>Ga0075163_10004430_pt1 | contig 18858 bp, 10 predicted proteins | sample JI1023141ADNA_FD_71478 | JGI IMG/M metagenome (GOLD analysis project Ga0075163, IMG submission 71478) | Wastewater effluent complex algal communities from Wisconsin, to seasonally profile nutrient transformation and Carbon sequestration -... | ecosystem: Engineered > WWTP > Effluent > Algae...
CTCGAGGCCGATCACCTGCCGCACACGCAGGTCGCGCTCTACAACAAGGCGAACGCGTTCACCAGGGGCCAGCCGCCGACCGGTGCCGAGCTCGCCGACGAGCTACTCCGGTTGATCGCGCTGCACGACGCCTCCAACATCGCCGCCGTGATCGTCGAGCCGTTCGCCGGCTCCGCGGGCGTCGTGATCCCACCGATCGGCTATCTGCAGCGGCTGCGGGAGCTGTGCACCGCGAACAACATCCTGCTGATCTTCGACGAGGTGATCACCGGCTTCGGGCGCGCCGGCGCGTTCACCGGTGCGCAGGCGTTCGGGGTGGTCCCCGACATCCTCAACATCGCCAAGCAGGTCACCAACGGCGTGCAGCCGCTCGGTGCCGTGGTCGCCAACAAGGAGATCTACGACACCTTCATGGCGGCCGGCGGCCCCGAGTACATGCTCGAGTTCCCGCACGGCTACACCTACTCGGCGCACCCGGTCGCGTGTGCCGCCGGGGTCGCCGCCCTCGATCTCCTGGTGTCGTCGAAGGCCGTCGAGCGCGTCGTCGAGCTCGCGCCGTACTGGGAGGCCGCGGTGCACTCGGTGAAGGGGCGCAAGCACGTCACCGACATCCGCAACTTCGGGCTGGCCGCCGGCTTCACCGTCGATCCCATCCCGGGCGAGCCGGCGAAGCGGCCGTACGAGGTGGCGATGAAGATGCTCGCGAAGGGCTTCTACGTTCGCTACGGCGGCGACACCATCCAGCTCGCGCCGCCGTTCATCGTCGAGAAGACCGAGATCGATTCGCTGGTCACCGCGCTCGGCGAGTGCTTCGACGCGACTGCCTAAGCAGACAGCTGCTCGAGCGCCTCGTCGATCTCGTCGAGCTCGCCGAGGCGGCGATCGATCTCGCGATCCATCATCACGAGGTCGTCGATCGGACACGCCACCCGCTGCGCGACCAACCGGATCAGCTCGTCGACGGCCTCGAGCTCGTCGGCGATCCGCTCGATCCGCACGAGACAGGCCTCGCGATGGCGGAGGCGGCGCGCCTGGATCTCGCGGCGGCGCCTGCTGCGCGTCGGGTCGATCGGGATCGCCATCGGGAGGTCGTGGCTGCCGCCGAGGCGGAGCGCGTCGAGACATTGCTGGTGGTGGTTCGCGAGCGCCGCGAACTGCTCGAGCAGCTCCTGGAGATCGAAGCGATTCGCCTCCGCCGCGTCTCGCTTCTCGGTCTGCTCGACGAGCCCGCGCAGCTCGAAGTACTGGTGGAGCCGCACCGGACCCGCCGACCGGAGTAGCCGAACGCGTCGCGCTTCGCGAGCGCACCGCACGCGCGCCGCGGCCTCCTGTTCGAGGTGACGGCGCACGACCTGGTAGCGCGTCGACGCGGCGATCACGAGCGACACCGCCAGGAGCGCACCGAGGGCACCGACGACGCCGAGCATGCCGGCTCCGAGGCAGCTCGCGAACACGGCGGCCGAGATGCAGATCGGGCTCACCATCGCCCCTCGGACGTAGGACACCGCGGAGCCTGGCGCGGTCAACGGAGCAGGCGGGACGACGACGAGACCGAGTCGAGCGGGCTGCATGAGGAGGTCCGGTACACACCGTGTGCCAGCGACCGAGCGACCTTCGGAGGGCGGGTCCCCGGCGCACACCGCGCATCGCCGCGCGGTCGTCGCGCTAAGCTCGAGGTGACACGTCATGGCAGCTCCCGTCGATCCCGTGGTTCGTTGGACGCCCGCCGAGGGCTGGTTGATGCTCGAGCTGGCGAAGGATCTGGTGACGGCGAACGGGGCGCCGATCGCAGCGACCGCCGGAACCACAGAGGATTCCATCCTGACGTGGTCGTTCGATGCGGCCGAGGTCACGCTCGAGCTCACCTGTGATCATCCGTCGGGACACCGTTGGCGAAGTCACTGGATGCTCGAACTGACGCGGGGCGACGAGCGATGGATGCTCGGCGCGGAGTCCTCGCAGGTCACGATCCCCGATGCGCGCAGAGGCCCCATCGTGGCGCGGGCGCGGTTGCTCTCGCGCGCACTGCAGCGCGAGCTGGCCGGCGAGACCGTCGCGGTTCCGATCTCCGACGTCGCGTGTCATCACTACACGCGGCAGTCCTCGGCTCGCCTGATCGAGGAGGGTCTGCTCCCGTGGGCGATGCCGAGCCGCCCCGAGCGGGACCCGTGGTGGGAGCTCGATCTCGGCAAGTCGTTGTACGTCGCGTGGATCCGGATCGATCTCGCGGCGCCACCCCCGGGCACGCGGGTCGTGGTGCGCGCCTACGCCTTCCTGTCGCCCCGGCTCGAGCCACCGAGCGACAGCATCGTGTTCGAGGGAGATGCGTCCGAGCTCGCGTCGCACGCCGGGCGCGCGGCGATCGTGATCGCGGACGCCGTCGTCGCGCGCTATCTCCGCGTCGAGCTGCACGGGGAGGCGCCGGCCCCACTCGAGATCACCGCCACCGAGGTGCTCGCCTGCGAGCTCTCCGACACCACCCTCGTCACCACCCTCCGTCGCAGCTTCGCGCTGTTTCGCGATCGCCCGCTGTTCCTGACGGTCGAGGGGGAGGCCGTCGCGACCTACGGCGAGATCTGGGAGCGCGCCCATCGGTTCTCGCGCGGGCTCGCGAAGCGGATCGAGCCGATCGCCGACGATCCCGGCGCGCCGGAGCGGCTGCGCGGGCGCGGCGTGCTCGCGATCGTCACGCGGAGCCGCCCCGAGTGGTTGATCGCCGATCTCGCCGGCCTGCTGCGCGGCTACGTCACGGTGCCGCTGTCTCCCGACGAGGCCGACGACCGGCTCGCGCACGTGCTCGCGCGCGCACCCGCGACCTGCATCGTCTGTGAAGCGAGCGACGTGGCGCGCATGCAGGCGCTCGCGCCGAAGGCCGTGGTGATCTCCGCCGACGATGTCGACGCAGTGTGCGCCGAGGGCGACACCGGCGACGTCCCGCTCCTCGCGCCGCACAGCCCCGACGATCTGCACTCGGTGCTGTTCACCTCCGGCTCGACCGGTGCGCCGAAAGGAGCGATGCGCACGTTCGCGACGTTCTTCGCGATGGTGTCGTCGTACGCAGTCGGGCACTCGCCGCGCCACCTGTCGTTTCAGCCGCTCTCGCACCTCAGCGAACGCATGTACCTGCCGTCGCTGCTGATCCACGGCGGCTGTATCGCGTTCGCGCAGGGTGGCGCCCATCTCTACGACGAGCTGCGGCGGTTCGGCCCGACCACGCTCGGCAGCGTGCCGCGGTTGTTCGAGGTGCTGCACGCGCAGTACCGCCGCAAGCTGCGGGCGGCGACCCTCGCCAACCCGGAGCTGTCGCGCGGCGAGCTCGAGCGGCGCACGCTGGCCGAGGTCCGCGGTGCGTTCGGCACGCGGCTATCGGCGATCTCGATCGGCAGCGCGCCGGTGACGCCCGAGGTGTTCGGCTTCCTCAAGCGCTGCTTCTCCGATATCTGGGTGAGCGAGGGCTACGGCTCGACGGAGGTCGGCACGATCGCGACCGACGGCAAGATCGCGGCGCAGGCACAGGTCAAGCTGGTGCCGCTGCCGGAGTCATCGGATCCGAACCGCGGCGAGGTCTGGGTCAAGTCGCCGCACGCGATCGAGGGCTACCTCGGGGATGCCGACGCCACGGCGAAGGCGTTCGACGCCGAGGGCTACTTCGCGACCGGCGATCTCGGCGAGCGCGATGCGGAGGGACGCGTGCGCGTGGTCGGCCGGCTGCGCAACACCGTCAAGCTCGCGCAGGGCGAGTTCGTGTCGGCGGAGCGGATCGAGGTCGCGCTCGCGAGCTGCCCGATGATCGATCGGATCTACGTCCACGCAGCCTCGGGAGCCGTCGGCGTCTCGGCGTTGATCGCGCCGCATGCCGATGCGCTGAGCCGCGCCCTCGGCATCGACGGCGAGCTGGCCACGCTGGTCGCGCACCCCGACGCGCTGCGGATCACGCTCGCCGCCGTGCGCGGTCACGCGAAGCAGGCGGGGCTCGCCGCCTACGAGACACCGCGCGGCATCCTGCTCGAGGCCTCGCCGTTCACCCCGGCGACCGGGCTGGTGACGTCGAACGGCAAGCTCGCGCGCAGCGTGATCGGGCAGCGCTACGGCACGCAGCTCGCGGCGCTGGTCGAGGCGGCGCCCGTCGAGGTCGCCGACGGCGAGACCGACGAGGACGCGGCGGATCTGCGCGCGCGCATCGTCCGCGTGACCAGCCGGGCGATCGGCCGAGCCCTCGCGATCGACGAGCCGCTCGCCGCCGCCGGCGTCGATTCGCTCGCGTCGGCGGAGATCCTCGCCGCGCTCTCCGACGAGCTCGGTCGCGACGTGCCGCTGTCGTGGTGGTTCGAGGCGCGCACGCTCGACGATCTCGCGGTGCGGCTCGCCCGGTTCGCGGATGTGGGCGGTCCCCAGGCGCTGCGCGAGCGCGCGTCGGCGGATCTCGCGTTACCGACGATCTCCGGTACCAAGCGCGCGTGGCGGCGGCCGGCGCACGTGTTGCTGACCGGCGCGACCGGCTTCCTCGGCGCGCACCTGATCGATCAGCTGCGTGCCCGCGGCCTCGCCGTCACCTGCCTCGTCCGATCTCCCGACAAGCTCGCCGGCGTGATGCGCGAGCGCGAGCTCGCCACGCCGCTCGATCAGCTCGCGATCGTCGTCGGCGATCTCGCGGCCCCGAACCTCGGGCTGACCGAGTCGCTCGCCGGGATCGACGCGGTCGTTCACGCCGGTGCGACGGTGTCGTGGCTCGCCTCGTACGAGGCGCTGCGCGAACCGAACGTGCTCGGCACGCGGACGCTGCTCGAGCTCGCGGCGGCCCGCGGCTGGGCGTTCCACTACGTGTCGACGATCAGCACCGCCCCGCACGCGGGTGACGAGGCCACGCTGCTCACCCTCGACGCCGCGCTTGCGGGCACGCCGTACGGCCTGTCGAAGTGGATCGCCGAGCAGCACGTCGCGCGGGCCCTCAACGTCGCGCACACGATCACGCGTCCGGCGATGATCGCGGCGAGCACGCAGACCGGCATCGGCAACGCCGACGACTTCAACATGCGCTACCTGCGCGGCTGCCTCGACCTCGGGCTCTACGTCGATCGCGAGGACGCGACGATGGATCTGACGCCGGTCGACTTCGTCGCCGGTGCGATCGCCGCGCTCGTGCTCGAGGAGCCCGCGGGCGAGACCTATCACCTCGCGAACGCCGATCAATCGCCGACGTTCGGTGCGCTCGGCCGCGCCCTGGTCGCCGCGGGGCGCGCGGTCCGGCCGGCGAGCTACGCCGAGTTTCGCGACGCGCTCGCGAAGGCGAAGACCTCGCGGCTGCACGCGCTGTCGGCGTTCCTCCCCGAGGACTTCCATCTCGGCATGGGCCCGTTCCCGTGCGAGCGCAGCGTCGCGAGGCTCGCGAAGCTCGGCCTGACCCGTCCGAAGATCGACGACGCCTACCTCGCTCGCTTGATCGCCCGGCTTGGATGAGCCGACGATTTCTTGTCACACCCGATGTGACCGACTGTCTATCTCCACGGTTCGCGAGCTCCGCGGACAGGAGAATTGACCATGGACCGTTCGCTTTGCGCAGTGCTTTCCAGCTTGTTGGGACTCGTGGCGTGTGTGTCGCCCGACCCTGAAACGTTGTCGACCGACGAACAAAGGGTGAGCGTTCCCGAGCGCGTCGTGCGTTCGGCGCGCGGCGGCAAGGTGGATCTAGAGCTCCAGTTCTCGGAGTTCTTCGGCGGACCGTTCACGCTGTCGACGTGGTTTCAGCCCGAGTTCGTGCGCGCCTATGCGGGTCCGATCCTCGCCGAGAGTGGCAGCGGTCGGTTCTCGATCGGGATGGGCGAGTACTCGCACGACACCTCGATGCTGCAGCTCCGGGTGGGGCAGAAGACCGTGAACTATCGCGTGCCCGATCTGCAGCGGCGCCAGTGGTACCACCTCGCCGTCACGCGCTCGAACACGACGATCTCGACCGGCGCGTATTCGTTCAGCGTGTACCTCGATGGGCAGAAGCTGACACCCCAGCGCTTCGACGTGATCGAAGGAGGGCCGTGTGTCCCGACTCCGTGCCCGGACATCCCGGTGATCATCAACGTTCCGGAGATCTCGTTCTCGACGAGTGACCCGATGGAACAGGTGCCGAACGGCAGCGTGCGAATCGGGCGGCTCGCGAGCAGCTACGACCCGTTCTACTGGCAGTTCTACGGGCTGGTCGACGAGGTGGCGGTGTATCGCGGGCTCACCTCGATCTCGACATTGGCAGCAGCGCGCCAGGTGGTCGAGACGACGGCGCTGATCAAGGGCTTCACGTTCGACCTGGTGCTGTCGATGAACCCCAAGCTCAAGCACGGCGCCACGTACACGGCGCCCACCACGGCGGTCCCGTACGGGATGAGCCTCACGTCGATCTTCGACATGCCGGAGTACGCGTCACCGACCGAGGGCACCTACGTGTTGCCGTTCGCGTCTGGCCAGGCGTGGAAGGCGATCCAGGAGTTCGACGATACGACGTCGCACCATGGTGGTTCGGCGTTCTGCTGGGACTTCGTGCGGGTCGGGACGACGACGCAGGACACCTCCGTCTACGCGGCCGCCGATGGTGACGTGGTGGTCATCAACGACAGCACCGACGACGAGGGCTACGAGATTCCGAGCGACTGGAAGAACCAACCGTGGTCGGTACGGATCCGGACCGCGCCGGACGAGGCCACCAGCCACCTTCACCTGCGCGAGGAGTCGGTGGAGCAGGCGGTGTGTCCAGGCGACGCTTGCGACCCGCTCCCGACGGAGGAGGACAACTTCGTGAGCGTCGACGCCTCGCAGAAGGTCGGGGTCGTCGGGACGTCCAAGAATCCCTCCAACAGCCATCTCCATTTCGGGCTGCGAGGTTTGCAGGGCGCCGAGACCCACACGATCCCGATGGCGTTCTCGAACTATGACACCTGTGTCCTCGCCGCCGGCGAGACGGTGACCACCACGGCCGACCTCTCGAAGTGCACCTGGCGCCGCGTCGCTCGCGGCATGCCGCGGCAGGGCGAGATCATCCGGCGTCCGTAAGACAGATCGAGCCGACGTAGCGTGCGTAATGCGCTAGCGTCAGTGGATGCGCTCGCTCGCGATCGTTGCCCTGACGTGCTCGATGGCGACCGCCGCGCCACGTGACTTCACGCCGGAGACCCGCACGGTCTACGCGGTCGCTGCGTGTGGCGAACCGGCGCCGAAGGAGTTCGACAAGCGGATGGTCGCCGCGCACTGCGCCGAGCTCACCAAGGCCGTCGCGCAGTGGCGCAAGAACTGGTTCGACAAGGCCCAGCCCTGGCTCGCAGCGAAGGTCGACAAGTATCCCAAGACCGTGGTGTACCCGTTCGGCGGCGGCGATCTGGTGACGCTGCTGTCGGTGTATCCCGACGCCACGGACTACACCTCGCTGTCGCTCGAGGGCATCGGCGATCCGCGGCCGGTCGGCACGCTCGGTACCGCGAAGCTCACGGTCGATCTCGGCAAGCTGCGCAAGATGCTCGCCGCGAACCTCAACTGGGCGTGGAACACCACCGTGCAGCTGTCGATCGACTCGAGCGAGTCGGGCGCGGGCGTGCCGGGCATCCTGACGATCGCGCTGGTCGCGCTCGATGCCCACGGCTACGAGCCCGTCGAGGCTCGCTACTTCACGCTCGCCGCCGACGGTACGCTCGGCTACCTCACCGACGAGGAGCTCGCGGCGTGGGACAAGGCTCAGGGCAAGGCGAGGCGCAAGCAGACCAACGACGTCCAGCAGGGCCTGTTCAACAACATCGAGATCACGTTTCGCAAGAAGGGCGACGCGACCGCACCGAAGAAGACGTTCCGCCACATCGCGGCCGACCTCTCCGACAAGGGGCTCACCGCCAACCCCGCGGCACTCGCATACCTCACCAGGCGCGGCGACCTCGCCGCGATGACCAAGGCGGCGAGCTACCTGTTGTGGAAGCCCGAGTTCGAGAAGGTCCGCACCGCACTGCTCTCGAAGATGAAGATCATGGTGTCCGACGATACCGGCGTGCCGCCGCGGTTCGCGAAGCCTGCCGGGTTCACGCAGACGTTCTATGGCACCTACGCGGGCGCGTTCTTCGACTGGGCGCGCAAGGGCGTCCGCGGTGAGGTCGCGAAGGAATTCATCGCGGCGTGGAAGGATCCCGCCGAGAAAACCATCCCGTTTCGGTTCGGCTACTACGACAGCCGGCGCGTCGCGCACCTGATGATCACGAAGAAGTGACTACTTGAACTGGAGCCCGACGATCACGCGCGCGTCGTAGGGATCCGCTTCGCCGCCGAGGCGGTCGGCGAACGCCGACGAGACGAGCTCGCGAGCGTGGCGAACCCGAGGGCGAGGCCTTCCATGTCATGCGCGACATTGAAAGCAGTTTTCAATTTAATGTCTACGGTGAGATGATGAAGTCGTTCTTGACGATGTCGTTGGTCGGCGTGCTCGCGCCGGCGGCGTCGAGCGCGTCGTCGAGCTCGACCAGGTTCGCGGCGGTCAGCTGCAGCACGTGCTCGGCCGGCTGGAACACCGTGCCGTACGGATAGCCCTCGCCCGGCGTCGACGTCATCTCGACGTGCGCGCCGAGGACGTGTGCGATCGGTCGCGTCGCCGCGAAGCTCGCGAGCCGCTTCATGCTGGTGCGGTAGGTCGGCCAGTCCTGCACGAACAAGAACCCGGGATACAGCGAGTCTCCGGTGAGCAGCAGCCCGGTCTGGCGATCGTAGAGCGCGATGTGTGATGGGTGATGTCCCGGCACGCCGAGCACGTCGAGCACGCGACCGCCGAGATCGATCGATCCCACGTCGGTCGTGAAGTTGGCCATCCCGAACGCCGCTTGCACCGCCGAGACCGAGGTCCCGATCACCGTGGTGTTCGGCTGCCCCGAGAACGTGCTGTCCCCGGCGACGTGATCGCCGTGCGCGTGCGAGTGCGCGACGGTGAGCGGCAGGCTGCCGATCAGCCCGCGCACCGTGGTTCGCAGGGTCGTCGAAGTCGTCGCGCCGGTGTCGATCGCCAGGGCTCGCTGGGTGCCGGCGAGCACGTAGATGAACGGCGCCTCGAACGTGTCGCACTTGTTCTGCCGGATGATGTGGGTGGTCGCGTTGTAGGCGTGGACCTGGACCTCGGGGTCCGTGTTCTGGTTGCAGTTCGCCGACCCGTGCATCCATGTCACCGCGAGCGATCCCGGAACCAACCCGCCGGCGGGGCCGTCCGTCGGGGTCACCGGCGAGTCATCCGGGCTCGCGCTATCGCCCGGCGTTCCCGGGATGGTCTCGTTGCCGCCACATGCCGCAACGACCAGTAGCCAAGCGATGCGCATCCTTGAAATCCTACAGGACCCTTCACTGCAATGAGGCCTCAGATTTCTGACGTCGCCCTGACAGCCCAACGCCGATGTTCGCGGCTCGATCCCGCAACTCCGTCACACGCCACGGGTCGGCAGTGGTGTATCTGTTGCACAGGGGAGGGGCTGATGAAGCGTGTCGTCTTGGGAGTGCTGCTCGCGGCTGCGGTCGCCGGCTGCGACAACACTAGTGACAGCTGCGATCAAACCGCCGTCTCGAAGCGCGTGACCATCGAGACCCCGACCGACCCGGCGCTCCAGCTCCGCGTGTCGAGCTGCGAGGTCGACATCGATGCCTGCAAGGCGCTCTGCGAGCTGGCCCTCGAGCGCTTGAACATCGCCACCTTGGGGGTGTCATCCTGCAAGGTCGGCTTTGCCGGCGATCGCGTCCTGATGGATGTCGATTACACGCCGTCTGACGGAAGTTGCTTCTTCGGTGGTGGAGACGTGGCGTTTGCCAATGGAGGTGCGAAGTGATCACCAAGCGTTTGCTCCCGATCGTGTTGCTTGCCGCGTGCTCGGATCCCCCGACCACGGAACCCGCCACCACGCCACCGCCTCCTTGGGGTGTCCCGGTCTCGGGTGGCAACCTGCTGATCTCCGCGGATGGCAAGCGCGCCGTCGCGGCCGACCCGGATCGCGATCGGATCGTCACGGTCGATCTCGCCTCGGGCAACGTGATCTCGGATCTCGCGCTGCAACCCAACGACGAGCCCGGTCGCCTGATCGAGGACGCCGCCGGTCGCGTCCATGTCGCGCTCCGCCGCGGTGGTGCCCTCGTCACGATCGATGCCACCGGCCAGGTCCTCGGCCGTCGCGCGGTCTGCGCCGAGCCGCGCGGCCTCGCCTTCGACAGCACCTCGGACTCGATCCACGTCGCGTGCGCGACCGGCGAGCTGGTCACGTTCCCGGCCGCCGGCGGTGACGCCACGCGCGCGCTGCGCCTCGAGCGCGATCTGCGCGATGTCGTGCTGATCAACAACGAGATGTTCGTGACCCGGTTCCGCACCGCCGAGGTCCTGAAGCTCGACGCGGCCGGCGCGGTCGTCTCGCGGGTCAAGCCGCCGACCACCCAGCGCGTCGACTTCAACACCGTCAACCCGGAGACCGGCGACAACAACGTCGCCGCGAACCCGGCGATCGCGTACCGCGCGGTGGCCCACAACGGCAGCCTCGTGATGCTCCACCAGCGCCAGGTCGACAAGGAGCTCGGCACCGTCGAGACCGGCGGCTACGGTGGCGGTTGCGGTGGCGAGAGTGGCCCGGTCGAGCCCGCGGTCACGGTGCGCAGCTCCAACGGCTCGGTCCGCGCGGTCGCGCCGGCGTTCTTCGGGGCGCTGCCCGTCGACCTGGCGGTCAGCCCGTCGGGTGACCAGTTCGCGGTCGTGCTCGCCGGCAGCCAGGAGGTTCGCCAGCTTCGCGCGTCGTTCCTCCCCGGCGAGGATCACGATCCGTGTCCGTTCGACAACGGTACCAACGATGCGGGCCCGCGGATCAACGATCACCTCGGCACGCCGACGTCGGTCGCGTTCGCGCCGAACGGCATGCTCGCGATCTTCTATCCCGAGGTCCCGGCGATCGCGCTGCGCACCCAGCCCGGCGTCACCGAGCAGATCATCACGCTACCCGGTGGCTTCGGCTACGACGCGGGCCGCGCGATGTTCCACGAGCAGACCCCGGTCGGCATCGCATGCGCGTCGTGTCACCCGGAAGGTCGCGAGGACGGCCTGGTCTGGAAGTTCGAGTTCGGTAGCCGCCGCACGCAGAGCGTCGCCGGTGGCATCCTGGCGCGTGCGCCCTACCACTGGGTCGGCGACATGAACGACCTGCCCAAGCTGATGAACGACGTGTTCGCGGTTCGCATGGCCGCTGGCTCGACGACGAACAGCCAGCGCCTGTCGCTCGGCCCGTGGCTGGATCGCATCCCGGCGCCGCGCTCCGCGTCCGCCCTCGATTCCGTGCAGGCGGAGCGCGGTCGCGCGCTGTTCGAGTCGACCGAGCTCGGCTGCGTGACGTGTCACAACGGGGCGCAGCTGACCAACAACCAGCGCGTCAACGTCGGCACCTCCGGCAACTTCAAGGTGCCGAGCCTGCTCGGCATCGGTGCCCGCGCGCCGTTCATGCACGATGGGTGTGCAGGCACGCTGACCGAGCGCTTCACCAAGTGCGGCAACAGCCAGCTCCACGGCAAGACCGCGCAGCTCGACGCCGTGCAGATCGCCGATCTCGTCGCGTACCTCGAGACCCTCTAGGGTCTCGCCCAGCCCTCGACGCGCGCACGCACGCCGAGGACGTCCTCGGTGGTGCTGCTCCAGATCAGCTCGAGGACCCGGTTCGCGTCGACCGCGGGGTCGGCTGCGAGGGTTCGCACGCAGGTGGCCAGGTCGCCGGCGACCACGAAGCCGATCCGATCCGCGGCGCGCTCGCTGGTCGCGAGCCAGTGGAGCGCCGCGGTCATCGGGTTGATCCCGCGCTCGACCAGCCGCTTGCCGAGCATCCGCGCGGAGTCGAGCTCGACCGGATGGAGGGCACTGGTCGACCATCGCGCGGCGTGGCTGCCGGCGTCGCCGCTCGCGAGTGACGTGGCGAGCTCGACGATCTGGGCGAGCTCGGGTGGGCGAGGGCAGAGCAGCCGCGCGATCCGATCGGTGCGCAGATCGGCGAGCTGACGGGCGAGGTTGAACGCGAGCTCGACCGGCTCGGTCGGCAGCGTGGGGCCGAGGCTGAGCACCGGCACCAGCTCGCCCGTGCGCACCCGCAACACGACCTTGCTGCCCACCGCCTGGTCGCGATCGAAGTAGATCGGCGGGCGCGGGATCCCGAACGCGCGGACCACGCGCACGATCACGCGCGCCGTCGCATCGGGGGTGTCGTACTCGCGCGCCGGCATGTTCGGCGGCGGCCGCAGCCGCGCGCGCTCGGCGGCGAACGCCGGAGCGACCAGGGCGAACAGCGCGGAGAGCTGGAGATCGACGTCGACCCGGGCAAGCGCGATCCAGTCCTCGTTGGTCAGCGGCGCCAGCTTGCGCTCGGCGCGGTGGGCGTCCTGCTCGGTCGCTGTCGCGGGTTCGTCGAGCGATCCGAACAAGGACTCGACCTTGTGCTCGAGCACGCGGTCGTTGAGCTGCGCGATCGCCGCGTCGAGCGCCCGCGCCTTGTCGGGTTCGCCGGTGCGTTGATAGAGCGTGCGCAGCGCCTGGTACGACGTGCCGCGGCGCTTGTTCTGCTTCAGCACCGCGTGGTGCAGCGCGATCGTGGTCGCGGCGTGCTTCGGATCGGAATCGAGATAGAGATCGGCGATGCGCTGCGTGCGATCTGCTCCCTCGGGATCGAGCTGGGCTCCGACCTCGAACGCGACCAGCGCATCCTCGCGATTGCCGAGCTCGAGCAACAGCTCGCCGAGGCGGTCCCACAGCCGTAGCCGTTCACCGGGCCGCCCCTCGCGCTCGCGCATCTGCTCGAGCCGCCGGTAGAGGAACTTCACCGCCTGCTCGCGCTCGCCCAGCTTGCCGATCAGCTGCTCGAGATCGTCGGCGTTCGCGAAGTTTTCGGGATCGTCCTCGACGCCGTGCTCGAGCATCGCGATGGCGGTCTCGTTGTCGGACAGCTCGTCGCGCGAGATCTGAGCGGACGCGTGGCGATAGCGCGCGCGGACCTTCGGATCCTTCTCGGTGTCGATCAGGCGCTGCAGCAGGTCGAGGCTGTAGCTCCAGTCGCCCTCGTCGGCGACCAGGGCGAGCGACTTGGTGAGCAGCATGTGATCGTGCGGCTTGTAGCGGAGCGCCTCGCGATACATCTCGCGCGCCGTCGGGCGATCTCCACGCTCGGCGTAACGATCGCCGAGCGCGGCGAACCGCGACGGGCGCTCCTCGACCGGGGCGCTGTTCGCGAGCTCGAGCTGATCGGCGAGTAGCGCATCGGTGTCCGGGGTCTCGAGCTCGGCGCGCAGCAGCAGCGCGGCGCGATTTCCCGGCGCGAGCGCCAGCGCGATGTTCGCGTGCCGCGCCGCTTCGGACGCGTCGCCCATCTCCTGCGCGCAGCGCGCGACGCGATAGTGCAGCTCGACGCGCACGTCCTCGGGAAGCAGGTCCTCGTCCTCGAGCGAGCCCTCGAGGAGCGGCCGCGCACGCTCCCACTCCTGGTTGTCGAACAGCAGGTCGCCGAGCTGCTTGCGCGCCGCGACGTCCACCGGATCGAGATCGACCGCGCGCGCGAGCGTCATCCGCGCGTTGGTGGCCTCGCCGAGCTCCATCGCGACCTTGGAGCGTTGCAGCAGGTAGTGCCGCAGCCGATCCGGCTCGACGGTGGTGCGGCACAGCTCGTCGAGGATCGGCGCGAGCTCGACCAGCGAACCGGTATCCCAGCACAGCTCGACCAGCGCGACGCCCGCGCGGTGGTTCGTGATGTCGGCGCGCCGCGCGTCGCGATACAGCTCCTTCGCATCCTCGAAGTCACCGAGCGCGACGCGGAGATCCGCGGCATCCGCGAGCCAGCGCGACCGCTCGGTCAGCAGGCCCGGGCGATCCGCTGCCTTGATGTAGAGCGCGCTCGCCGCAGCAAGCTCGCCGCGATCGCGCAGCAGCATCGCCAGCCCGTCGACCGCCGCCGGCAGGTCCGGATCGTCCTTGCGCGCGCGCTCGAACAGCGCCTGCGCCCGGTTCCAGTCGTGGTTCTTCGCGATCTCCGCCGCGCGCACCAGCGACTGGGCGCGGTCCTTGTCGCCCTTGCCCTCGATCGCCCCGAGGCGTTCGAGCACGCCGAGCAGCTCCTCCTCGGGGAGCCCGACCTTCTGGCCCAGTCGCGCGATCGCCTCGAGCACGTCGGGCTTGTTCGGATCGAGGCGATCCGCTTCCTGATACGCGTCGAGCGCGCCCGAGTCGTCGGCGAGCTCGCGCTCGTAGATCTGGCCGATCTCGCGAAACAGCTCGGCGCGCTCGCGCGGCTCGACGTGCTCGTGGAGCGTGCGCCGGCTCAGCAGATCGATCAACACCGGCCACTCGCCCGTCGAGCGATAGAACACCTCGAGCGCCTCGTTCGCCTCGGGATCCGCGGGCGACAGCAGCAGCACGCGCTCGAGGCAGTCCGCGGCGTAGTAGACGCGCCCGACCTGCTGCCACGCGTTCGCCATGTCGCGCAGCAGGCGAGGGCTGTCGTCGTGCGAGATGTCGATCACCGCCGCCATGCGATCGAGCGGCAGCTCGTCCCAGCGCAGCGTGATCTTCGCGAGCCGGAGCAGCGGCTCGAGATCGGCGAACACGGGGACCGAGGAGAACGCGGCGAGCCGCACCACGAGCGCGCGCTCGGCATCGCCACGCTGCTCGAGGGTCTCGGCCAGCTCGCGCATGATCTGCGACCGCTCCGCCGATTCTTCGGTCGCCTCGGCGCGCTGCAGGTGCAGGTCGACGACGCGATAGCCCTCGGTGTCGAGGCTGGTGCTCTGCGCTCGCGCGACGCCGCGCTCGACCGCCGTTCGCAGGCGATCGGCATCGAGCTCGGGGAACTCCTCGAGCAACGTCCGGACGAGCACTTCGACGGAGAACGCCGAGGTTCCGTGGCCCCGCATGACCCACAGGATCACCCAGGTCGACTGGTCGACCTAGTCGCCGCGTCAGGGAATTAGGGAACGATCGACTCGGCTGGGGACAGCACCGCGGTCGGCCCCTTGGTCACCGTGCCGCGCACTGCGAGGAAGCCGGCCGAACCACCACCACCACCGCCGCCACCACCGTCGCCGTTGTCGTTGCCTGCGACGCCACCGGTCAGCGTCGCGCCGCCGGAGCCGAGGCCGCCGTTGCCGCCTCCGTCGTTGTTCAGGCTGCCGCCCGCAGCGCGCGTCGCGGTCGGCGTGCCGTCGAGGCCGCGCCCGGCCGGGAAGTCGTCGCCGCCCTCGCCGCCGCCGCCGCCGTTGCACGCGATCACCGCACCGTCGAGGATCGAGATCGTCGCGGCCTCGAGGCCGATCATCCCACCCGACCCACCACCACCGGCGCCGCCGCCGTTATCGTTCAGTACGCCCGGCTCGCCACCGCTGCCGCCGGCGTTGAGCGTGCCCGCGATCGTGATCTGACCCTGCGCCGTCAGCTGGACCGCGCCGCCGCCGGCGCCGCCCACACCCGCGAGCGAGCCGCCGTCGCCACCCTTGGCTCCGGCGCAGCCACCGAGGAGCAGCGGCAACGCCGTCAGCGTTCCACCGTCGCCGTTGCGGCCGTTGGCCGCGTTGCTGCCGTCACCACCATTGCCACCGGCGGCCTGGAAGCCGCCGCCACCACCGCCACCACCGCCAGCGCCCGCGGCGGTACCTGCGGTGGGAGCATGCGCGGCGCACTCGGTGGGGTTCGCGCCTGCGCCCGCAGCCTCGGCGGTGCTGCCGGCGTCGATCGTGCCGTCGATCTGGATGTCGGTCCACGACGCGACGAGCAGCGGCACGGCGCCGATCACGCGGAGGATGGTCTCCGGCCCGACCGTCAGCTTGTCGACGGAGATCAGCATCCCCGAGGCGATCGACTGGCTGGTCGGGGTCGACGTGCTCCCGCCCGGATCGGTCAACGTGCCACTGCTGGTGTCGTAGGTGTAGATGCCGGCCGTCGTCAGGTCGAGCGGACCCACGGGCTGAGGGATGTCACACGGCGCGAAGTGCTTCGGCGCCGACCACTGCGTGCAGTCGAACCGCGCGCTGTCGGCAGCGCCGTCGGGCAGGTCACCGCCGAACACGCAGAAGTTGTCGACGCAGGTCCGGCCGTTGTCGCACTGATCCGTGGTCTCGCACGCGAGCGTGTCGGAGGCACGCGGGAAGCTGCACGCACCGAGCGCGAGAAGCCAGAGCACTCTCATCGCGTCACCGTCAGCATGATCACTGCGCCTCCCTCGGTCGGAACCGGTTGCACGATCGGATCGTCCGCCACCGCCGACGGCGTCGACTTGCGCTGGATGATGGCCCTCACCACGCCCGCCGCGAGGGCCGCGCCGCCACCGATCAACATCACGTTGCCGATCAGCGTGCGCTGGACGCCCTTGTCCTCGAGCGCGCGCAGGCGCCGGATGTCATCGAGCGTGTCGGTCGGCGCGTTCTGGACGTCGCGCTTGATGCTCTGCGCGGACGCCAGCATCACCACGCCGGCTGCCGCGAGCACGGCACCGCCGCCGACCAGCGCCCAGGTCCCCGTCGTGATCTTGCCCGGCACACCCTTGTCCTCGACCGGCTTGTCGGGACCCGGCCCGGGCGTGGGATCCGGTTTCGGATCCTCCTCGATGGAGACGCCGCCGAACAGCGACGACGAGGCCTTGACGAGCTCGGTCGCGAGCTGCTCCGTGGTGCCTCCCGCCAGCTCGAACGTCTGCTGCTGGCGATCGGGCCCGACGTCGAACCGCGTCAGCGTGACCTTGAGCTTGCCACCCGCCTGAGAGCTGATCGTGCCGAACACCAGGCGCTCGACGCCGAGCGACTTCGCGACCGCGGCGAGGCACGTGCTGTTCTCGGGATCGCACTCGAGCAGGCCCGCCGCGTCTTCGATCGGCACGCTCGCGACGACGGCGCTGATCGACGTGGCCAGCGCCTTGGTCAGCTTCGCCGGGGCGGTGGCGAGCTTGTCGGGCAGCCCCGAGCCCGAGAGCGGGAACACCTGCGCCCGCTTGTCGGCGAAGGCCGGCGACGAGATCGCGACGAGCGCACATACGATGATCGCGATTCTCTGCAAGCGGGTGGAGACCCTACCGATCGCGGCGCTGGAGGGCCCTGACACGGCCCCAACAGTACCTGGCAGCGAGGAGATCGTCCTGACAGGGCTCACTGTTCGAGCTCCTGGATGCGCTTGCGCATCTGGGCCGCGTCCTTTGCGTTCGGGTTGAGCTTGAGATACAGCCGGTACTCGGCGAGCGCCTTCGGCTTCTGGTTGGTGCGCTGGTAGAGGAAGCCGAGCCCCTTGTGCGCAGCGGCGTTGCCTCGATCCACGGCGAGGATCTGCTTGTACGCGACCTCCGCGCCGACGAAGTCGCCCTTCAGGTAGAGCTGGGTGCCGGTGGTGTAGAGCTCCTCGGTCGACTTGCCCGCGGGCTTCACCGGGGGCTTCCGGTCGTCGGGCTTGACCGGCTTCTTGTCGTCGGGCTTGACCGGTGGAGCCGGCTTGTCGTCGGGCTTGACCGGTGGAGCCGGCTTGTCGTCGGGCTTGACCGGTGGAGCCACCGTCTTGTCGTCGGGCTTGACCGGCGGAAGTCCGGGACGCGTGGGGATGCCGCCCGAGCCGACCTCGGTGCGCACGGCGTTCTCGTCGTCGGCGATCACCTCGTCGGGCTTGATCGGCACGGCCGTGACCCCGGTCGAGTCCGGGGTTTTCGGCGGGTCCGCGGGCTTGGTGTCCGGGTTGGTCTCCTTCGGCGTGCTCGATCCGCCGAGGAAGTTGTCGGCGGTCGCGGGCGGCTCGTCGCCATCGCCCTTGCCGCCGGTCACCAGCACCGCGGCGAGCACGCCGATGATCGTGCCGAGCACCGCGATCGCGAACACCGTGCGGCGGTTGCTCTTGCGCTGCTGGACATTGAACATCGCCGTCGGGAGATACGGCGCGGGGCCGCTCGCCAGCGAGGGTCGCGACATCGGCAGCGCGTTGAGCGGCTGGCCGGTGATCAGCGGCGAGTGTACGGGCGGCATCGTGCCGCTCTGGTTGTTGAACGCCTGGCCGATCTGATCGACCTCGCCGTCGGACAGCGGGGCTTCGATCGTCGCGCGCGACAGCAGCATGCGGCGCTGCTCGATGCGATCCGAGAACCACCACTGCATCTGCGTCGAGACCTCGGCGGCGCCGGTGCGGCTCTGCCAGATCGCGTCCTCGATCGCCTTGTGCATCTCGGTCATCGACTGGAAGCGATCGCGCGGATCGGGCGCCAGCGCCTGCAGGGTGATCTGATCGAGCCCGCGCGGAACCTCGGGCTGGAACGTCGACGGCGGGACGCGCTGCGACGTCAGGATCTGCATCAGCGTCGCGGCGACGTTGTCGGCCTGGAACAGCCGGCGCAGCGCGAGCGCCTCCCACAGCACCACGCCGAGGGAGAACACGTCGGAGCGCGCGTCCATCACCTCGTTCTTGATCTGCTCCGGGGACATGTAGCCGTACTTGCCCTTGAGCTCGCCGTCCTGCGTCGAGGTCACGCGGCCCTGCGCCTTCGCGATGCCGAAGTCGACGACCTTCACCGAGCCGTTGTAGAGCACGACGATGTTGCCGGGCGAGACGTCGCGGTGGACGATGTCGAGCGGTTTGCCGTCGACGCCGATCAACGCGTGCGCGGCGGACAGCCCCGCGGCGGCGTCGGCGACGACGCGCCCTGCGACGGCGGGCTGGAGCGGCGGCGGCACCTTCGCGGCCGCCTTCTTGAGCACGCGCGCGAATGACTCGCCCGCGAGGTACTCCATCACGATGTAGAACGTGCCGTGCGCCTCGCCGAGCTCGTACGTGTGCACCACGTTCGGGTGATCGATCTGCGCCGCGAGCCGCGCTTCATCGAGCAGCATGTTGATCGCCGAGCG
>Ga0075163_10004431_pt1 | contig 18858 bp, 10 predicted proteins | sample JI1023141ADNA_FD_71478 | JGI IMG/M metagenome (GOLD analysis project Ga0075163, IMG submission 71478) | Wastewater effluent complex algal communities from Wisconsin, to seasonally profile nutrient transformation and Carbon sequestration -... | ecosystem: Engineered > WWTP > Effluent > Algae...
GTTGCCGCAATATCTATATCGCCATCGCCGTCGAAATCACCGCTCGTCAGTCCAAAGGGACTAGTTCCAGTGGTATAATTTACCGCTGCCGGAAATGTTCCGTTGCCATTATTCAGTAATACACTCATGGAAGTACCGGCAAAATTCGCAACCGCGAGATCAAGGTCGCCATCACCGTCGAAATCTCCTGTCGTCATGCCACGAGCATCTGCCCCTACAGGATAGGTCACCGCCGTCGCAAAAATTCCCGCACCGGTATTCATCAAAATGCCAACAGTGTTTGCTCCGCCGTTCCCGGTTGCGATGTCTATATCACCATCGCCGTCAAAATCACCGACCGCAACACCACGTGTGCCGGAGGCATACACTACGTGGGGGGCAAACGTGCCGTCTCCGTTATTGCGCAAAACACCCACCCCACTGGCAGAATTCAACGGAATAACGTCAATATCGCCATCACCGTCAATATCAGCCGAAGCGATATCAAGCGGTGCATTACCCACGACGTAAGTCACCGCCGGCGAAAATGTACCTGTTCCCGTGTTCAGAAGTATACTGACATTATCTGTTCCCCAATTTGCGACGGCAAGGTCAAGATCACCGTCGTTGTCAAGATCGTTGACCGTAACTGCACGAGGGTTTGTGCCGACGGTATAATTAACGGCAGGGGCAAATGTAGCTCCTCCTGTATTTATAAGGATTCCTATGGTTGTGCCCGCTCCGCTTGTCGTTACAATATCAATATCGCCGTCGCCGTCCAAATCCCCCGATGCCATACCGATAGGAGAGCTTGCCACTGCGGGAGTAGAGGTTTGGATAAATTGTGCCGGACCCGCTCCTGCTTTTGTACGGAATTCCATCACAAACGGACGTGTGAATGCGCCGCCTGTGCTTTGTGCATTCGTGACGCTCACCCATACCTGTTCGCCCGGATTAAAGTTTGCCGTCGTCGTAAACGTCATCGTCGCGCCTGCGCCGCCAAAGCCTGTACCGGAGCGATACCCCCGCGAAGTTGTGCCGTGAACTTTCATTGCGTCGCGGGCATTCGGGCTTGCGCCGTTGGTGAACACCCACGGAGCGAGATTTTGCGAGAAGGTAACGTCAATGTTCGTCGGAACTTTTACGGGCGAACCGGCAGGCGTGCCGACGTTCATCGTGTTCATCAGCGGCGTAGTCGTCGGGCGCGGCGTGTAGGGCGGAATGTTGCCCAAGACGGTCAGGGGAACGGCGTTCAACAAAATAGAAACGAAGCTACTGCCATTATTCGCCACGGCAATATCCATATCTCCGTCACCATCGAGGTCGCCGGTAGTTAAGTGGCGTGAGTTTACACCCGCCGCATAATTCACTGCCGCCGCAAATACACCTGCACCATTGTTCAGGAGAACACCAACGTTGTTGGTAGAAAAATTAGCGGTGGCAATATCAAGATCACCATCACCATCGAAATCAACACACTCTGCAAATGATGGGGTGCCGCCCGGAGCGTAATTGACCGGAGCAGCAAACACACCGGTGCCATTGTTGAGGAGGACACTCACAAATGCACTGCCGGTGTACCCTATAACAAGGTCGAGGTCTCCGTCATTATCAAGATCACCATTACTGACGGAAAATGGTCCCGTCAATCCCGTAGCATAATTTACTGCCGCAGCAAAGGTACCAAAGCCTGAGTTAAGAAGGATACTCACGTTGTTAGTACCACTATTGGCTGTTGCAATATCTATGTCGCCGTCGCCGTCAAAATCACCGCAGGTCATAAGTCGAGGGCTGGTACCAATAGGATATGTGATCGCAGCAGCAAATACGCCTGCTCCATTGTTTAGACTTATACTGACAGTATTGGTGCCTACATTTGTCGTGGCAATATCAATATCGCCGTCACCGTCAAAATCACTAGCCACAATACCTGCGGGGGTGCCGAATGGGTAATTTACTGCTGCTGCAAACACACCCGAACCATTGTTCCTGAGGATGCTCACGTTAGAACTTCCGTTATTCGTTACGGCAAGGTCAAGGTCGCCGTCACTGTCAAAGTCACCCGTTGCAATGGAAGCGGGATTTGTACCGACGGCATAACTTACCGGCGCAGCAAATACACCTGCGCCGTTATTCAGGAGAACCTCCACATTGTTACCTGCTCCGCTCACTGTAACAAGGTCGAGGTCACCATCGCCGTCGAAATCACCACTCGTCGCGGAAAAAGGAGCAGTAGCAGATGGGCTCAAACCGGGGACAAACGTCGCCGGACCCGCACCTGCCCGCGTCCGCATACCCATCACAAAGGGGCGTGTGAATGCTCCACCCGTGCTTTGGGCATTGGTAACGCTCACCCAAACGTGTTCGCCCGGATTAAAATTCGCCGTTGTTGTGAAGGTCATCGTCGCGCCCGCACCGCCGAATCCTTGACCAGAACGATACCCACGTGACGTTGTTCCAAAAACTTTCATCACATTCCGCGCGGTCGGGTCGGTCAAGGTTGCTGCTGTTGCATTTTGCGAGAAAGTAACACTGATGCCCGTAGGAACAGTATTCATCGGCACTTTCATGGGCGAACCCGCAGGCGTGCCGACGTTCATCGTGTTCAAAAGCGGCGTGGTCGTCGGGCGCGGCGTGAAGGGCGGCACGTTGCCCAAGACGGTCATGGGCGTAGCATTAAACAAAATCGAAGCATTGTTGCTGCCGGAATTTGCTGTTGCAATATCCATATCGCCATCGCCGTCGAAATCGCCGCCCGTTACAGAAAGCGGAGTTGTTCCGACAGAATAGGTTCCCGATGCGGAAAATGTTCCGGGAGTAATGTTGCTATTAGTAAACACCATCACATCATTGCTACCGGAATGTGCTACGGCGAGATCAAGGTCGCCGTCGCCGTCGAAATCCTGAGCCGTTACGGACTCCGGCGTTGTTCCTGCTGCATACACCACCGCAATTGCGAATGTACCGGGTGTCACGGTGCTGTTTATCAAGATACTTATATCGTTCGTCAAGTTGTTTGCAACAGCGAGATCAAGAAGACCGTCGTTGTTGAAATCACCGGCAGCAATACTGACAGGTCTTGTTCCTACGCCGTAATTGACCGCCGTTGCAAACACGCCCGCTCCGTTATTCATCAAGATACTAACCGTATTCGTATTGCGATTGGGGACGGCAAGGTCAATATCTCCGTCGCCGTCGAAATCACCACACGTGATGGAAAGCGGGTTTGTGCCTACGGCGTAATTTGTGGACGCTAAAAATGTTCCGGCGCCCGTGGCATCATTCAAAATAATACGAACTGAATTGGTACCGTTGTCCGCAGCAGCAATATCCATAAATCCGTCGGCGTTAAAATCGGCAGCAGTTAAGGCTTGCAACGCACTTCCCGGTGTGGAAAGTGCCGATGATGGAAATGTTCCTGCGCCGGCATTCAGCAACACTCGCAAACTTCCGCCGCTATTGGGCACGGCGAGGTCAAGCAGTCCGTCGTTATTAAAATCCCCTCCTACCAGACCTTTAACACCACCGCCCACCGCATACACGACAGCAGCGGCAAATGCTCCCGAACCGGTATTCAGTAAAACACTCAAATTACCGGAGCCAAAATTCGCTACGGCAAGATCAAGGTCGCCGTCGCCGTCGAGGTCGCCACTGACGGTCGCTTGGGGCGTTGTGCCGGGTGCTACGGACGGCGATGAACCTGGGATAAACGTTGCCGGACCTACTCCTGCCGCCGTGCGGAAACCATAGACCGTCGGTCGCGCTGCAATGTCCACGCTCCCCGCCAAACTCGTCTGCGCATTCGTGACCGTTGCCCAGACTTGTTCGCCCGGACGGAATTGTGTTGCTACCGACGGTTGAAAACTCGGCGTTGCCGTGCCGCCGCCGGAATATGTTCCTGCTGTTTTCAGCCCCGTAAATCCGCCCCAGACCTTCAGCACAGACGCAGATGCTGCTGCTGTGGTCATGGTTTGGTTAAAGGTCGTAGAAATTGCCGCGCCGACGGGAGCAATGTTCGTATGGCGCACAGGCGCAAGTGTCGTCAAGACGGGTTGATAGCCGTTTTTGAGAGTTACCACCGAACTTTGTCCATAACTGGAAAGTCCAATATCAAGGTCGCCGTCGCCGTCGAAGTCTCCAGATGTAATACGTGTGCCGCCGGGCGCGACGTGGTTTGTCGCAGCAGCGAACACACCCGCACCGTTATTGAGCAAGACGCTGGTAAAGGCATCGGCATTATTTGCTACGGCAATATCGAGGTCGCCGTCGCCGTCGTAATCGCCAATACTCGCATTGTTTGGTGAGGTCCCCACGGGATAATTCACCGCCGCAGCAAAAGCACCTGCTCCGCTGTTCAGGAGAACACTGATATTGTTTGAGCTGTTATTCACCGCCACGAGGTCAAGATTTCCGTCGCCGTTCAGGTCGGCTGCAGAAACGTTTGTCGGTGCTGTCCCTACGGCATAGTTGACGGCTCCGCCAAAGCTACCTGTTCCAGAGTTAAAGTACACTCGAAGATTATTCGAGCTTTCATTGCCGACGACAAGGTCCAAATCACCGTCACCGTCAAAGTCGCCGAGTGCGACGGTTTTCGGCGCAGTCCCCGCCGTCAGGGTTGATAAGAGAGAAAATACGCCCGTACCGTTATTTTCAAAGATTCTCACATTATTCGCAAAATGCCCTGTGACCACGATGTCCATATCACCGTCGGCATCAATATCTCCCGCAGCGATACCCCAGGGGGAAACGCCCACAGAATAGGTAACCGCCGGAGCAAACGTACCGCCGCCGGTATTCAGGAAAATACTGAGTACCCACGTGCCTCCCGTATTGGTGACGGCAATATCCAATCTGCCGTCATTATTAAAATCGCCGGTGGTGAATTGTAAGGGACTCGTTCCTCCGGTGGGGTAGTTCGTTGGCGCACCGAATGTGCCGGAGCCTGTGCCGAGAAGCACGCTGATATTATTGGCAGCGTTCACCGTTGCGAGGTCTATGTTTCCATCGCCATCGAAATCGCCACTTTGCACATACTGCGGGTTTGTTCCCAATCCTTGTGAAAATGTTTGATAGAACGTCGCCGGACCCGCACCCGCTCTTGTCCGGAAGCCCATCACAAAGGGGCGTGTCGGTACACCTGCTGTGCTTTGGGCGTTGGTAACGCTCACCCAGACCTGTTCGCCGACGTTGAAGTTGGCGGTGGTGTTGAAGGTCAGCGTCGTTCCTGCACCCGTGAAGCCCGTACCGGAGCGGTAGCCGCGCGAGGTCGTGCCGTGAACTTTCATCATATCCCGTGCATTCGGGCTTGCACCGTTGGTAAAGGTAGCCGTAGAAGCGTTTTGATTGAAGGTAATACCGACGCTTACGGGAACTTTCACCGGAGAACCTGCGGGCGTTCCGACGTTGGACGTGTTCATGAGCGGTGTAGTCGTCGGGCGCGGTGTGAATGGCGGAAGATTACCCGCGACGTTCATGGGTAGCGTATTCAGCAAAATCGAAATATTGTTGTTGCCGGTATTCACCACCGCAAGATCGAGGTCGCCGTCGCCGTCCACATCGCTGGCGACAATTCCGCTAGGGGTTGTCCCTGCTGCATAATTCACTGCACCTGCAAAGACACCGCCCGTATTCAAGAGGATACTAACATTGTTGCTCGCACTATTCGCGGACGCAAAATCAAGGTCGCCATCGCCGTCGAGATCGCCCGCAAGCATACGTTCGGGAGTCGTTCCCACAGCATAGTTTACCGCCGCCGCAAAAACACCCGCACCCGTATTCCTGAGAACGCTTATATTGTTGCTGCCGGAATTCGCCACGGCAAGGTCAAGAAGACCATCAGCGTCAAAATCACCTGCAACTATTTCCCGAGGAATTACTCCTACACCATAATTCACCGCCGTAGCAAACGCGCCCGCACCGGTATTCATAAGAATACTCACGTCAGCGCCCCCCGAATTCGACACCGCAAGGTCAATATCGCCGTCGCCGTCAAAATCACCACTTATGAGACTTCGCGGAGTCGTACCCGCACCGTAATTCACAGCTGCTGCGAAAGCACCCGCGCCGGTATTGAGAAAGATACTCACGTTGTTGCTGCCTCGATTCGCTGTGGCAAGGTCGAGATCGCCATCACCATCGAAATCAGCGACGGTGGTACCGAGCGGACCTCCGCCTGTCGCATAATTCACCGCCGGTGCAAACGCACCTGCGCCTGTATTGAGGAAAACACTCATGTTGTTGCTCAGGTCATTTCCCGTCGCAAGGTCGAGGTCGCCGTCGTTGTCGAAATCCGCTGCCACAATCCGCGCCGGAGCATTTCCGGCGGCATAGTTTACCGGAGCAGCATACGTCCCCGAACCCGTATTGAAAAGAATACTCACGTTGTCGGTAGTAATATTCGTGACGGCAAGGTCAATATCGCCGTCGTTATCGAAATCACCGCTCGTTATGTCCCGTGGCTGCGTTCCTGTTGCAAAGGGTGAGCCGGAGGATTGAACGGGAAACGTCGCCGGACCCACACCCGCCGCCGCCCGAAAACCATACACCATCGGACGCGCCGTGATGCCCACACTCCCCGCTAAACTTGTCTGTGCATTGGTGACCGTTACCCACACCTGCTCGCCCCGACGAAAGTTTGCGGAAGGGTTTAGTGTCGGCGTTACCGTGCCACCGCCCGAATATGTTCCTGTCTTTAAGCCCGTAAAGCCGCCCCAAACTTTCATCACCGCCGCCGAAGCGGTTGCTGCGTTCATGGTTTGGCTAAAGGTCGGCGCTATGTTTGCTGCCAGAGCTGCGTTGTTCGCATGGCGGGCAGGCGCAAACGTCGTGATGACGGGCTGCGTACCATTGAGCAAGACTTCCACCGTGCCACCGTAGTTGGTAAAAATCATGTCGAGGTCGCCGTCGTTGTCTATATCGCCCAGAGCTTGCGCATGATTGCCCACTGCTGCGTAGTTCGGTGAAGAGAAATAGGCAAACGTACCTGTGCCGTTGTTGGTACAAATCGTTCCCCGCTCCATCACGGCATCCAAATCACCGTCGCCGTCCATATCGCCGAGATTAATCTTCGCATTTACGCTGAGCGAAATGGGCAAAGCAAGGGTTTGTACAATCGCAAACACACCACCGGTGTTGCGGAGGACTTGCATCGTCGTGGCATTCGCAACAATGATGTCCGGTGTGTTGTTCACATCGCCGTCTATGTCACCAATATCGAAGGCGTTTGCCGCCGCAACCGTTAAGGTTTGAACCGCAGTAAATGTTCCCGTACCGTTATTATCAAAGATGCGAAGATTACTAGCTGCCGCGTTGCTGAGGACAGCAATGTCAATATCGCCGTCGCTGTCGAAATCGGCGGCTTTCACGCTTGCCCCGGGATTCGTCACACCTCCGGCTACCGCTACGGGCGCTGTAAAACCTCCTGCGCCATTTCCAAGCATAATACGCACAATAGCATCAAAACCGGTAACCGATGCGAAATCAAGATTGCCGTCAGCATTAAAGTCTGCCGTACAAATACCGCCATAGCCTGTCGGAACTGAAATGGGCGTAAGAAAATCACCGGCACCGTTATTCAAGAAAATATCAATATTTCCCGTATTCATCGTGGCTTGTGCAACATCGGGCCATGTATCATTGTTGAAATCGCCGACGACGATTTCCCACCCACTGTTCACCGTATAAGCTACCGTCGGACGTGCCGTAAAATTCCCCGTGCCGTTGCCGCGATAATGATACAGAACATTATTGGGCGCACCCGCGTCCGAACCAAAGACATAATCCATGTTGCCGTCTTTGTTGAAATCGCCCATAGCACCGCCCTGGAGAAAATGCGGAATCGTATAGGAATTGACGGGATAGAGCGTTGCCGGACCGCCAATTGCCGCAGCGCGGAAGGAATAGACTTCGGGTCTGCCGGGCGGTGTTGGTCCGACACCTTGTGCGTGGGTTACCGATACGAAAAACGTCTCGTTGGGTCGGAAGTTGACCGTAGGATTAAAGCGCACCTGATTGGCAACAGGAAGAGAATATGCGCCGGCGCGTCTTCCCAAGAACGTGCTATGCACTTTCATCACATTCACATTAGCAGTAGCCATCGTTACGTTCAGCGAAAACGTAACATCCACGTTGGAAGCCGCCGCCGCATTATTGACGTTGCGGGCGGGCAGTCGTGTTGTTACCGTCGGCTGCGCATCCAGCACAGCAGGTAGGCAGGTAAGGCACACTATGAGCGCCAGCACGAATGTCAGTGCCGCAAAGATTTTTGCAACAGACTTTATCACAAAGCGAACACCAATGCGAGAGGTACGAATAACAAGCATAAATTCACCGAACCAGATTAAGAGGAAGGAAGAATCAGAGAAAAAAATATGAACCTTTCGGGGTTCTATGCACGACCGCCATTGCTCATGCTGCACGAGCAATGCTTCGGTAAGCAAGCTGTACGTCGATCATCGCTACAATACTATTTACACCAAAAAGAGAAGTATCGGAGCATTTACATTGCTCTTTATGTTCTTCGAGGCTATGAGCAGGCGGAATTTCTCGCCCTGCCATTTGCAGAGCCTGAAGAACAGTAGCAAGCGCATATCGTATGCGTTCAAGCACCTGCTCAACACTGTAGCCCGTGGCAGTGCAGCCCGGCACATCCGGCACAAAAGCGCCATAAAGCCGTCCGCCGTTTTCGGGCAGATCGTAGTGTTCGATAATGACAACGTAGGTTTGCATGGCACAAAATTATCTCATAACCAAGCAGAAAAGAAGAAAAATTGGGTAAGCGGTCGAAAAATTGGGTAAGCGGTAATTTTTGGGGTAAGCGGTGCGGACAGCTATACGGTAAAAAGGCTTCGCTATAATTCGCTATAAAGAGAGGAGATTGTTAAACGGAATGTTCTGCATAATACCCATCAATGAGTTTATTGCGCTCAATCCGATACGAGACCATGTACGAGGGCGTATCCTCTGCAAAATTTTCGAGGACATATTGCGGGACGCGCTCTTTTGCTTTTTCGATGATAATGTTCAGCTCTTTCGTTGGCATCTTGAGCGCTAAGGCATCATAATCTTTTTCCTGCGTGGCGCTCTCTTTCCGAGCCTCAAGCAGTTGCTTTTCCGATGAACGTGCAAGCGCAGGTGCAACTTTTGCCGACTTGGCAAGGATAAATTTTATGCCCACGATGCTCCGCCCTTTTTTCACTTTTTTTTCTTCTACGTTCCAACCCGTTTTTTGGCGTAACTCCCGAAGCGCCGGTTGGAGGACACATTTGAAAAAATCCTTAACGTTTCCATACTCCACTCCCATCAGTTTTTGTAAGGTATCAATTTCGATAACACCGGTGCGCCCCACTTTCTCAAAACTCTTGATGAGTTCGTATAATGCCAGCGTGTATTTGCTGTCGAGCTGTCGCATTTCCAGCAATGACAAAATCGTGTAGGTTTCGGGGCGACCAAGCTGCTTGATGATAAATTCTGGGTACTCCCACGTGAGCATACCATTACTCACGCCCGCAGCAGAAAAAAGCTGGACAAACTGCCAATCATTGTTGTCCCTGCCCAAAAGATTAAACTCAATGTGAGTATCCATCATTGCCTTGAGCGCTTGCCGCAGGTAATCAACATTGCGGGGATCAACGTCCATAATGCGGAGAATTTCTGCAACGGGAATCTGAAACTGCCGCAAAGTCCCGGCTAAGTCCGGTTGTGCAATCCCTAAGAGTTCATTGTAGAGTCGCCGCTCAAAGACGGTGATGACATTAGAAATATGAATCACCGCATTATTTTTCTTTACTGTTAGCGCCATGTTGCAGTCTTGTACTCGTCCGAAAAAATTTCTTGCCTACAAGTTTACAGAAAAAACAATTCTTTTCCAAAGCACCACAGCACATTGAAAATCAAAATGTTACAATGATAACCTGTTAAAAAAAATTCTGTGTAAAACGAAATACTTTTCTTCATACAAATACTCCCCCTATTTCATACAAATACTCCCCTTATTGAACATTTGAAGATGACATATCATTATATTTTAGAATAGACTACGACGATTTTCATACAAATACTCCCCCTATTTTTTCACTTTCATACAAATACTCCCCTTATTGCTCCAATTTCTTCATACAAATACTCCCCTTATTTCATACAAATACTCCCCCTATTTCATACAAATACTCCCCTTATTTCATACAAATACTCCCCCTATCAAGCGGCAAACCATTGAAAAAACAAAACTTGCAAACCGTAAACGTATTAAACGGACTTATAAACGATTTAAACATTCTTTAAGGGAGCGCCAAGGTACCGTTCTTTACCGCCTCGTCCGGTATCGTATCTTCTAGGATAGAGCCATTAGTTTCAGCATACAAAAAGAATTTCACGCAAATTACATTTGGAAAGGCTGCGGCGCGGTCATGCCGAACTTCTTCCAATGAGAAAACCCAAAAAGCAGCTCACCGTTCCATCCATGACCGAAATGCTGCTGCTCGCTCTTGGCTGACAATCACAACGTCGTCAGGCTTGGGCGTAAGATCAATCACAATTTTCCCTTTTGCTTCAGGTCTAAATTTTTGAATCGCCCGAATGTGCGCTACATAATTTCGATTCAGCCGAAAAAAAATTGTTGGGTCAAGTTCTACTTCCACATCCGATAAATGTTTATCCGTGAAATACCGCTCGCCCTCGTGCGTAAAGACCGACATGATACGATGCTCCGTGAAAAAATATGCGATATCGTTCACATTCATGGGCACGTACTCACGCCCTTTCTGAAGAACGATACGCTCCTTGTAGTGCGCTGCTGCCACTCCCACAAACCCAAGTTGCTGCAAAATATTCTGTACAGTCTGCACACCAGCTTGTGGTGTCTCCTGTGCAAAATGTTCTTTCAAACGCGCATATTGAGCAAAAGCCTGATGCAGCTTTTCACGTTGAATGGGTTTCAAGAGATAATTAATACCGTTGTGCGAAAATGCGTCGGTAAGATATTCATCGTATGCAGTTGTGAAAATAACCGGCGTATCTACGCGGCATTGCTCAAAAATTTCAAACGCCGCACCATCGGATAACTGAATGTCCATCAAAATAATATCTGCTTGCGTCGCTGGAAGCAGGCGCACTGCCTCACGAACAGAACCCGCCTCGCCGACAATGGTTACTGATGCGTCGTACTCACGCGCTAGACGTGCTATTTTCTCCCGTGCCGGAAGTTCGTCTTCGATAATGATAATGTTCATACTGCGGGTGCTTGGGGGTTGGTGAGTTGAAGCTGTACCGCTCTTTCATTGTGAAGTTCTTGCAACGTTTTTTGTTCGCTTCTGCGCACAAGCGGGATGCGCACAAAAAATTTCTCGCTGCTTTCTACAACGGCAATGCCCTGCTTCGTGATAAGTTTCGCCCGCTCATCCAAATTCGCAAGTCCCGTGCCCGAGGACTGCTGAGTACGAGTTTTCAAAAGCCGCTTCGGACGACGAGTATTGCTCAAGCTAACAAAATCAGCATCAATACGAACCTCAACCAGAAGTGGTGTTTGCTTATCCAACTCGTTATGTTTGACGGCATTTTCAAGTAAAAGTTGTAATGCCAACGGCATGATGGCATAGTCGTTCGCCTGCACACCGCACTCAACCGAGAGACGCACTGCATCGCGAAAACGCAAGCGCAAAAGCGTGTAGTAACTTTCCAGAAACGCTAGTTCATCGCCAAGCGGCACGAGCGTTTTTGTACGGTGCGCAAGCATATACCGATATACCTCTGCCAGACTGTCATTGAACTCAAGTGCTTCCTGTGGTTGTGTTTCTATGAGGTGCGAGAGTGTGTTGAGCGAATTGAAAATAAAATGCGGGTCGAGTTGGAGTTTTAACGCTTCCAATTCTGCTTGCACTGTTGCACGTTCCAACTGTTCGATGCGCAGAAGGTCATCTTCACGCCGACTGGCAAGTACGACCGTTTCATAAAAAAATGTGACGAAGCACGAGACAATCACATAACAAAACACCACGTCTTTCACAATTTCCCACTGCACTTGCCACGCCGCCACCCAAAACCATCCTATACAAAGCAGCATCGTTATCGGCACGGTATAAAAAAGCGTGGCGGCAATAAACAGTCCTGGCTTGAGAATATGCGGTGGTATGTGCCGCCGGAGTTTTCGCTCTTGCATCCAGATAAAGCGATTGCCCAACCAGATCACTAACGCAATACCAAGTGAATACTCATAGCCCAACCAGTACAGCGCGGTCGTGGGAGAAATATCACCAAGTAAACCCGTCAGATTCGGCACCAGAATCGCCAGTGTAATCATTCCCGCAGCCCGACCCAAAGGGATACGAGCGCCTAGTCGGTATCTGCCACGGGCAAGATACTTCAGGAACAGTTTTAAGGGTCTCAGGTGCATGATGTCCGCCTTCAGGCAGTTTGGCTTGTCCGTGTGTGGAACATAGCCGTATCTTCGTCGTTATTGAATGATGACACTGCCAATTCTTTTCCTGAAAATCCTTTTTGTCCCGATAATCCTACAATCTGCGTTCTGCCTCTCAAGGATGTTCCACGCTTAAAGAAGTGTCGCAAGATCAAGATTGATTGCCTCGCAGAAAGACGGATTATCGGTAACGTCACCTTTTTCGCGGTGATATTTATGCCAACGGTTGAGATTGTAGTCATAGACAAAACCTTCGACTATCCCGTAATCGTCAGCATGAATGAGGGCTTTCACTTTTTTCAAATCAGCCTTCACGCTCCGTGTTCTGGTTACTTCGATAATAACCGGTGTTTCATATGTCTCGTTGTTCGATAAAATAATATCCGGTGTCGGGCTTGTTTTATCCTCATCCAACATTGTTTCGGAGAGCGGCTCAAGCGTAATGGTTTTTTGTTTTTTGTACAAAAAATAGAGTTCACCGCTCAACTGCATAATGATTCGTTGGTGAGAACGTGGGGCATTTATACCCATGAGAATCGCTTCCTCAAGTGTAATCATAGTTCGGTAAAAAATAATTGAACAACCATACAAATCTACTATTTCAAACGTATTCTGCAAAGCTATGTTCGCAAACTATTTCATCACCGCCCTTCGCGCCATCCGGCGCAACAAAGTCTTTTCGCTTATCAACGTCCTCGGGCTTGCTATCGGTATGGCGTGCTGCATCGTGATTCTACTTTTTGTGCAGCACGAGACCAGTTACGACAATTATCATCCGAACAGCGACCGCCTCTATCGCCTCACGCGAGAGTTTCTCAATCCCGACGGCGCAACCAATTTACATCTGGGACACATCGCACCGCCGGTTGCTCCACTTCTGCGCGAGGACTTTCCTGAACTGAAGCATGTCTGCCGTGTGACGCAAGATGGACCGCAAACGTTGCTCAGGATTGGGGCAAAAACGTTTGTCGAATCTGGGTTTGTTTTTGCAGAACCAAACATATTCAACGTCTTTGCTCTGCCTTTTGTGAAAGGAAATCCCGCCACTGCACTTGCCGAACCCAATGCGCTTGTTCTGACAGAAGATGCAGCCAGACGCTGTTTTGGCGATGCCGAAGCTATCGGGCAGACTATTATGTTTGACACCGTTGCGCTCAAGGTAACGGGCGTGCTGCGCAATCTGCCACCGAATACCCATTTTCATTTTGATTTTCTCTGCTCGTTTATCACACTCAAGCAATTTGCACCCGAAGAATTTACGATGGATAATTGGGGCAGCAATAACTACGGCACCTACATTGTTTTGCCGGAGACCATGGCGGCGGAGCAATTTGCGGCACGTTTACCGTCGTTTCTGGATAAACATATGCTTCCACCGCCCGATGCACCGCCGTCCAACGTCAAGGCGCATCAGCGAACACGGCTGAATGTCCAAAAGGTAAGCGATATTCACTTGCATTCGCATCTGGATTCCGAAATGGAGCCGAATGGTGATATTCGATATGTCTGGATTTTTTCGTCGGTGGCGATGCTGGTGCTCTTTATTGCCTGTGTGAATTTTATCAATCTTTCCACCGCCCGCTCCAGCGAACGAGCGCGTGAAGTGGGGGTGCGAAAAACGATGGGCGCTTTCCGCAGCCAAATTATCATGCAATTTCTGAGCGAATCGGTATTAATTTCGGTTGTGGCACTCGTGCTGGGTATTCTTGCGGTGATGGTTCTCCTGCCGTGGCTCAATGCGTTTTCCGAATTACACTTGTCGCTTTTGAGCGGAAACTCGGTGTGGTTTATTGTGGGACTGTTCGTCATCACTCTCGTCGTGGGTGTGGGTGCGGGGAGTTATCCGGCGTTTGTGCTGTCGTCCTACGAACCCACTAAAGTTCTACGCGCACTCGGCTCCACACGCTCAAAAGCTGCCTTGCGCAAAGTGCTGGTCGTCGGGCAATTCACGATTGCTATTGCGCTAATCGTTTCTATGGGCGTGGTGCGCCGTCAGGTGGAGTATTGCCGCACGGCAGACTTAGGATTTTCCAAAGACCACATCGTTACCATTCAGGGCAATCAAGCAATGAGCGAGCGCATAGAATCAATCAAAGCGGAACTCAAGCAAAATCTGGGTGTGGTGTCGGTGGGTGCGTCACGGCGGATTCCGTCGGGCAGGCTCTTGGATTCGCAGGGTTGGAAGGCTGAAAAAGATGGCGCGATGCAGTCTATGGATTTCCGTATTGCGAGTGTGCCGATTGATTACACATTCATCCCCACCTACGGCATGACGATGGCTGCGGGACGGAATTTTTCAAAAGATTTCGGTACCGACACTACCGAAGCATTTATCCTGAATGAAACTGCCGTCAAAGCTATTGGCTGGACATCGGCGGCGGATGCTATCGGGAAAAATTTTGAGTCCGGTGATCGCAAAGGGAAGATCGTCGGTATCGTGAACGATTTTCATTTCGAGTCCATGCGCGAACGTATTGTTCCGCTCATGTTTCTTGTTGGCAAAAGCAGTTTGCGAACAGTCTCCATCAAAGTTCGCCCCGATAATATTCCAGCGACGCTTGAATTTTTGCGGTCAAAGTGGAAGACCTATCGCCCGGAATATGAATTTGATTATCAATTTTTGGATGAGCGCTTCGACAAGCTCTACAAATCGGAAGAAAAGCTCGGGCAACTTTTCGGTATCTTCGCAGGCATTGCCGTTTTTGTGGGATGCTTGGGTTTATTCGGTCTGGCTGCTTTCACGGCAGAGCGGCGCACAAAGGAAATCGGCATTCGCAAAGTAATGGGTGCATCGGTATTGAGCCTGATGACGCTTCTGAGCAAAGATTTCTTGAAGCTGGTCGGCATTGCATTTTTACTGGCGTGTCCGCTTGCATATCTGGTCATGCAAAGGTGGCTGCAAGATTTTGCGTTCCGCATCACGATTGGTGTAGAGTCGTTTATCCTCGGTGGGTTGGCAGCGCTGGGAGCAGCTGTAGCGGCAATTCTCTGGCAAACACTGAAGGCGGCGCGAGCGAATCCAATTTCGGCGCTGCGGTATGAGTGAGAATGATATTTCCGGTCTTTCGTCAGGGAACGCGGACAGCGGAGATTGAGGCGATAGCAGGCGATAGCAACGGATTTGTGTCTAATGGAAGAACCAATAGACAAAGCATCTTGACAAACCGTATTTTCATTGTATTCTGTAAAGCCTACGCGCCCAAGGTTGATAGAAATTTCTCCAATTTCTTCCGTACAGTTTTCTGTATTTCCACCGGCGCGGATGTGATTGCGCTCAAGACCGAATCTAATTGCTGAATCAAAACGACAGTGTCGTTTTGATTTTTTTTGCCTGCCATCGTGGTTGTGGTCTTTGGTACTTTGCCGTCCGTAGTCTTTTGCTTTTCGGCGCGTTTCGCACGAGTGAGCTGCTGCTTAACGGTCGAAATATTTTGTCCTGTCGTGGTCGCAATTTTTTTTGCCAGTTCTTGAATCGTGCTTGCTTGATGTTCTTGTTGATTGCCGCTTTGAAAGGTAGATTTTTTTATGTTGCTTTTCAAAGAGACAATGTCGTTTTGATTTTTTTCACTGTTCTTCTTATTGAATTCTGCACTTTTTTTATCGCCGCCGCGTTTACTTGCCGACAGAACATTGTCGAATTCGGGGAACAGCATTTTGTAGAGTCGTATCCGCTCCTCAATACTGAGATGCCGACGCAGAAGATTATCGTTGATGATAAATTCTTGCTCTTGGCGTTCCGAAAGTTCTTCCTGTACCGTCTGCACGGGCACAAATCGTAAGCCAATCTCGCGGGCAATCTGAAGGCGGTTGTGTCCTGCCAGCAGCATACCGTCTTGCTTGATGAGGAGCGGCACTACAACGCCGCGCTTTTCGATGTCCTCGCGCAGGCGTTGAAAATACTCCGTACTTTCGCGAACAAAGAAGACCGTATTCTGCGGATTGGTGCGGATGTCGTCCACAGCCATATTTTTTATATCCGACAAACTCACGCCCGTCCGCACGGACTGAACGCGACGAAGGCTTGCCGTGGGGTTCGGTGCAAAACGTTTGCTCATACCATTGCTCCTATTTTTGTGGCGAGTTTGGTGTATTCATCCAGTGCCGGACTTGCTTTTTTACCGTTCCATTCGTAGCCCACGCGCTGCATCGCCGAAGCCGAAGGGAAAACTGCGCTATTGGGAATAACTGCCCCGGAGAAAAGAGAACGAAATTCTTTGGCGATGAGCGGTAGATAAAAATTATGTGCCGCTTTTTTCTTTTCAAAGCGTGTTACGACAATACCGATGACGGCAAGTTTGCGCTCTTCTGCCATTTCGATAAGACTTGTCAGTCCGTTGAAACTAAGCGATTCGGCTTCGGTCGGGATAAGAACGGCAGTGGCTGCGTCGAGCGCTCCAAATGTTCGGGTTTCGAGCGAAGGTGGACAATCCACGAGTACAACATCATACATTTTCGCAAAAGATTCGATATAGGCTGCATATTGCTTTTGCGTCAGCAGATGGAACGAAAGCGGAAGCACATCGAAGCCTGCCGGATGATGCAGCACAGTCGGTTCTCCGATGCCTTTTGCATCTTTCATCGCATCTTTCATGTCGTACACTGTATCCAAGGAGAACAGGTGCATCAGTAAATTTGCTTGTCCGTCCATGTCCACACACAAGACTCGTTTGCCTTGCTGCGCGAGCGCATAGCCGACGTGAACGGTCGTGGTAGTCTTGCCAACACCGCCTTTGTTGTTTATCACCGCAATAATCATGGGTTGCTCCGAAATAGTCAAAAAGAGTAGTGCAAAAGTATACTACGGGAAGAACCTTGATTACTTGTTTTTCAAGCATTCTTCAGTATGGACTGCAAAATTACATTTTTTCATCGTGGTTTGTAGATATTTGTTTATGAGCGCTATGACTTTTGGGCATCTAAGTACACGACAACGTTGTAATAGCTTCTCTCAGGTCGTCTTGTGCTTGCTGATATTGGAGGTTTAATACGGCTTTCCGCATAAAGTCCAATCCATATCGGAAGGTGCTTTTAGCTTTGCGTCCATGTTTTTTTGAGGGCAATTACCTTCTGTGCTGCGAGCCACTCTGCAGCGCAGGGTGTGTCGAGACAAAGTCTGCGGTCAAGCAAGTTTTCTCGGCTCTTATCGGTAGCACCGACAGGAATGAACTATCGCCACTGCACTATCACCTCACCCAACAAACGATGCAGCCTCATGCGTCGTATGCTCACCATTACGATAGAGTGCATAACTAAAACCCTTCGTAAGGCTAAATGCGCCAATGTCGCCGTTTTTTCCTAGTGCCAAAAAACCGACTTGCAGTTCTTTGTAGTCCGGCTGCTTGCGGGCTATGCGCTCTACGGCAAGTTCGCAGGCTTGCTGCGGAGTTTTGCCATTGCGCATAAATTCGGTGACAAGGAAACTCCCCACGACCTTGATAACAAGTTCGCCCAGTCCCGACGATGTTGCTGCGCCGACTTCGTTATCCACATACAGCCCCGCACCTATGACGGGTGAATCTCCCACACGACCATGCAGCTTAAATGCCCAGCCACTTGTCGAACACGCCCCGGAAAGATTCCCGTGCGCGTCCAGCGCCACCATGCCAATCGTATCGTGATTACTTTTGTCAATGTGTGGCGGTTCTAATTTCTTTTTCTGGTCTTGTGCTTTCTGGCTTTGCTCTTTGAGCCATTTTTTCCACTCAGATTTTGCATATGGCGTGAGCAAATTTTCCCGCTTAAAACCTTCTTTGAGCGCAAAAGCGAGCGCACCGTCGCCGGCAAGCATCACGTGTTGTGTTTTCTCCATCACCCGCCGCGCGACCGAAATAGGGTGCATAATATGTTCCAACGCCGACACCGAACCGCAATTCCCGAACTCGTCCATAATCGAAGCATCCAGCGTTACTTTACCATCTCTGTCCGGCATACCGCCGTAGCCCACGCTCGTATCTTTGGGGTCGGCTTCGGTGACACGCACACCTTTTTCGATTGCATCCAACGCCCGTCCGCCGCGCTCCAGAACGGCAGCCGCAGCTTTATTTGCCGGAACGTTCGGCTCCCACGTCGTCAGGATAACCGGTTTTGTTGGTGGAGCAATAAGAGCGTTTGTTTCAAAATGTTCTGGTTGGTTTGTCTCACGCTCGTTTGCAAGTGCAGTGTGAGGAAGGGCAAGTGCTGCAAGGGAAGATTGCAGAAACGTTCGCCGCGAAAAATGATTGTTGCTCATGCTGTTGAAAAAAGTGTGTGTTGTTGTCCTCATTTTATCCTATCAAGCAAGACTCTTGCTCTGTTTCCATACGCCAATGGCAATATACACGTCTCCAGCGTACACAACAAAATCTTTACAGAATTTAATACCTGAAGTTACGCTTTAAGAAAATTCCCCTTCATGTATGACTATCCATTACCCACATCATTGCGACAAAAAAGTGGTAGATTGCGAGAGAATCACGGAAGCAAGTATT
>Ga0075163_10004433_pt1 | contig 18856 bp, 12 predicted proteins | sample JI1023141ADNA_FD_71478 | JGI IMG/M metagenome (GOLD analysis project Ga0075163, IMG submission 71478) | Wastewater effluent complex algal communities from Wisconsin, to seasonally profile nutrient transformation and Carbon sequestration -... | ecosystem: Engineered > WWTP > Effluent > Algae...
CCCCTGATCGCGAAGCCCATGTTCGAGGGCTCGAGCATGGGCGTGCGCCGGCACTCGCGCGTGGTGAACGAGAGCGAACTGCGCCGCGAGGTGTCGCGTTTGACCGGCGACTACGCGCAACCCGCGCTGGTCGAGGAGTTCTGCTCGGGGCCCGAGTTCACGGTGGGCATCCTGGGCAACGGCGCGAACGCGCGCGTCATCGGCGTGATGGAGATCGTGCCGAAGAAGGCCGCGCCGCACGAATTCGTCTACTCGCTCGAGGTCAAGCGCGACTGGGAGAACGAGGTCGAGTACCACGTGCCGCCGCGCCGGGACGCGCGGGTGATCGAATCCGTCGCGCAGTGCGCGCTGGACGCGTACCGCGCGTTGGAGTGCCGCGACGTGTCGCGCGTCGACGTGCGACTCGACGCGCAGGGCGAGGCGCGCTTCCTCGAGGTGAACCCGCTCCCGGGGCTCAACCCCAGGACCGGCGACCTGTGCATCCTGGCGAACCGCAGCGGCGTCACGTACGCGGACTTGATCGACGGCGTGGTGCGCCACGCGTTGGAGCGCGGCGCGGTCTCGAACGCTCGCGCGCGCATGATCGCCGCGTCCGCCTCGGCGACGACGTCCTCCGGACGGACGTCGTGAGACCGCACGAAGCGAAGCGCGCCGTCGCGGGCCTGCGCGTCGGGATCCTGAAGAGTCGCGACGAGGGGCTCGCGCACGGCGAAGCGCACGACGCGCTGGCCGTGCAGTCGGTGGGCGAGGAGGCGGACGGCATCCGCGAGGCGTGCGCCGCGAACGGTTGGACGCCGGTCGACGTGGAAGCCGCGCGCGATCCGCACGCGACGCTCGCCTCGCTGCGCGACGCGCGCGTGGACGTCGTCTTCCAACTGGCCGAGTCCATCGGCGGCGACGCGCGGCTCGAGGCGGCCGCGGCGTGGATGCTCGAGTGGGCGCGCGTTCCGTTCACCGGCTCGGGTCCCGAGGCGATCACGCTGGCCCTGCGCAAACCGCTCGCGCGCGCGGTGCTCGCGGCGGCGGGCGTGCCCATCCCGGCGGGGATCGTGCTGGAGTCGGCCGACGATCCGCTCGACGAGCCGCGCACGTTCGCCGACGCGCGAGCGCGGTGGATCGTGAAGCCCTCGCGCGAGGACGCGAGCCACGGCATCGCCCTCGAGAGCGTCGTCGCGGGAGAGGCCGCGGTGCGCGCTCGCGCCGCGTACGTGATCCGCACCTACCACCAACCGGCGCTCATCGAGGAGTTCGTCGACGGACGCGAGTTCAACGTCGGGATCCTGGGCACCGGTCCGTCGGCCGAGACCTTGCCGCTCGCGGAGATCGACTTCCGCGGCTTCCCCGCAGGCGCGCCCAAGCTCGTGACCTTCAAGGCCAAGTGGGACCCGGCCAGCGCGGAGTACCAGGGGTCGATGCCCGCGGCGCCGCGCGAGCTCTCGCCCGAACTCGAGCGCTCGATCCGCGCCCGCGCCCTGTCCGCGTACCATGCGATCGGCCTCGCGGGGTACGGCCGCGTCGACGTGCGCGTGTGCGCTCGACGCGGTCCGTTGGTCGTCGACGTGAACCCCAACCCCGACATCTCGCCCGACGCCGGGCTGGCGCGCGCCGCCGCGCGCGGAGGAATCCCCCATGCCGAACTCGTCTCCCGGATCGTCCGCGAAGCGCTCGAACGCGCCGGTCGCGCTGCGTCCGCTGCGGGCGTCTGACCGCGCGCCGCTCGAATCGATCCTGCGCGCCACGGGCGTGTTCCAGGAGTACGAGATCGAGATCGCGCTGGAGCTGATCGACGCGCGACCCGAATCGGGTTACCGCTTCTTCGTGGCCGAAACCGAGGGCGTGGTGGCCGGGTACGCGTGTTTCGGCCGCACGCCCTGCACGGACGGCACGTGGGACCTGTACTGGATCGCGGTCGATCCCGCCCGCCACGGTCGGGGCATCGGACGGGTCCTCATGCGAGCCACCGAGGACGCCATCCGCAGCGAGGGCGGTCGACTGATCGTGATCGAGACGGCGTCCAAGCCCTCGTACGACAAGACACGCGCTTTCTACCTCGAATACGGTTGCAAGGAGGTCGCTCGTGTGCCGAACTTCTACGCCGTCGGAGACGACAAGGTCGTCTTCACCCACACCCTGAGATGACACCCGATCAATCGACTCGATCCGCGCGCGAGAAAGCCGCCGCCGCGAAGAAGAACCCGGCGACGAACCCGCGCGGCGCGAAACCGAGCAAGGCCGCCGGAACCCCGAAGGCCGCGACCTCGGCGACGGACGACGAAGGCAAGGTCGAGATCTCCGGACTCGAGACCGCGCGCTTCGACTGCGTGTTCCCCACGTGCGGCGGCGTGTGCTGCGTCAACGGTCGTCCTCCGGTCGAACCGGGCGAAGCGCGACGCATCGACGAGAACCTGGCCAAGTTCCTGCCGCTCATGCGCCCCGAAGCACGCGAGCGCGTCGAGGAGAAGGGCCACCTCACGAACCGCCAGAAGGAAGGCCTGCCCGCGTTGGCCGTTTCGAAGGGCTGGTGCGTGTTCTTCAACGACGGATGCGTGCTCCACAAAGCCGGCGCGGCCGAAGGCGACAAGTGGAAGTACAAGCCGTGGCGTTGCATCGCGTTCCCGTTGGAGCGATCGGGTCCGCGCAAGTGGCACGTGCGTCAGTGGGGTCTCAAGGGCGAGGCCTGGGATCTCTTCTGCTTGAACCCCAAGGAATCGCCCAAGCCCGCCGGCGAGACGCTGAAGGACGAGATCGCGTTCGTCCACGCGCTCGAGAACGGCGCCGAGGCGTGGCGGACGAAGGCGCGTTGAGCGCGCGCCCTCGCGGAGCGTCGTGCGTCAGGACGACGACGTGCTCAACAGCGATTCGAGCTCGTTCCCGTCGTGCACGAGGGACGCACCCAAGCGTTCGAGCCACGTGCGTCGCGGCTCGGACGTCGACGAGGGCAACTGCAACGCACCGTCGACCGCTCGTCCGAGTCGGATGGCGTCGGCCGTCGACATCAGGTCGTCGAGCATGAGGACGTCGAGCTTCGCGTTCGAGCCGAGCACGCGGTAGTACGCGTCGGACAGCGCCTGCTGCGCCTCCGCGAGCGGCGGGTCGATCACGAAGTCGTGCCGCAGGACGAGGCTCGCGTCCGCGTGGGTGCTCAGGCTCGCTCCGAACTCGCGCAAGAGACGTTCGAGTTCCAACGGCTCCCACGTGGGCCACGCGACGACCGCGCGACCTTGCGTCGCGAGCGGCCACGGTTCCACGGGCAGGATCTCCTCGAAACCGGCGCGGCCGTGCTCGACGAGTCCAGCGGCGAAACCCTGGTGCCACCAGATGCGATTCAGTTCGGCGACGATCGTCCGCAGACGCTCGACGATCGTGTCCGCGGTGCCCTGCAGCGCGGCGTGTTCCCCGTCGAGCGCGCCGACGTCCGTGGCGCACAGCACTCGCGCCGCGGCTTCGAGCGCCGGCACGTGCGGATTCCGTTCGTCCGCGAAGCGCTCGCAGGCCTCGAGGTCCAGCGTGCGCACCCAGGCCCAGTCCTCGTGCTCGAGCACCGTCGGGTGTTTCTGGAAGAGACGCACCCACGCTCGCGCGACTTGGAGCTGGCGGCGCTTGAGCGCGTCGAAGTCCAAGAGGTGTCGGTGGTGAGCTCGTGCACCGTCGTGGAACCACACGCGACCACCCAGCGCCTGCAGGCGGATCGCCAAGTCGGTGTCCTCGCAACCGTAGTGGCGGAAACTCTCGTCGAGCCCACCCGCCGCGAGAACGAGCTTGCGCGACACGCTCACGTTGCACGTCCAGAAGCGATTCCAGTCGTGGAACGCGCGCGGCTTCATCCCCGCGTAGCAGAAGACCTCGGTCGAGCGCTCGAGCATCCGCATGAGCGCGTTGTCGAGGGCGCGCGGGGGCTGTTCGAACGTCCCTTGGATCGCGACCGCCTCGTCGCCCAATTCGCGGCTCGCGCGCAGATGCTGTTCCACGAGGTCGGGGAACGCGATCGTGTCGTCGTTCACCAGCAGCAGTCGGCGTCCGCGCGCGACGGCAATGCCGCTGTTGCGCGCCGCGGACAATCCGCCGTTCTCGCGGTGCACGACGCGACCCGCGCAACGCAGCCCGCGCGACTGGAGCCACTCGCGCGTGCCGTCGCTCGAACCGTCGTCGACCACGATCAGCTCGTACGAGCCCGGGGCGGCGGTCTGGTTCTCGAAGCTCGGCACGGACTCCGCCAGGACTTCGCGGCGGTTGAACGTGCACAGGATCACGGACAGCTCGGGCTCGGAGTCCGAGACCTCGGTCCGGCTCGGCGCGGCCGCGACGGACACCGACACGGGCGCGCCGTCGTGCCCCGCGAGTCGACACAGTTCGCCGTAGAGACGCGCCGCCTCGGCCGAGACCGGCGCGTCGGCGCGAGCGTGCTTCAGACGTTCCTCGGGGAAGTTGCGGGCGATCTTCGCTTCGAGGAAGCGCTCCACGCGGTCGAGCCCCGACGCGGCGAGCAACTGGTCGAAGTGCACGAACAAGAACGAGCCTTGGTGTCGGTGCGTCTCGAGCACGTGCCGGTACATCGCCGTCCACACGTCGACGCCACGCTCGAAACCGAATTCCAGTCCGCACAGGTAGTCCGCCGAGCGACACTCCTGCACCATGCTGCGCGCGGTCGCCGCGGGCTCGCGGAACACGACCAGGTAGCGAGTCTCCTCGGGCGTTTCGCCGAACACGTCCCGCCACGCCGGAAGCGTGTAGCAGAAGCGCGGGTCCTTGAAGCAGAACGGCGCCCGCGACACGAGTCGGCGCATGCGCTCGCGCAGCTCCGACGGCACGTCGAAGCGTTGCCCCACCGGCAACTGCGCCAGCCAGCGTTGCCACGCGCCCAAGTCGCCGCCGCGCGCCTCGACCGAGGCGATCAGGCGTTCGTTGACGCCGTTGACGTCCTGCGCCTCGAAGAACCCCTTCTCGTTCGAGGCACGACCGGCGTAGGGTTCCTCGCCCACGAAGTAGCCCGCACCGGCGATCGTGCCGGCCAACATGCTCGTGCCGCTGCGGCCCGAGCCCAGGACCACGGCGTTCTTCACGGCGTGCGACTCCCCGCGGTGGTCCGCGTCGACGACATGGGTCCGGGCGCGCTCGACGGCACCGAGGAGTTCTTGGACTGCAAGGCCGGAGGCAGGGACTCGCGCACGAGCGCTTCGATCTCCGCCAGAAGGTGCAATCGGTGCGGGGCGAGCAGCGCGGCCTTCGCCAGTCGCTCGCGTGCGGCCGCGGCCAACATGGCGGCGTCGGCGATTTGTCCCACGTGAGCGCACGCGAACGCCGCCAGGATCCACGAATCCGGCGCGGGCGCGGTCAAGTGCGTCTGCAGCGTCGCCAACGCGCCGCGCGCGTCGCCCTCGTGCAATCGCACCTCGCACAAGCCCAAGGAAGCCTCGACGTCGCCCGGTCGCTCCGCGAGGACGGACTCGAACGCCTCGCGTGATTCCTTCTCGCGGCCCTGCATGACGAGGACGGTTCCGAGGCGAGTCGACGCCGCCCAGCTCGTGGCGCCCGGAATCAGCTCACCGACCCACGGACGATCGTGCACGTCCAGACAGCGCGAGTACGCGCTCTCGGCGCGCACCAACGCGGCGTCGCACGCGGCCGAGTCCTCGGCCGACAACGCGCGGTGCTCGGCGAGCAGCCCCTGCACGAGCAGCAGATTCGGATGACCTTCGTTGCCGGGCAAGATTCCGGCGATGGCACGCTCGGCGTCGTCGTGGCGACCCGAGTCGAGCGCTTCGAGGGCGATCTGGGTCACCGCGGCGACGCGTTGCGCCTGCTCCGCGACGTAGCTCGTGCCCGATCGACCCGAGGTCGGAGCGACACCGCCGGCCCACGCCGATCGCGCGGCGGCTCGACGCGATTCGAAGTCGGTCGGCGCCGGGTCGCTCGGCAGCGCGCAGTACAGCTCGTCGCGAGTCCACGATCGCGCGTTCGCGTCCGCCAACGCCGTCATGTCGCCGTGCGACGCGGCGCCCAGCTTCCACTTGCGTGTGAACGCGGCCCAGTTCTTGGCCAGGAGCGCCGTGTGACGCTCGAGCTTGGGCCCGACGTAGGTGTCGTGGTGCACGAACACGTCGAGCGCGATACGGTTCCAGAAACCGGCCGCGTGAGCGCGCAACGTGTAGTCGTCGTCCTCGAAGCCCCATGGCGAGAACGTCTCGTCGAACCCGCCGATGCGTTCGATCACCTCGCGTCGCGTCAGCATCAGGAACGAGGCCAGCGTGATCGCCGGACGGCTCTCGCGGTGGTGCTTCCGCGCCCACGCGCGCGACACGTCACTCAGCGAATCGAAGTCGACCGGCCCGTCGTAGGGCACGTCTTGTCGGTGCGACGCGCGGTCCGCGCACGCGGCGATGCAGCCGCTGCGCGCGTCGACCTCCGCGTGGTGGATCATGCGTTCGAGCCAACCGGGCGTGAGCACGATGTCGTTGTCCATGAAGACCACGTAGTCACCGGTCGCGCGCGCCAGCGCCTGGTTGCGCGCGCGCGGCGCACCGAGGTTCTCCGTGTTGCGGATCACGATCAGATCGGGCTGCTCGCCGAGCCACTCCGCACTGCCGTCCGTCGAACCGTTGTCGACGAAGAGGATCTCGACCGGGCGCGCGCGGTCCACGGTGCGACGCAGGGAATCCACGCACGCCTTGGTCTTCTCCAAGGCGTTGTAGGAGCACGCGACGACGGACACGCTGCGGTTCGGGTCGATCCCCTTCTCGATGACGGCCACGGGATCCTTGCCCGTCAGCTCCAGGAGCGCGCCGCGCGCGAACGGCACCCAGGACAGGTTGCGGACGAGTTGGACGAGCTCGGCCCGCTCCTCTCGCGGCCACTCGCGTCCGCGCAGTTCCTCGGAACGTCGGCGCATCACGTCGAGGAACCGCTTCTGCGGCTCCAACAGGTTCTCCAGCTTGAGCTGCAAGCTGCGCGTGTACTCGTGGTCGATGCGCGTGCCCGGCTGCTGCCACAGGATCGAAACGTCCTGGTGCTTGCGCCACATCCGCACGGTGTTGACGCCCAGGCGCACCGCGCGACGGAAGTAGTCGTCGATCGTCAGGGGGTGTTGGTGCTCGCAGCGCGCGTCGGCGCGGAACAGCACGGACCAACCGGCCTTCTCCAGGCGATACCCCAACTCCACGTCCTCGACGATGGCCTCGCGGAACGTGTCGGCGTCGAAGCCGCCGATTTCGATCAACGCCTCGCGCGGCAAGCTGATGTTGCACGTCCAGAAGAAGCCCCACCCGTGCTTCTCGCCGTGCCGCAGCCGCGGGAAATCGAAGAGCAGATCGCTGTCGGCCAGGAGCTGCGTGAACGGTTCGCGCAACGAGTCCTGCGTGAACGTGAACGTGCCCAGCACGGCCGTCTTCGAGAGCTTCTTCGCGCCGCTGCCGTGGGCCGCCACGTGGACCGCCAAGAGGTCGTCCGCCGGTACGGCGTCGTCGTTGAAGAAGATCACGATCGGCGCGCGCGCGTGCTGCACGCCCAAGTTGCGCGCCGCTCCGGGGCCCGCGTTGTCCTGACGCAGGAGCTGCAGCGAATAGCGGTGCCGCGCCGCGTCCACGGTGATGGGCATGGGCGTGCCGTCGTCGACGACGATCACTTCGAACTGGTCGGGCGGCAGGGTCTGCGCGTCGATGCGCTCGAGCAGCGTTCGCACGCGATCGGGACGCCCGTAGGTGGGCACGACGACCGAGAGGCGCAGGTTCGAGCTCTGAGACGTGGACGACATCGGGTTCCTTCGCGAACGGGCCGGGGATCGGCCCGCCGCGATCGGGGGCCTCGGTCGTTGGATCGGCCGAGAAGCCTTTTCCCTTGATGCCCGGCCCCGCGCGGCCCACCCGCGGTCGACTCTCGACGTCGGGACCCGCGTCCTGGGGGCCCGATCGGTCTCCCGAATGGGAGCAACGGAGGGCTCGGATCCCCGATTCGCCCGCGAGCACTCAGTACGCGCGGAACGAGTCCTCGTCCAACGCCGGCTCGCGGTGGGCGCACAAGCCCAGGGCCAGGCCCAGGGCGAGGAAGCTCGTGAAGAGCGACGATCCGCCGGTCGAGAACAGCGGCAACGTGATGCCGGTCAAGGGTACGAGGCCCAAGTTGACGCCCACGTTGATGAAGAGCTGCGCCGCGAAGTACAGCGCCACGCCGCCGACGGCGAGGCGTGAGAAACGATCGCGCAACGAACCCGCGCTGCCCATCATCAACGCGATGAACATGGCGTAGACGAACAGCACGAGGGAGGCGCCGAACCAACCCGACTCCTCGGCCACGACCGCGAACACGGAATCGCAGTCGCGCTCGGGCAGGTATCCGGTTTCGTTGGCGACACCTTGACCGACGCCCTTGCCGAACACGCCGCCGTTGCCGATCGCGAGACGCGCTTGATAGCTGTGGAACGCGGGTCCGCTGCGCGCCTCGATCAAGTCGGCCGCGCGGAAGCTGTGCCGCCACGTCTCGATGCGCTGCAGCTGGTAGTCGTGCACGCCGATCTGGAACACGACGACGCACACGGCCAACACGGCGGTGCCCGCCAGGAAGAACCCGATCACCTTGGCGCGCGCGCCGGCGAGGTACAGCATGCCCAACGTGATCGGAGCCAACGTCATCGCCGTGCCCAAGTCGGGCTGCAGCATGACGAGGCCCATGGGCACCAGCGCGATGACGAGCGGCGGTCCCCAGTCCTTGAGCCGTTGGAGTCGGTTGCGGTAGAGCACCTGCGCCAACGCGAGGATGACGCCGATTTTGGCCAACTCCGAAGGTTGCAGGTCGAAGTTGATGCCCGGGATGGGGATCCAGCGCCGCGAACCGTTGCGCAGCGACCCGACGGCGAACAAGGCGACCAGCAACAGCAACGTGACGCCGTAGATCACGAACGCGTTGCGCCGCAACCAACGCGGTCGCACCGCCAGCCCGACGAGGAACGCGGGCAACGCCAAGAGCAGCTTCTGCAGGTGTTCCAGGAACTTGACCGAGTGCACCGGATCGCGTTCGGCCAACGCGTCGGCCTCGGACATCCCACGCAGGAACACGAGTCCGAGCCCCAAGAGCAACATGGCGATCAACAGCACGTGCCAGTCGAGCTCGAACCAGCGCACGTCGCGCAGCGACAGCACTCGGTCGAGCTGCAGGCCGACGCGTGAGCGCCCGCTCGGTTTCGTCCCGCCGTCGTTCACTTGGCGGCCTCCGCGCACGCGCTCTCGACGAACTTGCGCACTTCGGGCGTGGACAGGAACTGCTGCGTCACCCACACCGCCGTGTGGCTCGAGGTGTCGGACACGTCGTGCAAGTAGACGACGATCACGGCCACCGGGGCTTCGGCCGGGAACCACCCGGCGATCCACGTGTGCTTGCGCACCTTGCCCGCGCGCATGGCCGCCTCGTCGTCCGGCGTCAGGTCGGGGCCCGCTTGGAACGGCTTGTAGTCGGCGCTGCCGGTCTTGCACGCGAACGAGAAGCCCAAGTCGGAAGGCGACAGTCGCCGGTCGTGCGCGGATCCCTCGCCGCTCTCGACGACGTTGCGCATGGCCGACCGCACGAACTCGAGGCTCGACTCGCCGATGCCCAGGTCGCGCGACACGCGCGGGACGAGGCGCTCGCCGATGCGATCCACGAGGCGCACGTCGGGCAGACGACCGGTCACGAGGCCACACGTCGCGCGCGCGACCTGCATGGGCGTCGCTTCGATCGCGTTCAAGCCGTTGGCGAACTGCAGACGCGCGCTGCGGCCGGCCAAGATTCCGAGGGTGTCCTCGTCCGATCGCGCGAAGGCCCAGTCCTCGCGCAGTCCCGATCGCCCCTTGCCCGACAGGAACCGGATGCCCGTCGGTTCGTCGAAGCCGAACGTGTGCGACATGTCGAGCAGCTGTTGCGGCTGGTACTCGAGCCCCAGTTGCGCGAAGTACGCGTTGCACGACACGGTCAACGCGCGGCGCAGGTCGGACTTCACGTGGATGCCCAAGCAGCGCATCGTCTCGAATCCGCCGGAGCCCTTGCCGTTGTCGCGACACGCGAACTCGTGGTGCGGATCGAACCCCAGGCGATCGAGCGCGTACGCGGCGACGAACGGCTTGAACACCGAGCCCGGCGGATTGAACGTGGGGCGCAAGAGCGTGCGTTCGCTGCGCGAGGAGCGCTCGCGGCCGCGTCCGGGCGTCGGCGGCAATCCGTCCTGCATCGGCACGGAAGCGGCCGTCAGCACGTCGCCGTCCGGCGTCAGCAACACGATCGCACCGACCGGATGCTCGAACCACAGGCGATCCGTGCGGTCGTTCGGCGGGATCGGATGCGCGAGGACCTGCTGCGCGGTCGCTTGCAGCGTGGCGTCGAGGGTCAGCGTGACGTCGCTGCCGTCGGTCGGAGCCTGCACGACGGATCCGGCGTCGTCGCGTGCGTGCTCCTCGAGGCCTTCGGTCTGCAACCACCCGGGCTTTCCGCGCAGTTCCGGATCGAGGTAGTCCTCGAGTCCGAAGCTGCCGGTCCACTCGTCCGCGCCTTGCACGCGCGCGGCGAGATCGCGCAGCTCCGCGTCCTCGGCCGCGCTGCGGATCGTCATGAAGCGCAGCTCGGCCAGCCGCCGTTCGTCGCGCGATTGACGCAGGACTTCGCGCAACATCGGCTTGCGCACGCCACCCAACAAGAGTCCAGCCACGGGTTCTCCGTCCGCGTCCCGCGCGACTTGCGTGCGACGTGTCGTCTCGCGGACCGTGAAGCCGCGGTACAACTCGGGGTGACGCCCGATGCGCTGCACGAGCGTGTACGAGGGTTCGGCGAACAGACGCAGCGGTCGATCGCCACGGTCGATCTGGACGTACTTCTCCTGGTTCTCCGCGCGACGCAGGCGCTCCTCGGAGAACGACAAGCGCGGCGACAGCCCGTCCGCGACCCGCGCCGACACGAGGCGCGAGAGGATCTTGTTCGTCGCCGACGCGTGCCGGCGATCGAGCGCGTGCGCGAGCCGACGCGCTTCCTCGAGGGCCTCGGGCGATTCCAGGTCGCCCGCCGATCGTCCGACTCGCGTCCAGAACTCGGTGGCGAACGGCTCGCGCAACGGCTCGAGCTCGCCGCTCTCGTCCTTGCCCGCGAGATCGGAGACGAGGCCCAGGAAGCGCCACGGATCGTCGAGGTCCGCGGGTGGATCGGCGAACTGGTCGTCCTGGAACGGCAAGACCATCTCGGGCACCGACACGCCGCGCGGCAGACGCGTGTCGGCGAACAGCGTCGGGAGCTCCGTGAGCACCACGAGATCGTCGAGATCGCGCCAGCTGGGAGGCGCACCGTCGTCGTCGCGTTCGCCGTCGGCGGCCCACAAGTACGCGAGCTCGTCCAGGAACCGCTCGGCGCGCTCGCGCTCGGGCGTCAGCGCCGTCTGCGCCAGGATCCGCGGCAGCAACACGCGATCGAGCGTGCGCTGGCGCATGGGACGCCTCGTCGCGATCCACGCGTCGAGGCGCGACGGATTCCAGCGCAGGAGACGGGCGATCCACGCCAAGTCGAACGACTCGTGGAGCGTCTCGGTGTCGACGTCCCCCGCTTCGAAGCCCGCGGCCAGCCGGAAGAGCTCGTCCGCGGAATCGTCCTCGACGTCGGCGCGCACGGACTCGAGCAGGTCGAGCAGCTCCGCGAACGCGCCCGCGCGCGCCCCGCGCGTCCACGTCGAGACGCCGTCGGCGCCGACCAGGTCCGCGCCGCGCAGCGCGCCGTCGCGGGTCGCCGCGCCCCCGGCCAGCTCGTGAGCGTCCGCCGATCCCGCCGAGCCCGCGAACGGCGCGGAACCCGGGCGCGAGGCGCGGCGATCGGACTCGAGCAGGCCGGCCAGCTCCTCCAGGTTGCGACACGAGTCGTCGACGCGCGCGAGCGTGCGCTCGAGCAGGTCGTCGGGTCGCAGGAAGCGGTGCGTCGCCATCAGGTCGACGTAGCTGCGTCCGCGTTCCTCCTCGGGCAGCAACCGCAGATAGCGTTGCTCGCGCGTCGTGATGCCGAGGAGTTGCCCCACGTAGTAGCGCACGTCGGTCGCGCGACGCGAGCGGATCTGCGCGTCGAGTTCCGGTCCTTCCGCCGTCGCTTCGAAGCGCAACGAACCGAGCGACACCGCCTGGCCCTTCACGAACGCGTCCAACAGCGCCGGCGACAGGGCCAGCAGCTCGCGCGTCCACGCCTCGTGGTGATCGAGGGCCTCGACCAACGGAACCGCGCGCATCTCGAGCGTGGATCGCGCGTGCGCCAACATGCCGAGTGGATGTCCGCGCCGGAAATCGCGGTAGCGGAACTCGATCTGGTACAGGTCCTCGTCGCGCACGAGCACGCGCCCGTTGCGGTCGAGGAGACTCCCGCGGTGACTCGGCAAGACCTTGGACGAGCGCACGAGACCGGCGGCCTGTTGCGCCCACACTTCGTGCTCGAGCACCTGCACCTGGAACAGGCGCGCCACCACGATCGCGAGCCCGACGAACAGCACGGCGATCACCGGTCCGAAGCGTCGCTGGGCTACCACCGGCGCCTCCGGATCGGCGTCAAGCCCGGCAAGTGCGCCAACGCGGGTCCGAACGCCAGCGCCAGCAACGCCGACGAGATCGCGGCCGGCCACGCGGAGAACGCGGCGCCCAGGTGCAACGTGTCGACTTGATTCGCGCGCATCGCCGTCGCGAACGCCAACCAACCGTCGAAGCCCAGCACGAACACGAGCGCCGCGAGCGAGCGCCACAGGATGCCGCTCAACTCGACCGCCGAACGCGCCACGAGAGCCAGGAACACGACGCCGAACGCGCCGGTCAAGAGCACGATCGACGGCTCGGGTCCGAATCCCGCGCGCGCGATCGCCGTGATCAGCGCGATCAGCGGCGCGTCCGAGACTTCGGCGCGAGACAGGAGCGACAACGCCAGGACGAGGCCCACGTCGGGCACCCAACTCGCACCGGCGTCGCGCCCGAGCCAGCTCTGGAGCGCGAACATCCACGCGACCCAGATGCCGTACAGCACCCAGGCCAAGACGCGCTGCGGGGTCACGGGGTTTCGTCCTCCGCGGCCACGAGCCCGCGCCACACGAGGACGCGCGCCAATCGCGCACCGTCCTGCGCCAACTCGACGCGCAAGATGCCCACGTCTCCGCGCGCGGCGTTCTTGTCGTCGTCCGCGGCGCGACGCAGCGTCGTGCGACCGACGAGCAGTCCCGGCGGCACGTCCGGCTCTCCGCCCGCGGTCCAGACTTGCGCGGGTACGTCGAGGCCCGGCTTCAACACGTTGAGCGCGGCGCGCGACAGCTCGAAGTCGACGCTGCCGTCGGAGTTCGCGCCGCGCGACACGAGCCGACCCAGCACGATCGGGCGCGACTGTCCGTCGACGTGCGCCAACGCGTGGAACGACAAGCCGGGGTCGGAGACCAAGCGTGCGTCGCTGTACGTCACGTGGACGCTCTCGAGTCGCCCGACGAATCGCGCGCCGACCGCCAAGGCCGCGCCCGCGCGCACGCCGTCGGCCGCGACGATCGCGAGCTTGCGCGTGTCGCGCGTGGGCGACGCGTCGCCGCTGACGACGATGCGCGCGTCGAGCCAGGCCGTCTCCTCGAACGGATCGAGCGCCAACACCGGTCCGGCCGTCGCCATCTGCGGCGGGCCGACGATCGCGACGTGATCGAGGCCGAACTCGTAGTCGATCTCCGGCTTCACGACGGGGATCGAAACGCCGCGCACGACGACGGTCTCGAGCGTGCCGAGTCGGAATCCGTCGGCGAGCCGCGCGTCCGGCGTCGACGCGCCCTCGATCACGCGCACCTCGCCGCGCGTGCGCGTGCGATCGTCGGGGTAGTGCACGAGGAGGCGCAGCGCCGCGGCATGGGGCGGTGCACCCTTCACCTTGCCCAGGATGCCGCCCACGATCAGGTTCGAGCTCTTGTCGCCGTCGACGACGACCGCACCGACGCGGAACTCCTTCGACGTCACGAGCTCGGCCGTGCATTCGCCGGGGTGACGCGGATCCAACGCACGCACGCGACCGACGAACACGTCTCCGTGGACGACGGGCATGCCCGGCGCGACGCCGGCGTCCGGCGGGAAGCGCAGGATGAGGACGTCACGTTGTCGCTCGGGTCGATCGATGACGTGTGCGCTGATCAACGCGCGGTGCCGCACGAGTGATTCGTCGCGCGGCATCGCGGCCGCTTGCGAGGACAGGAGCAGCGCGCGGCTCGTCTCGCGTTCGGCCGCGGCGGCCGCGAGCCCCGCTTCCGTCGCGGCGCGCACGTCGCCCGCGCCGATCCACGTGAAGGGCCGTCCGAGTTCCGCCAAGACGCGCGACGGAGTGAACACTCCGTCCACGACGGCCTCGACACTCGCCACGGGATGCAGCGAGAGCGCGATCAGGACGAGGAGTCCGATCAAGAACAGCGTGACGGAGCGGGAAAGGCCCACCTCACCTCCCCAAGAGACCCGAACGAGACGTCCCCCGCCGCGCGAGGAATCGTCTCAGTGGTCTAGCAAAAGCGAGTGCCCGAGTCAGACGCGCAGCTCGGTCAATTCGCGTCCGGTCGCCGTCGTCGAGCGACGATGCCGAGCCGGGTCGGTTCGACGGAGACGCGCCGAGTACCGACGGCAACGGACCGATGGAGAAAGACCACGTACCGATCGAGACGTGCCGGCCGCGCGATCAGCCGTCGTCGTCGGACGAGAGCACCGGCGCGAACACCTCGAGGTTCTCGAGGAACACGCCTGTCCCGCGCGCGACCGCGGTCAGCGGGTCGTCGGCCACGCGCGCGGGGATCGACAGCGTTTCGCTGATCGCTTCGGGCACGCCGTAGAGGAGCGCGCCGCCGCCGCACAACGTCAGGCCGGAATCGACCAGGTCCGCGGAGAGTTCCGGCGGAGCTTCCTCGAGGACGCCGCGCACGGCCTCGCAGATCAAGCGCACGGGCGCGCTCAGCGCCTCGCGGATTTCGATCGAGGTCACCGTCGTCTTGCGCGGGAGGCCGGTGACGCTGTCGCGCCCCTTCACCTCCATCGACAGTTCCTGCTTCATCGGCCACGCCGAGCCGATCGTGAGCTTGATGCGCTCGGCCGATTGCTCGCCGATCAGCAGGTTGTGGTGGCGCCGCAGGTGGCTGATGATCGCCTCGTCCATCTCGTCGCCCGCGATGCGCAACGACGTGGACACGACCAGCTCACCCAAGGCCAACACGGCGATGTCCGTCGTGCCGCCGCCGATGTCGACGATCAGCGAGCCGAACGGTTCGCGCACGGGCAGGTCGATGCCCAATCCCGCCGCGAGCGGCTCTTCGATCAAGTACACCTTGCGCGCGCCGGCGCGCTCGGCCGAGTTGATCACGGCGCGTCGCTCGACCGCCGTGATACCGACCGGTACCGCGATCACGACGCGCGGCTTCACCCAGTTGCGTCCGGCGTGGACCTTGGTGATGAAGTAGCGCAGCATCTTCTCGGTCACGTCGAAGTCGGCGATGACGCCGTTCTTCAGCGGACGGATGGCTTCGATGTTGCCCGGGGTCTTGCCCAACATGGCCTTGGCTTCGTTGCCGACGGCCATGCCGTTGTTGAGGACCTCGCCGGTGGTCTTGTCGACGGCGACGACGCTCGGCTCGTTCAAGACGATGCCGCGTCCGCGCACGCTCACGAGCGTGTTGGCGGTTCCCAAGTCGATACCCATGTCGACGGAGAACCGACCGAGTGCCCATTGAATGGGCTTGAACACGCTGCTCATCGACGACTCCGGATCCCGGAAGAGGCACAGGACCTGCGCGACCACGATGATCGCAACGGGCGAGCAGGTGGTGGCGAAAGTGGCCCGAACCGGGCCACCGCGTCGCAGTCTACTCGTGCGGGTGGTGCGATCAAGGACCAGCGCGATTCGGGGCGAATCAGGACGTCGCTTTTTCGTCGCCGCCCGCGGCCCGCGACCGCCGGAAGCCCGCGTCGATCGTGATTCGATCGACGGCGACTTCGGAAATGCAACCGGCCCGCGCGGAGGGCGCGGGCCGGCGGCGAATCGATCACTCAGGGCGCGTTGCGCCCCGGTGGCGACCCAGGGATCAGCGGCTACTTCTTGAAGAAGACGCCGGTCGCGAGGTCGTGACCCATGTGGTAGTCGGTCACGAGGATCGCCGCGATCAGGAGGATCGCCGAGAAGATGAGGATCGCGTCCGCGAAGCCCATGCCGCCCGATTGGGCGCCGGCTTGCGGCTGCGGCTCGGACTTGCGCGAGGTCATCTTCGTCTCGCGCGCGGGGGTGCTGCTACGGCGGGTGGCCATGTGGGGTTGTCCTTCGTGTCTCTACGGGGAGATGGAGAGGATCAGAGACGCGTCGAGGCGCTGTCGCCTTGGCGGATCGTCTGGCCGGGGACCTTGCGGGTCAGGATGGCCGAGCACATGTCGCTGTGGACGAACTCGACGCGAGCTTCGCCCTTGTAGGTCTTGCCGTCGTAGATCTGGAACGTGTAGCCGCGGACGACGCCCTTGTTCGAGCCGACGTTCAGGGCGATCAGGCCCGGTTCGACCGCGGTCGAGATGTCGAGCACGGCGGCGCTGATGTCCGGGACCGACTGGAAGTCGGCGAGCTTGGCGCCCGTGTTCGCTTGAAGGGTCGCGAGCGACGTTTCGAGGCTGCCACGCGTCTTCTCGAGGCCGGTCTTTTCCTTCTCGAGCGACGCGATCATGGCGTTGGCCGAGTCGAGCTTCGTCGTCAGGTCGCCGGCGTTCTTGTCCGCCAGGTCGCGAGCCGCTTCGGCCACGCGCTTGGCTTCCTCGGCGTCACGTTGCGCCTTCTCGGCCTTGTCCTTGTCGGCTTGGAGCTTGGTCTTCGAGTCTTCGATGCCTTGCAGCGTCGCCGAGATCGTGGCGAGGCTCGTCTGCATCGTGGCGCCCTTCTGCTGCCACTCGGCCAAGTCGCGCGACAGGCGTTCCTTGTCGCCCTTGAGGGTCTCGACTTCGCCCGTCAGGCGAACGACCGACTTCTCGGCGTCCGTCTTGGCGATGTTGAGCTTCTCCTTGTCGGCGTCCGCGAGCTTCTTGGCTTCGGTGAGCTCCGCGCTCGCCTTGTCGTACTTGCTCTTCCACTCGGCGTTCGCCTTCAGGGCGTTGCTCGCCCATCCGAGGAACGCAGCGGCGAGGACCAGGTTGAGGACGATGAAGATCTTTCCGATGGAGCTCATGCTATTCCACGTGGGATGGGGGGCTGCGGTGGGGATCCGGGACTCGCGCTTTCGGGGTTCGAGCACCGCGCGGCGGTGTCGGGGGTCGGCGGCGAGGCCGGTTGTGGTGACCTAAAGTCTTGTGCGGCAAGGACTTTCGGATGACCTTGCACGCCGCGGACAGAGCGAAGGGGCGCAGTATAGGGACGCTTCCCGGTGCGGTCAAGCGCAGGTGAAGTGCTCCTCGAGTGTGCGCCCGGCCTCACCCTCGAAGCGCGCACCCTATCGGATCAGCGCGCCTCGGTAACCGGTCGCCGACGCACGAACCCGGCGAGGACGAACCCCGACAGGATCCACAGCGCCGTCCAGTAGGGCTGCGTCGCCACATAGATAGGTCTCGGTGCGGTCTCCGGCCCCGTTCCGGGCGCCGTGGGCAGGGCCCGATCGCCCGCGACAGGACCGGCTCCCCCACCCGGCGACTCGCTCGAGGGCGACGCGGCCCCACCTCCCGCGCCCACCTCGGTGGCGGCGAGCGCGTCGCGGCGCGGCACGGGCACGATCGCGCGCAACGTGCCGGGCACCATGCGATCGCGACCGCCGACTTCGAGGCGCGCGACCTCGGCGCCGTCGGGTCCCAGGATGCAGCTGATGCCGGCGTTCGTGGCGCGCACGATCGAGCGGCCCGACTCGATCGCGACCATGCGACTGAACGCGATCATGTGGTCGTACTCCCAACTCTCGCGGTACCACGCCTCGTTGCTGGCGACGAGATGGAAGTCGACGTCGCCCTCGCGCAGCGGCGTGAGGTACGGGCCTTCGAACGCGTTGTCGAAGCACACCGTCGCGCCCACTCGCCACGTCCGATCTCCGCGCGTGCGCACGGTGAGCACGACGGCGCGGTCGAAGTCGACGAGATCGGGGACGTAGCCGGCCAACTGCCGCGCGGTCGAGCGCACCCAACCGACGCGCTCGAGGCCCGCCAGATGTTCGGCGCCGGGCACGAGGTGCACCTTGCCCGCGAGACCGGTGCGCACGCCGTTCGCGTCCCACGCGACGATCGCGTTCTGGCGCCGCACGAGTCCGTCGACGACCGCGTAGTGCTCGACGCCGGAGACGAACACCGTGCCCGTCGGCAGGATCGCGCGGCCGCCGGCGCGTCCGTACAGGATCCCGCGCACGATGACGTCCTCGGCCTCGTGGAATCGGACGAGGTCGCGGCGCTCGATCGGGAAGGCGCCCCAGGGCGCGGGCCGCACGCCGCGGTCCCACGCCTCGATCACGTCGGGCGCGGCGAAGCTGAACGGCATCATCGTCTCGCCCCACGCGACGACGTCGACGGGTTCGTTCGCGCGGCGGGCTTCGTCGAGGCCACGGCGCGTCAGCTCGAGCGCGTCGTGCAGCATCTCGTCGCCGGTCTGGCGCGCCATCTTGCGCTCCTGCTCGAACGAAGGCTGCACGAGCAGCACTCGCGGTCCCGCGACCGTCGCGGGCGCCGAGGTGGCCAGCGCGAACACGACCGTCGCGAGGAGCGGCGCCGTCGCGGCGATCGCCACGAGCCGCGGCCGCTCGAGCGGGGTCTTCGCGCGTCGCGCGCGCCACACGTCGGCGATGCCGCCGGCCGCCGCGGCCAACGCGAAGCCGACGCCCGCGGTCCCCCACACGCGCGCCGAGCCCGCGAGCCACGGCACCGACGCGGCATGATGGCCCAGACGC
>Ga0075163_10004434_pt1 | contig 18854 bp, 14 predicted proteins | sample JI1023141ADNA_FD_71478 | JGI IMG/M metagenome (GOLD analysis project Ga0075163, IMG submission 71478) | Wastewater effluent complex algal communities from Wisconsin, to seasonally profile nutrient transformation and Carbon sequestration -... | ecosystem: Engineered > WWTP > Effluent > Algae...
TCAGCGCAGCGGCGCAGGTCGCCAAGGGGCCCGTGAATCAGAACGATGAATTCGTCGCCCGCTTGATAACAACGAAACACTTCGTCGACACCGCGGCGAACCGCCTGCCTCAGCGCATCGGCCGCGGTGCAGATGTAGCGATCTCCTGCCTCATGACCCAGCTCGTCATTGGTAAATTTCAGGCGGTCCAAGTCCAAATAGGCGACCCCAAGGGGGCGGCCCGAGCGCAAAGCCGCGGGCCAGCGCTCGGTCTGCAGCCAGTCGCCCGAGCCCAAGCCGGTCAGCGAGTCGAGCTTGCTGAGCCGCTCGATGCGGCGCAGGCGAACCGAGAGCGAGTAGGCCCACCACAGCGCATAGAAGCAGGCAGCGGCAACGGCGGCGACGGCTAGGTCGGATGCGGACATGAGGCGCTCCTTGCAAGCGGGCGGCTTGCGCGGCTCTGGAGAGCACAGGACAGGCTTCCGCCGGTCCAGTCGGCGCTCTCCGTCTGGAACACGGCCCGGCTTTTGGCCGGGGTGATCGGGCAAAGGGTGCGGTAGCTCCTGGGGGAGCTCGGCTTACGTGGTGTGCTCGGAGCTGTTGGCTACGGCACCGACCCGGCTCTTGGCTTGAGCGATCTCGGCGGCGGACCACCTACTGGCTACATGGGCTTCAAACTGCCGGCGGCACTCGGAGGCCGTCGCCTGGTAGTCGGCAATCGCCTCCAGGTAGGCCTCAAGCTTCAGTCTCTCAGCGGTGGTCTCCGAGAGGCTGCGACGAGCCGCGAAGGCGGCTCTACCCCGGGCGAGTTCGGCCTGCAGAGCGCCGATCCGGAGCTCGAACCGAGCCACGGTGCGATCGATCAGGCGAGCGGTGTCGAGGAGGAACGGGTGTACCTCGGGGAGGTGGCATGCCCAGGCCGCGACCGACATGTTCAGGCCCGCACTCGCGGCGCCCGACGGTTGATGGCCCAGGATGAGGTTGCCGTTTCGCGGCAGGTCGACAGTGCCAACAGTAAGGGTGGTGCCGTCGAGGAACCGGCTCAATCGTTCTCCGTGTCGAGTAAATGCATGGGGAAACGGAGGGTTCTCAGTGCCTGGCCAGCGGGGGGGCGATGAGTTAGCGGGGGCGGGGGACGATTGCCGGTCAACGCTAAGATGGGCAGGGCCGGCGGTATTCAGGTGGTCGGACGCGCGGCCGAGCCCGGCTACGTCCGTATACTCACCTTGTCCTTATCGAAGTAGCACCCAGGCTTGTCGCCGTTCGTGAAGACTATCCCCCGCTCCAGAAGCGCTTCGCGGATTCCCTCGACGGTTTCGGGTCGGACGTTTTTTCCGCTCTCAAACCTGATGATCGTCCACTGTGTCAAGCCCGTCGCTGTGGCAAGTTCAATTTGAGTCATTCTGAGCAGCCTGCGTGCTGCAGCCACCTGTTCACCGACGATGCGCATTTTTAGTGTTGACTTCGGCTCGGACATCATTCAACTTTCTGCCAGTTAATATGGCAGTTGCGGTACGCCGCAATTGCTCGGTCGAATTTCGAACCGTCACACACGCTGGCCCTGAAGTCTAGCGCTGGGTGAATGGCGCCAGTACGCGCATTGAGGATACCCATGCCTGCCGCTCTGACCTTGCTGTTGATAAGGCAAGTCCCAACGATCTCCGTCGACAAGAGCCACAATTGAGGAGCCGGAGGAACAAGTTGGGAATAGTGAGCTGCGCGCAAAGAGCCCGCTTCTGATGCGTGCGAACCAGACTGTCCCCTCGACACTCATCGCTCGGACGCCCGAGTCGTAGTTGCTCCCTCCTTCGCTGCTATGACTGTCCCGCGTCTTCAAAGGGGTCAGCAATCGCAGTCCGAGATTGCCCAAGGTTCTGCTGCGGCCGCAGAGCGCCGGCAGGTTTTCTGCCTCCACCTTTTGTGCGAGCCATGCCGCGCTGCCGTTTAGCGTGGTTTACCAGGGCCAGCGGCGCCTGCCGCCAGACTCCCGCCGGCCCCAGTCATCCCAACCAGAGTCGGCACCGTCGCGCGCATGAGCTCGATGAACACACGTAGCTTGGCGGGATAGAAGCGAGCGTGCGGGTAGACCAGGAATACTGGCAGCGGAGCCGCCTGCCACTGCGGGGTCAGATGAATCAGGCGCCCGGCTGCGAGGTCCTCGCTCACCACCCAAGCAGACGCGATGCCGGCGCCGAGACCGGCGAGGGCCGCGTTGCGCAGGGCATACAGGCTGTCGGTGCTCAGGCGCGGACGGATGGCGAAGCGATGGAGCTCGCCCGACGGCTGATTCCAATAAGTAAAAGGAATCGTCGAAATTGAGTTGATAGATGCCCATTGCGCGACCGCTGGAATCATAGCGCCGCAGCGACGAAAAATTTGCGCGGGCGCGGCCAGAGCGATTTGCGGCAAATCGCTCGGATGGCTTGCTGGCAAATCGCAAAGCCCGATTTGCCGGCAAAGGGCTCTGGGGATTTGCTGACAAATCGCTCTGGCCCTTTGCTGGCAAACCACGTCTGGCCAATCCGAGGATGGCTCCAGGCGCTGGATATGACAGCGGAATCGGCTCTCGGAAGTGTTGACGGCCCGACTTTGCCGGCAAATCCCTCTGGGCCTTTGCTGGCAAATCCCTCGGCTCCTTTGCCAGCAAACCACGCCGGGCGGTTTGCGGCAAATCGTCCGGACCGCTGGATGGCGAATCGATCGGGGCGGCCGACGATTGAGCAAAGGATCGCTCAACGTTCTAAGGGTCTGAAGGATTTGTAGCGCGGCGCGCAAAACCGAACTTCTGTTCTCGAAATATCGCCGGCCTTCCTGCCTAGCACCACGACCCCTACTACGCAGACTCGTTTAGCCCTCAGATAGCACGAGCTTTGGCCCCCTCGACAAGCTCGCTAAGCTTCTGCGCAACATGTTAATATCACTGAATGCCGCCACGATCGGCCGGAACAGACCTCAAGGCTGCCTGCGCCCTGCTCGAAGCTGGGACGGCGCGCGGGACTGGCTTTCTGGTCTCTTCTGAGCGGCTGCTGACCTGCAACCATGTCATCAAGGAAGCCGGCGACGCAGGGGTCCTTGCCACTTTCTCTCATGGCCAGTATGAGGCAAGAGTCGAGTTCGTAGACGAGGAAAACGACTGCGCCCTGCTGCGCCTCTCCCGCGCGGTCCTGCCGGATGCGGCGCAGCCCTTGGTGCTGGCATCCATCCCGGTCGAAAAGGGGGCGAGCTGGGAGGGCTATGGATTCCCCGCGGCGACCGGGCAAGCAGGCCTTCTCATCGATGGACGCGTGCAAGATCCGACCGGTCAAGATCCGGCACTACTCGCAGCGGTGGTCCTTCAGTCGGCTAACGTAACCGCCGGAAGCTGGCTCCAAGGGTTCTCAGGCAGTCCGGTCATGGTGCGGGGCATGGTCGTCGGCCAGATGCGCAAGATCATCCCCAATGAGTCCGGCGGGGCGCAGATGGCAGTCATCTATGCCTGTCCGGTAAGCGTTCTGGCAAATATTGACCGCCGCGGCCCCGGCGCTGGGAGGTCTCCTAGACCCAACCCATACCGCGGCCTGTCGTCGTTCCGACCTGAAGATGCCCAGCTCTTCTTCGGTCGAGAAGAGCTGACGCAGAAGCTGTGGCAGCGCTTCCGTACCCTGTATGAGACAGCCGGCGCGGCGCGACTGTTGGCGGTGCTAGGGCCGTCAGGCTCGGGAAAGTCCTCAGCGGCGCTGGCAGGGCTCGTGCCCGAGCTGGGAGTACGGCCCGTACCAGGACCGGCCCCGCTGAGAGTCATCCTCCTCCAGCCGGGCAATCGTCCTCTCGAAAGCCTGGCTCGCGCCCTCGTGTCGCACCTGCGCCCGGACACGTCCATCCTGCCGGCGAGCAGGCAGGTAGCCATCGAGAAGCTCCTGCGCGACAAGTCGGTTCCAGGCGAAGGACTGCGTCGCTTCGCCGCCGATCTACCCGACATCGCCGCGGCGCCGATTGCCGTGGTAGTGGACCAATTCGAGGAGGTCTATACCCTCTGCACCGAATCGGCAGAGCGCGACATCTTTGTCGATACCCTCCTGCACGCAGCACGCGACGCCAACCGCTCCGTCGCAGTCGTGCTGACGCTGCGCACGGACTTTCTGGGTGAGACGCAGCGACAGCACTCGGAGCTCAACCGCGCGATTGCGGCGCAACACGAGCTAGTTCCGGCGATGAGTCGCGACGAGCTGCGCCGTGCCATCAGCGAGCCGGCTAGGCAGGCAGGACGCCCGCTAGAGGAACCGGTCGTAGAGCTCTTACTCTCGCAAGCACATGGCAGTGAGGGCGCTTTGCCGCTCCTTGAGTTTGCCCTGACACGCATCTGGGAGGGTCTGACCGCGGGCGATGAGCCGGCGGCAACCCTTCAAGCCAGTGGCGGAGTAGGCGGCGCTCTTGCGCAGCAAGCGCACCGGCTCTACGAGCGGCTGTCCGCCGCCGAGCAGCGGATCGCGCAGCGGGCCTTTGTGCGCATGGTGCAGCTTGGCGAAGGCACTCGCGACACCAGGCGACGCGTCGCGTTGTCCGAACTATGCGGACAGGGCGAGACGGAGGGGCACGTGCTGGCGGTCCTCCGAACCTTCGCCGATGAGCGCGCCCGCCTGGTCACCCTGTCGGCAAGCAACCACGACGAAAACGTGGTGACCGCGGAGGTAACCCACGAGGCGTTATTTGAGCACTGGACGGTGCTTCGCCAGTGGATTGATGAAAATCGGGCCGATCGCCGCTTCCATGACCGGGTGACCGAGGCCGCGCGGCTCTGGAACGAGGCCGGCCGGCCGTCCGGAAGGCTGTGGCGGACCCCGGATCTGGATCTGATTCGCAGCTATCAGCAGCGCCGGCCCGATGAGCTAGGTCCGTTGCAAGTAGCCTTTCTGCGGTCCTCGCTGCGACAACAGCGGCGTGAGAAAGTGCTCAGCTTGGGGTCTCTTATCGCCATAGCGCTCTCCATCCTCATCTCTGGCGGGACCTACATCATCAAAGAGCGACAGCGCACTCGCGAACTGGCGGAGTTTGGCGAACGGATACGACAAGCCCTGCTGTCCGCTTACGTTGAACAGGCACGACAAAATCTGGTCGAGAAGCACAACCCCGACGAGGCGCTCCTCTACTTGCAGCGCTCCTACCACGGGCACGCCCAAACCCCGTTCATGCTGGACTTGCTGCGAAACGCGCTCTGGGGTTTTGACGCGACGCAGGCCGTGTTGCTCGGGCACGCTGACCGGATCTTGAGCGCGAGCTTCAGCCCGGACGGGAACCGCATTGTCACCGCCAGCCTGGATAAGACAGCCGCGGTGTGGGAGGCGGTAACCGGCAGGTTTCTGTTTGCGCTTAAGGAGCACGGCGATCGGGTCGTGAGCGCACGATACAGCCCGGACGGCGGCCTCATCGTCACCACGAGCTGGGACCAGACCGCCCGCATTTGGGACGCAGTCAACGGGACCTTACGCGCGGAGCTCACGGGGCACACAGGTGGCGTCTGGAACGCAGAGTTTAGTCCCGATGGCCGCAGCGTCATAACGGCGAGCCAGGACAAGACGGCTCGCGTATGGGATGTGCAGACCGGCAAGCCGATTGGCGTTCTTCAGGGGCACTCCGATCAGGTCTTGGCGGCGAAATACAGTCCCGATGGTCGACTCTTGGTTACCGCAAGCAGCGACGACGTCGCGCGAATCTGGGACGCCAAAACCAGAAGCCTCCTCCGCGAGCTCAAGGGACACAAGGAGCGCGTCTTTGGCGCAGTATTCAGCCCAGACAGCCATCAAGTCGTTACGACCAGTCAAGACAAGACTGCCCGGGCGTGGGACGCCGAGACCGGTAGATGGCTCGTCACGCTGACCGGTCATGGGGCACCTGTCGAGTCAGCAGCCTACAGCCCGGACGGAAAGAGAATTGTCACGGCCAGCTGGGACAGGACGGCACGGGTATGGGATGCGCAGACAGGCGGACCCATTGCCGTGCTGACCGGCCATGGGGATCGAGTTGTCAGCGCGGTCTATTCACCCGATGGTCACAACATCATTACTGCAAGCCTGGACAAGACAGCTCGCTTGTGGGAGCCAGAGACCGGCAAGCTCCTCGCCGAGTTCATAGGACACAGCGCAGGAATCTGGACCGCAGCCTACAGCCCGGACGGCCGCCTCATCGTCACTGCGAGTCTCGACAAAACGGCTCGCGTCTGGAAGGCCGAAGCCAGCCGGCTCTCCGTCGAGCTGAGCGGTCATGCCGATAGCATCCTGAGTGCGGCATATAGCCCTGATGGCCGTCATATCGTTTCCGCAAGCGCCGACAAGACGGCGCGAGTCTGGGAGGCCAGCACAGGTGCGCTACGCTTGGAGCTCAAAGGCCACAGCGCTGGGGTGCTCAGCGCCGCATACAGTCCCGACGGTCGCTCCATCGTCACCGCAAGTGCCGACAAAACCGCGCGAGTGTGGGCAGCTGATACGGGGCGGCTTCGTGCAGAGCTCCTGGGTCATGGAGATGTCGTCTGGAGCGCCCGGTACAGTCCGGACGGCACGCGAATCGTCACCGCGGGCCAGGACCGGACGGTCCGGATCTGGGAATCGGAGACAGGCAGGTCACTGCTGACGTTCGCGGCCCACAGCGACCGCACTTTGTGGGCAACGTACAGTCCGGATGGGCACCAGCTCGTCACGTCCGGCTGGGAAAACAACGCGAAGCTCTGGGAAGCGGAGACGGGTCGGTTGCTCAATGAGCTCAAGGGGCACAGTGACGCCATCCAAAGCGCGGCCTACAGTCCGGATGGCCGGCATATTGTCACGGCCAGTCAAGATCAAACGGCTCGCCTATGGGACGCCAGAGACGGACGACAGCTCGCCGTGCTGAAGGGGCACACCGCGACTGTGACGAGCGCCGCGTACAGCCCGGACGGCTACCGCATCCTCACCGCCAGCAAGGATCGAACCATCCGAGTCTGGGAGGCAGATACGGGCCGCCTACTGACCGAATTGAGAGGACATGGTGCAAGCGTGCTAAGCGCGACCTATAGTCGCCACGGCGACCGCATCGTCAGCGCAAGCGAGGACAATACGGCTCGCATCTGGGATGTCGCTCCGGAGGCGCGCTCTGCCCAGGAGATCGACAAAATAATCCGCTGCTACGTTCCCATCCGATTCGAGAGCGCAGAGAGCAGCTTTATCATCCCATCTGCTCCTGAACCCGCGGCCTGCCAGAATCACTTTGCTCCTTTCACTCAGTAGTCCCTGAGCTCGTCCTTGGCTCACCAATAACCCCACGCTGGCCGCGCTGTACGCAGATTTCTTCAGGCCGTAGCAACGGCGTTTGACGTTCCTTAAGACCTTATGCAACACGACCCTCAGCACCTCGAGCACTTCTGTAAGCAGGGCGGCATCGTACTCGCTTCATTGGCTACATCAATATTTCGGCCGCTGACTCTTCTCGCAAAAGTCTCGAAAAGACATGCACGAATCTGCTGCAGTGCGTGCGTTTCGCGCGATATCAAACATTCTCGGTTGGCGGCGATGACTCAGTTACGCCGCTGCGGGGGATACGCCGCACGAAGCTCCCTTCGGGATGTCCCAAGGAGCTAGATTTTCGGGGGGCATAAAAGAGGGGCATATTTTAGGCCTCCTGTGGAGGCAGTCCCTCACCAGAAAATTTCATTCGCTTCTGCAAAAATTGAACCAGAGACATAAACAGCCGAAACGATAGGGGCTTCTTCGCGCGCGTGCCTCGAACGATTGGGAAGCTACTTCCCATCGTCTCCGAGCATCCCGCGGGGGCATCCGTTGGGCGTCGTCATGGGACGCTTCGCTGGGAAATGCCAGCTGGCCCTTCGCGCGGGACCGCCTCGCGAGGAGTGCCAGCTGGATATCGCGCGAAGCACGGTCGGCGTGACGACTCTTCGAGCGCTTCGGGGGAGTGATCCCTCTCGGGTGAACCATGCAGTCACCCCCAGAAGGCGATGAGTCTGACCACCGACGGGCGCGCATGTCCCGATCTCCGTGATGTGCTTGCGCGGCGCGCCTTTCGGTCGGGACAAGCTCGGGCTCTCTCTCGGTAACTCCAAACACTTCCCTTGAAGTTCCGGTAAGCGGCGGCCGAGCTGTAAACGGTCGCGGCGTGGGCTCGATTTACTCATGCAAGGGTGAATAGAGCACATGGTTCAACCGGCGTACAAGGGCGCTCATTTTTGATTTCTGGGGCGCGTCTTCTTGACCCCGGGGCCGATTAAGGCTGAGTTCCCTTGGCCCGCACGCGCCCGCTCATCTTCGGTAGCCAAATAAGTCTGTATGTTTGGAAATAGATCAGACAGGACCAGTGAGGGCGAGGCTTGGCTAACCATGGCAAGAGCCCCCTGGATGCCGGCGCCTCTGACCGCTTGCGTTTCATCGCCGAGCTGCTGGCCGCTGATAGAGGGAGTTTTGTCGGCCTGGAAGGGAAGACACTTCTTGAGTTTTGGCCCGACCTGTTGTTTGGCTATTTGCCGAGCGAATGACCTCTGCGGATAGGCTGCCGTCGGTGAATCGAATAAGCGTCGAATAGGCGTCGAATAAGGGGGGGAATAAAAGAAGCCTACCAGCCATCTTCCAAGCGGCCCGATTGCCGTGCAGGCGGCCAGCAACGCCCTACACTCCGGGCATCGCTGGGCGAGCAGCCCGGCGGCTTGGCCGGCAGCTTGAACCCCCCGAGCGCTGTGCTAAGGTCGCGGGATGTCTAGCGCCTCGACGCAAACCCCGATGCCGCGCCTGGCCACCTTCGCGGACCTGTTAGCCATCCCAGAGGATCAGCGCTATCACGAGATCCTCGACGGAGAGGTCATTCGTAAGGCGATGGCTGGCGGCGAGCACGGGCTAAGCCAGCTGTGCGTCGGCCGGCTGCTTGACCCCTTTGGCCGAAAGCCGAACGGCAGCGCGCGGCCTGGTGGCTGGTGGCTGGTCTCTGATGTCGAGGTGGAGCTCGCCCCGCATGAAGTGGTGCGGCCCGACGTAGTCGGCTGGCGGCGCGAGCGCATGCCCGAACGTCCACGCGGCTTCCCGATCCGGCTGCGCCCCGATTGGGTGTGCGAGATCATGACCGATGGCGACGCTCGGCGGCGCGATGGACTGCAGAAGCGGCGCATTTACGCCGACTGCGGGGTACCGCACTACTGGCTGCTGGACACCGAGCGGGAGCGGTTGACGGTGCTGCGACTTACGGCGAGCGGGTACATCGAGGTGCTTGATGTTGGCCGCGCCGAGCGAGTCCGGGCCGAGCCATTCGACGCGCTAGAACTCCAGGTCGGGGTGCTCTTCGGCGACGACGCTGATTAGCGCCGGCTGAGAGGCCCGGTGCCCGAGCATTTGCTTACCTTGGGCAGGGCCATGTCGGATAGTTGGCTTGCGATCTGACCCGACCATGCCTTTCTGCGGGGGCTTCCGTTACCTCAAGCGACCGCTGCCGCGCTTAAGGTCGGCAACTCCCGTCCCGCTGCCGGTGACCGCCGCGCCAGAAAGCTGGCGAACTGGCTGTTGAGGCAAGCGCGGCTGCCGTGCCGGGCGGCCTTTTTTGTTATGATGCTATCAGCCATGCTTGGTGAGCTAGTTGGGTCCTATAAGATCGTTCGCGTGCTAGGTGAAGGTGGTATGGGCACCGTGTACGAGGCTGTGCACCAGTCCTTGGGCCGCCGCGCCGCCATCAAAGTCCTGCGTCCAGAGCACTCCCAGAACCAGGAACTGCTACAGCGCTTCTTCAACGAGGCGCGCGCGGTCAACATCGTCCAGCACCCGAGCCTGGTCAACATCTACGAGTTTGGCACCACCCCAGCCGGCACGGCCTACATCGTGATGGAGTTCCTGGCGGGGGAGTCGCTGCGCGCTCGGCTGAGCCGCCTGGGCGGCAGGATGGGGCTCGCCGCAGTGCCCATCGCTCGCCAGGTCGCCAACGCCCTGGCAGCAACCCATCAGAAACAGATCGTTCATCGCGATTTGAAGCCAGATAACGTGATGCTGGTACCCGACCCGGAGCTTCCCGAAGGCGAGCGGGCCAAGGTGCTGGACTTCGGTATCGCCAAGCTGAGCGGAGATGGCGGCGGCGAGGCGCTCAAGGTGAAGACCAAGACTGGTGCCATGATAGGCACGCCGACCTACATGTCACCCGAGCAGTGCCGGGGCCTGGGCACCATAGACGGTCGCACGGATGTGTACTCGCTCGGCGTGATCCTGTTTGAGCTGCTGGCGGGGCAGCCTCCCTTTGTCTCCGATGGGCTGGGCGAGCTGATCGGAATGCACATGTTCAAGCCGGCGCCCAACCTGGCGCCCCTGGCTCCCAAGACGCCCAAAGACCTGCTTCAGCTTGTCGGACGCATGCTCGCCAAGAATCCGGCCGAACGTCCGAGCATGGAGGAAGCCGCCGCCGCCCTTACTCGGATCGGGCGGAGCGTGTCACAGTCGGCCTTGGCCATGCCGGTCTTGGCGGCCAAACCATCTGAAGCGGCTGCTCCTGCCCCGGCACTAAACACCACTATAGGACAGTCTGCCGGGCAAAGTCTGGTGGGAGGGCTTCGTACCCGGTGGCGTGCCTTCGGGTTGTTCGCAGCCGCGGGCACGCTCATCCTGGCAATGAGCTCGGGCGTGTTGTGGTCGCAGCTGCGTAGTTCCCGGGAGCAGCCAAGAGCGACCGAGCTCCCCCTCGAGCCCGCGGCGCCGCCTGCCGCCTTTCCACCTTCACCGAGTGCGTCGCCCCCATCCAGCCCGAGCAGTGGGACGACTGTTACAACTGCAGCTCTTGACGACAACCGACAGAAGCCTGAAAGCCCTGCGCCCAATCCTACAGCGTCCGCGTCGAATCCCGCCGCGCGCAAAACGAGCGAGCCGGCACGCTGTCAGGCAGCCTTCAAGCGCGGGCGCTACGTCGAAGCGGTCGCGCTGTGTACAGCTGCCCTCAAGGACGACCCGGACCAGCCCGACGTGCTGCGCACCCTGCAGGCCGCTCAGGCGGCAGCTGCTGCTGCGCCAAGACCTCACCCGCAGAATGGGCCCGCCGTGAATCCGCCGGCTGCGGACCGCCAGCACAAATATGAAAAGGTGAAGCCACTTGACTGATGCCCTGATAAAAGCATCCCGTCGCTGGACCTTTTGGCCAAACCGCTCAGCCCTCCTTGGGCTGGCACTGCTCGGCACCTGCGCGCTCAGCCAGCCCTGTCATGCCGACGAAAACCTGAACGTCGATCTGTTCAACGAGCGCTATCGCAGCGGCACCGAGGCGTATGAGAAGCAGGATTTCGAGCTTGCGATTAAGAATTTTCAGCTCGCCTACTCCATCAAGCTAGAGCCGCTGCTTCTGTACAATATCGCACAGTGTCACCGAAAGCTGAACCACGACGCCGAGGCGATAACCTACTACCAGTCCTTCCTCAACACACCCGAAGCCACCGATAGTGAGCTCCGCAAGAAGGCCGGACACTATCTCATCGAGCTACGGGACCGCCATAAAGCGCAGACCAAGCTTGTCTATGTCGAGACCGCGACCGAGCGGCGACCGCTGTGGCGAATCGGTCTGGGCGCTGGACTCCTTGCGGCCAGCTCCGTGCTGCTGGGTTTTGGCGGAAGGGCGCTTTATCTGAACGGCGGCTGCGTGGACAGCCCTTCCGGGGGGCAGCTCGAGTGCAACACGGTCCTTGATACGCAGGGCCTCGGTACGGGCTTGGTCGTGGCCGGGGTTTTGGTGGCGGTCGGCGGTGCGGTGACGATTGCCATTCCGGGTCGAAGGCACCAGGTGGAGCGGCCGGTTACCCCGGGGCAGGAGACGCAGCCCGGGGTCGTCAAGCCAATGGCTGCAGTTCTGCCGGCTGTTCATCTGGCGGCCGGAGGTATGAGCGTGTCCACCGGCTTGACGTTCTGAGAGTAATGCTTCGTGACCCGCAGTACGGAAGGAAGAGGACGACCATGAAGTGCTCTTTTTTGATTATGTGTCTGGGACTCAGCGTATCTTGCTCGGAATTTACTCGCCCGTCTTTGGATTCTTTGCGGTGTCCTGGGGTGCCTACGACCTCTAATCAAAATATGCCAATATCTGGCGCGGATTCAAATATATTTGGCTCAAACGTCAAGAATAATGAATTCAACTGTATTACCAATTCATCTATTTGTGCATCTTTAGGGAAGAGTTTCTCCTGCGATACGTATCAAGGTTGCTGCGTGGAAGCGGCTCCAGGCCGCTGCAACAAGTCCACCGATTGCATCACTAACGATAAGCCGGTCTGCGACGTGGCGAACAACATCTGTGTGCCCTGCTCGTCAACGAATATGCAGCTAGGCGACCAGCAGTGCGGTGCCTGGAGTGTAGCCCAGGTGGACCCTCTGAACCGAAGTCTATGTATCAGCGGATTATGCGCAGAGTGTCGGACGAGTAATGATTGTATGCGAACGGGAAAGACCTTTTGCGATCAGACTGACAACCTCTGCAAGGGCTGCACGATGCACAGCCAGTGCCTGCCCGGCAGCGGCATCTGCAAGCTGGATGCAAGCCTGCTGGCGACGGGTGATCAACTTACCAACATTGGGGAATGCGTAAGCACGAACGATGTGGTGTATGTCGATAGAGGGTACACTGGCTGCTCGACAGGTGATGGAACGCAGGCGAAGCCGTTCTGCGAGCTGAACCAAGCAGTAGCTACAGGAAAATCATACATCAATTTGAAAGGTAACGGCACTGCTATGGTTAACACGTACCAGGCTATGACCGTTGATGGCGGTAAGCAGGTGGCAGTTTTTGGACCAGGTCGTGATGTGCCATCGGCTCAGCAGGCTCTGATTAGCGGCATCACGGTGACCGCAGGCGCCAGACTCACCATAAGTGGTGTCTCGGTGAACAACAACTCCGGACAACCGGCAGTGCAGTGCAACGGTTCAGCTTCGCTCTATGTCCAAAGTGCCCAAATCACGAACGCCTTTCTTTCCGGGGGCGGCATCTATGCCAATCAGTGCACAAAGGTTGTTATAGAGAAGTCAAGAATTAGTAGTATAGCTGGAAACGGTGTGTTCATTACGGGTGGGACCGGGCACCGCGTGATAAATAATGCCATCTTAAACGGTGGACGTAACAGTGCGAATCTTTTGGAACAGTATGGGATCCGGCTATCTGGAAATGCCGATGGAGTATTTTCATTTAATACGATTGTCAATAATTTTCGAGGAATTCAGTGCGATAACGCCACCTCGATCACTGATTCAATTATCATAAATAATGGAGTTGACCCGCAAGTGATGGGCAACTGTCTGACACCACGAACGATTATAGATAAAACGAAAGTGGTGCTTGATACTTCCTACCAGCTGACCGCAGATCCGCTGAATGACACCTGCTGCATCGACAAGGGAATGCCAGACGCCAACAATACCATCAAAGACGATTACTTTGGATCGAGGCGTCCTTTAGGAAGCGGGTACGACATCGGCTTCCACGAAGCGAGATAAGCGCTGGGTGGCCTTAATAAGCTCGTTAGAAATCTCTTGCCAGAACTGGCCTACTCCTTTGTATAGAGGACTTACAAAAACGGCGGCCGGTCGCAGCGCAGAAAGGCTGCGCCGAGCCGCTCGGCGATCTTCTTATAACGACAATAGATAAAAGCCCGCTTACCCGGCTGGAATCTGAGCGCTCGGCCTGCGCACTGCACCAGCAGCAAGAGTGAGTCTGTACTCTTGTCTAGCCACACTCGATCGAGCCGCGGACAGTCAAGACCCTCGGTCAGCATGCGGTTGGCGAAGAGCACTTGATAGCCGCCGCGGAGCCAGTCGGTGATCCGCTGGGCTACAAAGCCGCTGTTGATACCGACCCACGTCGCACCGGGTATGGACCGGGAGAGAGCCTCGGCCTCGGCATTGCTATTGCAGTACACGGGCCCCAGCAGCCCGCTCGGCTCCGTCCACGGCGAGATCGCGAAAGGGCACACGAGCCCCTGCCGTACTGCTGCCGACAGTGATAGAAACACCTGCCCCTCTCCGCCAAAGACCTTCGAGCATCCCGCTGTCCACGGCGTCGCTGACAGCCCCACCACATGCTGGAAGCGCTGCACGATGCGCAGGTTTTCTCGCGCCTCATAGTTGCTATGGTGGCACTCGTCGTCGATCAGTAGCGTCTCAGCGGGATACTTGACGAGCCGGCCCCACAGCGAGTTTCGAGAGCCGACGATGATCTTGGCCGTGCTGCGTGCGTGCGTCTCGGCTTTGTCCAGCCCGACCGGGAGCGCCGTGGCGCTACATAAACGCTTATAGAACTGCTGCAAGACCGACTCCGACGAGACGGCAATCAGACATCGACGAAAAGGCGCCGAGCCCACGAAATCGAGCGCGACGCGCACGGCGACCTCGGTCTTGCCAGTGCCGGTCGGGAACTGCACCAGCGTGCGCGACCTGTTTTGGCGGTGAAAGCTGCGAGTGCAGACCTCGATGGCCTCGGCCTGGTGGGGCCAGAGAATCACAACCGCCTCCTGCGCCTGCGAAAAGCCCTCTTTCTACAAGCCGAGCTGCAGTACCGAGCATCCGACCGAGAGCCGAGGGGAATCCGACAGTCGCAGGATCTGCAATAACGGAACAAGGCACGGGGCATATCTCACCTCTGCGAAAGGAACTCAGCCAGCGCCGGAAAGACCAACTTAGCCGTCCCGCCCCTCTTGTACAGAAGAGTTTGGCTTGGCACTGCATAGCGCGTGAGATTCCTTTATGGAAGCCCCATTCCTCCGGGAGCGGTGAGCGTGATGATTCGGCCTGTCTTCGGACGGGGGAATACGCAAGCGCTCTATCAAGGACCGATTGAGGAAAACGGCGTAGTCCTCGACGAAAACAAGGTAGCCGGCCGCGTGGCCGCCAGCGCTTCCTTTTGGGACTACATCGAAGCGCAAAAGCGAGCCGGCCGCGACCTGGGCACCGCGGAAGGGGGCATCTACTCCTGGCGGCTGTCGCTTCAGTACCTGGACCAGAGCGGCGCGGTCGCTGTGGTCGATGGAAAGCCCAGCCAGGTCACAGGCGAGGCATACGAGTTCTACCGCTCGGCCAGCGCCGGCGAGGGCAAGGACCAGACCGCCGCGGCGCTGCTGCAGACGTTCGACCGCATGGTCACCGCGCAGACCCAGATGATCACCACGCTCGGCGCGAGCGTGGCAGAGAACGTACAAAAAGCCGTCTCCGCCGCAGTGGCCGCCGCGATGGCGCCGCTCGTCCAGGTGACCGACCGCGTCGCGCAGATGGCCAAGGAAGAGACCGGCCGCGCCGACGAGATGACCAAGGCGCTGTTCAAGCAGACGCGCGAGCAGCAGCCGCAGCCAGATGTGTTTGACGGACTCGCCAAGGTGATCCCCGCGGGTGCGATGGCGCTGAAGGCGATCAAAGACCTCAAGAACTAGGACGGACCGACGATGAAAGAAGGATTTTTAGACGATGTGTTCGAGCGCAAGAGCAAGACGGCCGACCGTATCGGACCTGCGCTGATCAAGACCGGCATTGCCGCCTCTGGGGGCCTGATTGCCGGCCGAGTGGATGCCGTCGCCTCGGAGCAGTGGCCCAAAAGCGCCGTGGCGGGGCCGTTCTTGGTGGCGCTGATCTCGCTCGGGCTGCGCATCTTTGCCGATGGCTCATCCGCGCTGGAGAAGGTCGCCCAGGAGCTCGCCGCCGGCATGGCCGGATGGATCGGCGATGACCTGTGGTATCTGCTGCGTAACTTCCTGGGGCTCGGATTCAAGAAGTGGGAGCCCAGCCGAGACTACGAGAAGGGCGCGCAGGTCAAGTATGACGGCAAGCTCTATCGGTCGAGCCGCGCCGTAGGTGGAACGACCGCGACGCCAGACAAAGACCCGAGCTGGGTGCTTATCGAGGGGCGGGCGCAAGGCTTCCGGCAAGAAGACCTGCGCGACTTCGCGCAGCTGCTCGCCGGCGACCGGGAGCGCTGGCAGGCGACCGCGGTAGACACGCTCAACCGAATCGGGCCGCACCTGGAGGAGGTCACCGGGCACAGCTTCAGCGACGAGCAGAAGGGACGGCTGATTAACTCCATGACCGAAGTGCTGCAGCAGGCGGTGCGGGAGTAACCCCATGCCCCCCGTGGTCGTATTCCATGAGCAGACCGGCCAGTCGGGCGCCTGCCTGCAGGGCCTCGGGCGCTATGCCCTGCGCATCGCCCAGAGTCCCTTGACGGGCCGCTTCAGCAGCGCCGCCGAGGTGCGGGACTGGCTCTGGGCGCAGCCCATCAAGCTGGATACCGGAGACGGCGAGCACGAGGCCGGGTGTATCCCCGCGCAGCGGTCGCGGATCTGGCCGAAGGATGGGCTGAACTGCTGGGAAGCCACGGCGCACTGGCTCGGATGGCACTTGCGCAACGAGTCGCCGATTGAGGCGCATGTCTTTGATTCGCGCATCCAAGGTCAGCGGCATGTCTTCCCCGCGGCGCGGGAGCTGGAGGAGACCACGGCGCCCGTGCCAGTGGTGCTGCAGCCGCCGGCCGGCCTGGTGAGCCGGGAGAGTGTGCACACGGTGGCCCGGCGTGCCGCGCAGGCGCTGAAGATCGAGGCCGCGCCGGAAGCGGGCCGACCCGCGGCCCAGGCCCTCGCGCTCGGATGGGCGCAGGGCGTGTTGTTTCCGCCGCCGATGCAGCTGCTCCGAAGGAAGGAGGTATATTTCTGGGACAGTGTCGACGACTTGATCCGAGAGGCCGGCGGAGATCCGGTGCTCGCTCGGCTGTCGGCGGTGCCGGCGGCGCTGTGGCCCAAGCTGCCTTCGTGGTGGCCGCGGCAAGTCAAGCTCGCGCCGACCGAGAGCGGGGACGCGATCTTCGCAGTCGGAACGGTCACGGGGATCGGCACCGCGACGGTTTACATATTCCGGCTTCCCGGGGGCCGCTGGGAGGGAGGCAGCACAGGGAGCGGCTTTGTGGGCAGCGGGACTCTACCGCCGGGAGCTCCGCCGGCTAATGCCTGGTACAACGATCTTCTGGGCGGGGCGCATTGGGTCGGCGACAAGGTGCTCCGCGCCTTCGGCGTCGGCGAGCTCTCGGACACGCTATCCACGACGGAAGGGGACGCGCTGCCCGATTGGGCACGCACCGAGGCGCAGCGGAAAAAAGCCGCCGAGCAGAAGCAGCAAGAGGAACAAGAGAAGCAACGGCAAGCCGCCGAGGCCCAGCAGCGAACCGCCGAAGCCCAGCGCCAGGCCGCCGAGCTCCAGCGCCAGCAAGAGCAAGAGGCCCAGCGGCGCGCCCAGGAAGAAATCGACCGACTGGCCCAGCAGCGGCTCGCCGAGCTGCGCCGGGAGTCGGAGCAGCTGCAGCAGCGCAGTTAACCGGCCCCGCCCGAGCGGTGGGGCGCACTCACACAGGAAGGGAGAGAGAACATGGGAAACGGACTATTTTTGGCTCTGGCGCTCGGGGGCGGCGGGGTGTCGCAGTCGACCCTCGACGCGCTGATGATGATGCGGCAGCGCAACTATGAAAAGTTGTGCCTGTTCATCAAGTGGCTGACCAGCACGCTGATCTACGGGTACTACTGGCTCAAGAAGCACCCGGCGGTGCTGGACAAGAGCGGGGCGCCGGACGTGAGCGGGGCGGGCACGCAAGCGTTCGTGGATGCGTTCTGGAAGCAGCAGGATCAGAAAGACTTCATCGCGAACATGATTCGCGACGGGGCGGACCTGCTGATGAACTGGCTCAAGCCCGATGACTTCGAGTCGAAGCTGTGGGGCTCGATGCTGCAGCACCCCTCGCCGACGGCGCAAAACACGCAGCTTCTGAACAGTCTTCAGACGCTGCTGCAGAGCGTGCAGCCGGGTGGGGGCGTGGCCGCTCCCAGCGGAACCCAGGCGCCGGTGATGAACCCCCAGGCGCCCCCGGGCTCGGCGGCTAACCCCATCGTCCGGCCGCGGGGCGGCAACCTGTAAGCCGTTCCAGCAGATAAGGAGCCGGCAGGAGCGCGCTGGCTCGGAGCAGAACCTGAACTCGTCGCCCTCGGGGCGATAACCAGACAAGGACTTGAACCATGCGGATGCTCTTTTGTATCGGACTGTTCGACACCGATCCCATCATCACCGGCGGCACCGGCGGCGAGACCAAGCCCCAGCCGCCAAGCCCGAGCCCGTGCGTCGAGCCGGGCCCGGGCAGCCCGCCCTATGACGCGGTCGTGCTCAATGCCCTCTACGGAGACGGCTACATCAGCCACGCCAACTACAAAGCGGTTATGGCCGGCACCCTGTCGATCGAAGACCTGGGTCTCAAGGACGAGCAGCTGCAGCGGCTGCGCTGCAGCGAGCCGGGGAACCCGCCCGGCTACGACATCCACTTTGACCCCACCTTTCCGCCGGAGATCACCGACACGATCCCGGGGCGGGGCGTATTTTTCAGCCCGCAGCACAAGCCGACCGATAAGGCGCGCCGGATCACGGTGACGGTGGTCAAGGGCGGCGCGCTGGCGGCCGGGGGCAAGGTCTGCCGGGTGAACTTCGGCAGCGAGTACGTGCAAGAGCACCGGGTATCGGTCGCGCCGCTGGTCCTCGCCACGGGAGTAGGGGGCTCGCAGACCTGGCGCGCGGCCAACATCACCCCGACCGGCTACGACTTGTACAGCGACAGCGGCGTCGCGGTCGGAGAGTCGGCCAATCTGCAAGTCCTGGTCGAGCCGGCCCGCCGGTAAGCGGCCCCGGCGCAAGAACCTGAGCCGCCGTGCGATGCAACCAAGCTCCGAGGCGACGAGATGACAAGAGCTGCGCGTGCGCTGGCTGCGCTGGTGGTAGGGGCCGCGATCATCGCGCTCGGACTGGTGGCACTGCCGGCGGCGCAGCTGTGGAAATGGTGGAACCGATGGAACACTCGTCGACTGCTTGGGTTAGTGCTCAGGCAAAGAGAGCAGCAGCAAAGAGCCC
>Ga0075163_10004435_pt1 | contig 18852 bp, 16 predicted proteins | sample JI1023141ADNA_FD_71478 | JGI IMG/M metagenome (GOLD analysis project Ga0075163, IMG submission 71478) | Wastewater effluent complex algal communities from Wisconsin, to seasonally profile nutrient transformation and Carbon sequestration -... | ecosystem: Engineered > WWTP > Effluent > Algae...
AGGCAAGCTATTTTCCGATTTACCGATAGGGCATCCAGTTTTTGTTCAACCAGATTAACAATCCACGAACGCACCAATCCATAGTTAGCATCCTGAGAAGGTGTTCCCTCAAACTCGCGTGTTAAAAATTCTTCGAACTGTGTTAAATCGGTACGATACGATTGTATCGTTTGTAGGCTATACCGCTTTTGATACTGCAGATATTTCAGAAAGGAATCTACCATCACTACACCCCGCTTGTGTAGTGACAATGTAAAAAAAATCCCCTGTAGGGGAAAGCCCACAGGGGAATGTTTATAGAATGTTTAATTAATTAAATCTTATGCGTTGTCAGAACCGTAAGTCTTCTGACGGTAAGCTGCCCGAATAACTTCGCTTCTTCTTTTAACCGAAGGCTTAGTGAAAGAGGTTCTTTCGCGCAATTGTCTCAAAATACCAGTTTTTTCAAACTTCTTCTTAAAGCGCTTCAGAGCCTTGTCAATTGATTCGTTCTCTTTGATGTTGATAATCAGCATTTTTCAATTATTTGGGCTGCAAATATAGTATTCTCAGTTTCAATTCTGCAAGTTTCATTTCAAAATTGACCTTGAAATCACCAATTTCTGAATTTCTGAGGTTCCTTCGCCAATCGTACAGAGTTTAGCATCGCGGTAATACTTTTCGGCTGGAAAGTCTTTGGTGTAGCCATAACCGCCAAAAATCTGCACGCCCTCGTTGGCAACTTCTACTGCAATTTCAGACGCATAAAGCTTGGCCATGGCCGATTCGCGGTTTACGCTCTTGCCCTTGCTTTTTAAATCTGCCGCCCGATAGGTAAGCAAAGAGGCCGCTTCAATTTTGGTTGCCATATCGGCCAGCTTAAACGAAATGCCCTGAAAGGCCGATATAGGTTGATTAAACTGATGACGTTCTTTAGAATACTTTAAGGCAGCATCAAAAGCACCCTGGGCAATTCCAAGACTTAATGCCGCGATAGAAATACGACCACCATCTAATACTTTTAATGACTGCACAAAACCATCGCCTTCTTTTCCAATCATTTGGCTTTTGTGAACGCGACAATCCGTAAAGATCAACTCAGCAGTTTCGGAAGCCCGCATGCCTAACTTGTTTTCTTTTTTCCCGGCAGCAAATCCAGGTGTACCTTTCTCGATTATGAATGCCGTCATTCCGTGCGAGTCGCCAACATTGCCGGTACGAACAATTACCACAGCTACATCGCCAGATTTTCCATGCGTAATAAAATTCTTTGCTCCGTTAATAACATAATAGTCTCCATCTTTTACAGCAACCGTTCGCATGTTGCCTGCATCCGATCCGGTGTTGGGCTCTGTTAACCCCCAGGCACCAATCCATTCGCCAGAAGCAAGTTTGGGGAGATACTTTTGCTTTTGTTCTTCGCTGGCATGCTGCAAAATATGCCCGGTACAAAGTGAGTTATGTGCAGCAACCGATAATCCAATTGAGCCATCTATTTTAGAGACTTCCACAATTGCCGTAACGTATTCATGATAACCAAAGCCAGAGCCACCATATTCTTCCGGTACCAACACCCCCATAAGGCCAAGGCCACCCATTTTTTTAAATAAGTCAACTGGAAAATGCTGGGTTTCATCCCACTCCATACTGAATGGTTTTATTTCACGCGCTCCAAAATCGCGAACCATCTGCGCAATCATTTTCTGATTTTCACCTACATCAAAACTCATTACAGTCTCCATCATCAATCATTTTTAAGAAAGGCAAATGTAAGGCTAAATACCATCAAACCAAACAACCGTTAGGCAGATCGAATATTATCTAAAAGACTACAACAAAAGACTCCTTTAACCCGCTTAAAGGTTATTTTTGCCCCCTCTATTAAGTTAAAACTTTAAACGCCCTTAAATGAAAATTGCGGTTGTCGGCACCGGTTATGTTGGATTAGTTACCGGTACTTGCTTTGCGGAAACGGGAAACACGGTTACCTGTGTTGATATCGATCCTGAGAAAGTAAAAAAATTAAGCGGGGGCAAAATTACCATTTACGAACCTGGCCTTGAACAACTCTTTGAGCGCAACCTGAATCAGGGACGTTTGTTTTTCACAACCAATCTTGCTGAAGGAATAAAAGATGCACAGATCATTTTTCTGGCGTTACCAACTCCTCCTGGCGAAGATGGCTCAGCCGATTTGAAATATATTCTGGGCGTAGCCTCAGACTTAGGTCCGCTCTTAAAACAATACACGGTTGTTATAGATAAGAGTACAGTACCAGTTGGTACAGCCGATAAAGTTCGCGAACGGATTGCCGCTAAAGCTACTGTAGAATTTGATGTGGTGTCGAACCCAGAATTTTTGCGCGAAGGCGTGGCCGTAGATGATTTTATGAAACCGGAGCGCGTAGTAATCGGAACAACATCCGCGAAGGCAAGAAAAATAATGGAGGCTCTTTATGCGCCCTTTGTGCGACAGGGAAATCCGTTGGTGTTTATGGATGAGCGTTCGGCCGAACTTACCAAGTATGCAGCTAACGCATTTCTGGCTACTAAAATTTCGTTCATGAATGAAATTGCCAACTTGTGCGAACTAGTTGGAGCCGATGTAGATGCTGTGCGTAAAGGAATTGGTACCGATAGCCGCATTGGAAAACGCTTTTTGTTTCCCGGTATTGGCTATGGTGGAAGTTGCTTCCCAAAAGATGTGCAGGCATTGGCTAAATCATCAGCCGATGTACAATACGATTTCAAAATTCTTACGGCCGTAATGGAAGTAAATGCCGATCAGAAAACAAAACTTATTCCGCGCATAAAAGATTATTATCGAGGCAACCTAAAAGGAAAAGTTTTTGCGATGTGGGGTCTTTCTTTCAAACCTCATACCGATGACATCCGTGAGGCTCCGGCACTTTACAACATCGAAGAATTGATTAATGCGGGTGCAATTGTAAAAGCACACGATCCGGAGTCAATGGAAAATGTGCAACGCTTGCTTGGCGATAAGATTCAGTTTTGTAAAACACCTTACGAAGCTGCCGAAGGAGCCGATGCTATTTTTATTGCCACTGAATGGCCGGAGTTCCGCACGCCCGACTTCGATAAAATTTCATCAGGCCTGAAAAGCAAAGTAATTTTTGATGGTCGTAACCTGTACGATCTGCAACAGATGAAAGATTTAGGATATACATATTTCAGCATCGGACGCGAAACAATCTATGGCTAAGAAACGAGTATTGATTACCGGTGGTGCCGGCTTTTTAGGTTCGCATTTGTGCGATCGCTTTATTAAAGAGGGTTACTATGTAATTGCGATGGACAACCTGATAACAGGCGATCTGCGCAACATCGAACATTTGTTTAAGCTCCCTGATTTTGAATTCTATCATCACGATGTTTCAAAGTTTGTACATGTGCCGGGCGAGTTGGATTACATTCTTCATTTTGCTTCGCCCGCTAGCCCAATTGATTATCTGAAAATTCCAATTCAGACATTGAAGGTTGGTTCTTTGGGTACACATAATTTGTTAGGTCTGGCGCGTGCCAAAAAGGCGCGCATCATCATCGCTTCAACTTCGGAAGTATATGGAGACCCAACTGTGCATCCGCAAACAGAAGAATATTATGGTAATGTAAATACCGTTGGCCCACGTGGTGTGTACGATGAAGCCAAACGTTTTCAGGAAGCCATCACTATGGCCTATCATACGTTCCACGGATTGCAAACCCGCATTGTGCGCATCTTTAATACGTATGGCCCACGCATGCGCCTAAACGATGGGCGTGTGTTGCCAGCATTTATCGGGCAGGCTTTGCGCGGTGAAGACCTCACCATTTTTGGCGATGGTTCACAAACCCGTTCATTCTGCTATGTGGATGATTTAGTAGAAGGCATCTATCGCTTATTGATGTCTGACTATGCGCAGCCGGTTAACATTGGCAACCCAAGCGAGATAACCATTAAAGAATTTGCCGAAGAAATTATTAAGCTAACGGGTACCAACCAAAAGGTGGTTTACCACGATTTACCTAAAGATGATCCTAAACAACGCCAACCCGATATAACCAAGGCAAAACAGATTTTGGGCTGGGAACCAAAAGTATCCAGAGCGGAAGGTTTAAAAATCACCTATGAGTATTTCAAATCCTTACCTCAGGAAGTGTTGTATCAGCGCGATCACAAGAGTTTTGATGGCTTTAATCGTTAGTTATTGTATTTTCTCATCAAATCGTACATATGTCTTTTTTTTGATTGGAGTTAAAATATTATTCTTTTGAACTAAGGTATTTTCACTTGTAAACAATTTGAAATGCCTATGAAACCGACATTCTTGCTAAGAATTATGGTACTACTGCTATTGACAGCAAGTTGTACAGAACAAAGTAACCCAAGAAGAACAATAACCCTCGAATCAAGAGAGGTGATTGATCTCTTGAAGGTCTCTGATCAGTTTAATGCTTTAACGAAACAAAAAATAACCCTTTCGTTGATTAAAACTTCTCTTGAGGACGGTGTTAAAAAGGAATCGTTAACTAACTACTTTAATTCAATTTTTCAAGGCGCTAGTCTCGACCTAGCCACTGAGATACTGAGAAATTTTCCTCCAAGTACTCCTCAAAATTTCCGAACCACAAGTTCTGATCAATCTTTTAATACCCTTTCATCACCAGTAACTCAACTCACAGATCAACTAAATACTGATATTCTAAACACACTAGGCTCCCAAGAATCGGATCAATCTGAATTAGGAATAACAACATCTTTGAAGCGCGTTATAACTAACTTCAGACAAAGCGTACTTGAAAATTCAGCTTTGTCATTTGATGAAACCCGATCTCTTCTTGCCGTAGCTGATTTTCAAAGCAATTCAGCTTCGAGTATTGTTGCCATGTGCGCGGAAGCGGAAACCCAAAGTAATGCAAGAACTAATGGCTGGTTTAGACGACTTGTATCAGTAGTAGTTGCTGTTGTGGTTGCTACCGTGACCGTGGTTGCAATAGCAGCAACTGGAGGAGCACTTGCTGTTGTAGCTGGTGCAGTCATTTCAACAGCTGGTTGGGGGACTTTAATCGGTGTTGCTGCAGTAGTTGGTGCGGTTATTGGAACAGCAACGGGTATTGACTTAGCTTTTAATAAAGACAGCTATATCACTGGTTACAACCCAGGGAATATTGGTGGCGGGTTTTTGGATTGGGAACCATGCTATCAAAACCCCGGAGCTTGTCCATATTAAATTTAAAGTTTATGAAAAAATCAATTGTATTTCTATTTGTAGTGGGCTATTTGAATTGTTCCGCCTTGGCAATAAAGAGCGAACAAGACACGCTTCTCAGAAAGGAGAATGTTGCTTTGGTTTTAGATAATGGTTTTTCGCTTGTCGCCTTTTCTGTGAGTGGGGATCTTTATCTAACATCAGACGCTTTGATTTTTCACCCTAAACCGTACTTTGGTAAGCGATATGAAATGTATAGCGATTATGTTTCTGATATTATTCTGCCTTACGAAATCATTTTGAAAGCAAAGAAGGCAACTTTTTTGGGTGGAGGGTTGAAGATTAAAACAAAAGATAAAACCTTTAAGATTGCCATAGCTTCTAAATTAAAACAGCTACCCCATAAAAAGTTGAAAGAAACGGTGGAGTTGATAAACAAGATGGTAAGGGAACATGCTGGATAGGATTTGTGCTTTCGCAGATTTGGTGAAAAATAAAATTCACTTATATTTGCACCACTTCTTGAGAAAATCAAAAGAGGGGACCCAAAAGTCCCCTCTTTGTTTATACAAGTTTTAATGGATATCGCGCAAAAAATCCGGGAATTGGCTGAATCACATCTTACAGATGCCTCGCATTTTGTGGTAGATGTGGTTATTAGCAAACACAGACCGCACAAGGTTTCTGTTTTTCTGGATGGCGATAATGGCATTACCATAGACCATTGCTCTGATTTAAGTCGGGCATTGTCTGAAGACCTGGATAAACTGGATTTGATTAGAGAGAACTACATGCTTGAGGTTGGTACGCCAGGTTTAGATCAACCCCTAAAACTAAAGCGCCAGTTTGTTAAAAACATTGGGCGAGGGTTGAAGGTAGTACGGAAAGACAAAACCATCTGGCAAGGCAAACTTACTGCAGCCACAGCCGCTGGGTTAAACCTTGATGTAGAAGAAAAAGTAGGTAAGAAAATGGAAATTAAATCGGTAGAAATACCCTATAGTGAAATAGAAAAAGCAATTGTAATAGTTTCGTTTAAATAGTTAACAACTATGGATGCCTCAACACTGATAGAATCGTTTGCAGATTTTGCCAAACAAAAAAACATCGATCGCCCCACTATGATTCGTATTCTGGAAGACGTGTTCCGGAATATGATTCGTAAAAAGTATATCGAAGACGATAACTTCGACATTATCGTAAATGCCGATAAAGGCGATTTGGAAATCTGGCGCTTCCGCGAGATTGTGGATGATGATTCTGAAGATATTTGGGAGCACGATAAAATCAGTTTGTCAGAAGCTCAAAAAATTGAGGCCGACTTTGAAGTAGGCGAAGAAGTTGCTGAGCAGGTTTATCTGGAAGACTTTGGTCGCAGAGCGGTAACGACTGCACGCCAAACACTAATGCAAAAAGTAAAGGATCTTGAAAAAGATATCCTTTATCAAAAGTATAAAGACCTGGTGGGCGAAATTATTGCCGGAGAAGTTTATCAGGTATTGGGTCGCGAAGTATTATTGATTGATGCCGAAGGAAATGAAATTTCTATTCCGCGTAACGAACAAATTCAAAAAGACCGCTACCGCAAAGGCGAAAATGTTCGTGCCGTGGTACATAAGGTTGACATGGTAAACGGTAGCCCTAAAATTATTTTATCGCGTACGGCACCAGCGTTTGTAGAGCGTTTGTTCGAACAGGAAGTGCCAGAAGTGTATGATGGATTGATTACTATTAAGAAAGTAGTTCGCGAACCAGGCGAGCGCGCTAAAGTAGCGGTAGAATCATACGATGATCGTATCGATCCGGTAGGTGCTTGCGTAGGTATGAAAGGTTCACGCATTCATGCCATCGTGCGCGAGTTGCAAAACGAAAACATAGATGTAATCAACTATACCGAAAACCTGGAGTTGTTTATTCAGCGCGCGTTAAGTCCGGCTAAAATAGTGAGCATTAAAATAGATAAAGACAATAACCGGGTGTCGGTGTTTCTAAAACCCGATCAAGTATCGTTGGCTATTGGTAAAGGCGGCCTTAACATTAAACTGGCCAGCAGGTTAGTAGGTATGGAAATCGATGTGTTCCGTGAAACTGATGGCGAGCAAGAGGAAGATGTTGATCTGGATGAGTTTGGAGATGAGATTGAGAGCTGGGTAATAGATGAACTCAAGCGTATTGGTCTTGATTCTGCCAAGAGTGTACTTAACCTGAACAAAGAAGAGCTGGTACGCAGAACCGATCTGGAAGAAGAGACAATCGATAGCGTATTGGGTGTGTTGAAGAAGGAGTTCGAACAATAAAATCAAAGTAAAATAATTTAAATAGCGATATTTGGGGCATGGCAGAAGATAAAGGCATAAGACTGGGGCAGGCATCTCGCAAACTCAATGTGGGCCACAATACCATTTTGGATTTTTTGGCAAAAAAGGGTTTTAGTGTAGAGAATAATCCCAATGCAAAGCTTACGGCCGAACAGTTTGCCATGCTTTCGAAGGAGTTTGCTTCATCAGCATCTGAGAAGGCAGAGGCATCGGGGTTAACCATTGGCATTAAACTTAATGAACCACCTCCGGCCAAAGTAGAACCCGAAGTGGTTGTTCGTAAAAAGACCGATGAGGAAGATAATGTTCTGATTAAAAACCTCGGTTCTAAAGAAATTGTTAAGCCTAAAGAAGAACCTAAAACCGAAAAAGTGGAGGTTGAAAAACCAAAACTGGAAGGCATTAAGGTTATTGGTAAAATAGAACTTGATCAGGATAAGAAGAAGCCCAAGAAAGAAGAGAAGAAAGAAGAAAAGGTTGAAGTAGAAACCAAGCCTGAAGTTAAGCAAGAAGAAAAGAAGCCCGTTGTTGAGAAAGTGGTTGAACCACAACAACCCGAACTCGAAACAATTAAAGCCAAAGCGGATAAGCTGCAAGGCTTAAAAGTTGTAGATAAGATTGCGTTACCGGTAGAAAAAAAGAAAGAGCCGGTTGCTTCTTCTGATCTTAACAAAACCAACGCGCAAAAGCGTCCGCGCAAGCGATTGGATACGGGCAGACCGGTTGCGCCTGCGGGTGGCAATCAACAACGCAGTGGCGGTCAACAAAAACCGTTTCAGCCACGCCAGCAAAAGGCCGAACCTACTGATAAAGAAATTCAAGATCAGATTAAGGCAACGCTTGCCAAGCTTAGTGGAAACCAGAAAAAAGTTTCCGGGGCCAAGTATCGTAAAGAAAAACGACAGGCTATTTCCGATGCTGAGGAAGAACGTTTGTTGAAAGAACAAGAATCATCTAAAACACTTAAGGTAACGGAGTTTATTTCTGCTAATGATTTAGCTTCGTTAATGAACGTATCGGTAAACGATGTAATCTCAACCTGTATGGGCTTGGGTATGTTTGTTTCTATTAACCAGCGTTTAGATGCAGAAGCCATAACCGTAATTTCAGATGAGTTTGGTTACGATGTGCAATTCACTACTTCAACCGAAGAAGAAGTAGAGCAAGAGCAGGAGCAGGATGCAGAAGAAGATTTACAAGCACGCGCTCCTATTGTAACCATTATGGGTCACGTAGATCATGGTAAAACTTCGTTACTCGATTACATTCGTAAAACAAAAGTTACGGCATCAGAAGCGGGTGGGATTACGCAGCACATTGGTGCTTACGATGTAACTACCAAGAAAGGAAATAAGATTGCATTCTTGGATACGCCCGGTCACGAAGCGTTTACCGCGATGCGTGCCCGTGGTGCAAAACTTACTGACATTGCCATTATTGTTGTAGCAGCCGATGATGATGTAATGCCACAAACCAAAGAAGCGATTAACCATGCACAGGTTGCCGGTGTTCCTATTATTATTGCGATTAATAAAATTGATAAACCGGGTGCAAACCTTGAAAAGGTAAAAGATTCACTTTCCAAGATTAACATTCTGGTTGAAGATTGGGGCGGTAAATACCAATGCCAGGCTATCTCAGCAAAAAATGGTCAGGGTATTGATGATCTGCTTGAAAAAGTATTACTCGAAGCAGAGATTTTAAATCTTAAAGCGAACCCAGCTAAAGCTGCTGTCGGTTCTATCATTGAAGCTTCGTTGGATAAGGGTAGAGGTTATCTTACTACGTTGATGGTGCAAGCCGGAAGTTTAAGTGTTGGCGATGTAATGGTAGCCGGCTCAAACTACGGTCGCGTAAAAGCGATGTTTGATGATACCGGTAAGCGCGTACAAAAAGTTGGTCCTTCAACACCGGTACAAGTTTTAGGTTTGGATGGTGCTCCGCAGGCTGGTGAAAAATTCCAGGTGATGGAGAGCGATCGCGAAGCCCGTGAACTTGCCAATAAGCGGAGTCAGATTTTGCGCGAGCAAAGCATTCGTACCAAGAAGCACATTACGCTAGATGAAATCGGAAGACGCTTGGCTATCGGTTCGTTCAAGCAATTGAATGTAATTGTGAAAGGTGATGTGGATGGTTCAGTAGAAGCGTTGTCCGATTCCTTGTTGAAACTTTCAACCGAGAAAGTTGCTGTAGCCATTATCCATAAAGGAGTTGGTCAGATTTCAGAATCAGATGTGTTGTTGGCTTCAGCTTCCGATGCGATTATTCTGGGCTTCCAGGTAAGGCCATCGGCTTCGGCCCGCAGGCTTGCTGATAACGAGGAGATTGAAATCAGATTATACTCCATCATTTACGATGCCATCGATGAGATTAAAGCTGCCATGGAAGGTATGCTGGAGAAAGAGATGGAAGAAGTGATTGTGGGTAATGCCGAAGTGCGTGAAGTATTCAAGATATCGAAGATAGGAACGGTGGCCGGTTGTATGGTTACCGATGGCTATGTGAAACGCAACAACCCGATTCGCTTAATCCGCGAAGGTATTGTGGTTTACTCAGGTGAGATGACAGCGTTGAAACGATTTAAAGACGATGCCAGCGAAGTGAAATCAGGCTTTGATTGCGGTATCAGCATCAAAAACCTGAATGATATTGAAGTGGGTGATGTTATCGAGAGCTACGAAAACCGCGAGGTGAAGAAAGGTTAGGGCAAACAATTCCTTCGGGTCTCAGAGGATTGATTCCAGAATTAAACATGGAAACTAATTTCTATAATCTCTTTGCCATTGCAATTGGAATAATTTCGTTAATCGTTTCCGTTGTAGCAATAATTGCAAGTTTGACCTCCTCACTTATTGCAAATCTGAACTCATCGGCCGCAAATGATATTGCAAAAAAAGCATTAGAAATATCTACATTTCGCTTTCAGTACGATGTGCTTCCTCAGATAAGCATTAAGTTTTATCCAGTGGTTTTTAATAATGAGGTCAAGTGCGTTATTTTTATTAAAAATAAAAGTATAGGGAAAGCGGTAATTGAAAAAATTGAAGGACATTTTGTAGAGGTCTTGACAGAAGAATTAAAAAGATTTCCATTAGAAATTTTATTTAACGGATCTGAGCTTGTTTATGTTGAAGTACCTGCAATAGACCATCAACACGTATCAGATCAAGCAAGGGAATTAAACCTAAGCATACAAGATGTCTACAAGACAAGTTTCAACGCAATAGCAAAGGGGGGCCACTTCGAAGTCTTCTTCAGTGACATGCTTGGAAAGAGATATTCGATATTTCTTGAGTATAAAGTAGCAGAAAATGAGTTTGTCGGAACCCCTCAAGAATTAAAAAAAGCCTGATCGATTTTTCGGTCAGGCTTTCTTTTTGGATAGAAGCTGAATTAGAATTTTACTTCCGGAGCTTTATCAGCACCTTCTTCAGCTTTGAAATATCCTTTTTCAGTATGGCCACCAATGCTGGCTATAAGGCCGCGCGGAAATCCAACAATGGCGCGATTGTAATCACCCACAGCATCATTAAATCGCTTACGCGAAACTGAGATTCTGTTTTCGGTGCCTTCTAATTGCGCTTGTAAATCCAGAAAGTTTTGATTGGCCTTTAGATCAGGATAGTTTTCGGCTACAGCCAAAAGTCTTCCTAATGCAGAATTTAATCCGCCTTGTGCTTGCTGAAATGCTTGTAAATTTTCAGGTGTAAGATTGGATGCATCAATTTTTACCTGAGTGGCACTGGCTCTTGCTTCAACCACTTTTGTAAGTGTTTCTTGTTCAAAGTCGGCATAGCCTTTTACCGTGTTAACCAAATTTGGGATCAGGTCATTTCTACGTTGGTAATCAGATTCTACATCGCCCCATGCTTGCTTCACAGATTGATCCTTGCGGGCCATTCCGTTATACAGGCTGATACCCCAAATAACCAGTAATCCGAGAAAAATCCAGATTCCGTATTTCTTTAAAATTTCCATAAGTCAGATTTTTTTGAATTGCGAAGGTAGCGGCTCTAAATGTCAAGCGCAACTTTTAGCCCGATAACCAGAGATTGGAATACCGGCTCTCCGGATCATACTTCCGCACCTGACTTTCAGTATTAAAATACCGGTCTTCGCGTGGGTCGTTACCTACCCCGGCCACATAGGCCCAGTTAAGCCAGTTGCTGCATACATCGTAATCCATTAATTGACTTTCGAACCACGCAGCGCCCCAACGCCAATCTATACTCAAGTCTTTGGTGAGAAAGCTCGCCACATTCTGCCGCCCGCGATTGCTCATAAAACCGGTAAGCAAAAGTTCTTTCATGTTGGCATCTATAAATGCAACACCGGTATTGCCCGTGCGCCAGGCTTCAAACTTTTTTAGGTCATGCTGCCACTGGGTTTCTTTCTTGCGGATGCCCTGCGCATGGAAAATTTTGTTTCCATATTTAGCAGCTACAAACCGGAAGTAATCGCGCCATAATAATTCAAAGATTAACCAGTAGGTAGAGTCGTTAGCCACTCGCACTTGCTCATACTTTTTTACTTCGTAATAGATGGTGCGAGCGGATAAACATCCCAGCGACAAAGCCGGAGAGAACTTAGATGAATAGTCAGCGCCAATTAAACCATTACGAGTTTCTTTATAGGACTTCAACAGGTCTTTATCCCAAATGTATTCCTGCATTCGCCTGAGTGCGGCTGCTTCGCCACAGGTATAGGTAATTACACTTCGCGGATCGGGTTCAGCATTGGGTAATCCTAAATCCTGAACGGTGGGAATTTTATCCGATTCAACATCCGGTAAAGATTTTACTTCGGGTTCTTCAAAGGGTAACTGAACAATCAGGTTGAGTTCTACTGCTTTTCGAAAAGTGGAGAATTGATCAGGCACCCCGGCAATCTCAAAAGGTAAATTGGTTGGGTGAAGAAGAGTTGTGGTCTCGAAAGTCGTGAACGTAATATTTTTTAGGGCGAGGCTATGAGCAACAACACTGGAAATCCTGATCTCTTCATCGGTTATTTCAGAACGTGTAAAAACATCAGAAACCTGATTTTCGGTACAAATTTCAGGCATAACAAACTCAGGTAAACCAATTTTTACAATCAGATCAGAACCTGTTGCCCGAAGTTTTTCCCGTAAAGCGGTAACTGATTCAATCAGGAATTGGGCACGGAAAGATCCCGTTCGTGGAAAGCCAAGTTTGTGAAGTCCAAACTGCCTTGGGTCGAAAACATAAAGCGGAATTACCCGATCGCCATGCTGGCAGGCACGATACCAGGTTTCGTTATCGCGTAAGCGAAGATCGTTTTTAAACCAAACCAGAATTGTGCGGGGCATACACTTAAAACCCCTGGAGAGATATAAGGTTTACAACCTTTTAAGGCTTCGCCTCACAAGGTTGTAAACCTTTGTTGCTTTGGAGAAAGGTTGTAAACCTTTCGGAGCGATGCTTAAGAAACCAAACTCTTCTCCATCAGGAACTCAGCAATCTGCACCGCATTGGTAGCAGCACCTTTGCGTAGGTTGTCTGACACTACCCACATGTTTAAAGTATTTGGCTGCGATTCATCTCTGCGCAAGCGCCCCACAAAAACTTCATCTTTTCCATGTGAGTTAATAGGCATAGGGTAGATGTTATTCTTCACATCGTCTTGTACCACAACACCCGGAGTGTTCTCTAACATTTCTCGAACAGCTTTCAGATCGAAGTCGCTATGGAACTCAACATTCACGGCTTCAGAGTGGCCACCAATAGCAGGAATACGCACCGTGGTGGAGGTAACGCCTATGGTTTGGTCTTCCAGAATCTTACGCGTTTCGTTCACCATCTTCATTTCCTCCTTGGTATAACCATTGTCAAGGAAAGAATCAATGTGCGGCAACGCATTCATATCAATCTTGTGCGGATATACCTTCATGCCATTGGTAATACCCTGGCGCTCTTCCATCATTTGTTGCACTGCATCTTTACCTGTACCGGTAACAGATTGATACGTAGAAACCACAATGCGTTTGATTTTGTATTTTTTATGCAATGGAGCCAACGCCATTACCATTTGAATAGTAGAGCAATTCGGGTTGGCAATAATCAGGTCTTCGCTGGTAAGCGCATGGCCATTAATTTCAGGCACTACTAATTTTTTGGTTGGATCCATTCTCCACGCTGAAGAGTTATCGATTACGATTGTACCCTTTTCGGCAAACTTTGGCGCCCACTCCAGAGAAGTGCCACCACCCGCTGAAAAAATAGCGATGTCCGGAGCCAACGCTACGGTTTCTTCCATGCTTTTAATGCTGTATTCCTTACCCTTAAACTTTATCTTCTGGCCTACCGATTTGGCAGAGGCTACTAAATGCAATTCATCAAATTCTACCTGGCGCTCTTCCAGCACCCTTAGCACCTCCTGGCCTACCAGGCCGGTTGCTCCTACTACTGCTAGTGTCATTTTATTTGTTATTTTTAAAGAGGTGCAAACATACTGCATTGCAACCATGCCATGAAAAAATTAAGCGTCATTATAGCGCAGGTATTTTTGATTGCGAGCGTTTGTTCGGCTCAGGTAAGTGATAATTTCTTGGATGGAGATTTTACAAATGATCCGGTATGGGCACTAAGCATACCCGATAGCTGGGTGGTTGATGAAGGGAGGTTAAAGTCAAATTTGTCCGTTGCTAATGCTGCTTTTTATATTACTACACCATCGGCCAATGCCACCAATGCCCAATGGGAATTCTGGGTTAACCTGCAATTCAATACATCAAGTGCCAACTATGTAGATGTGTTTCTAATGGTGGATCAATCCAATTTACTGAGCACAACACTCAACGGCTACTTTGTGCGGATTGGGGGCACACCCGATGACGTGAGTTTGTACAAAATAGTAAATGGAACATCAACTATGTTGATTAATGGAGTTGATGGCGTAACCAATTCTTCCAATACTACTTTGCGGATTAAGGTTGTTCGCGATGGTGATAACCAGTGGACACTTCAGCGCGATGCCACAGGCGGAGTATCTTACTTTACAGAGGCCGCGGTTACCGATAATACTTTTTCAACTTCTCAGTTTTTTGGAATTCGTGTGCAACAATCAACGGCCAGCTTTTTCAACAAACATTTCTTTGATGATATCTACGCAGGTGAGATTATTATTGATAGCACCCCGCCAACCATTCAGTTTTTAGGAGTGGAAAACCCGAATCAGGTGCAGGTTGGTTTTGACGAAACGCTGCAAGCTACATCAGCACAAAACGTTGCCAACTATTCAGCTTCAAATGGTTTGGGTTTCCCTGCAACGGCTCAACTTCAGCCTGATCAAAAAATGGTACTATTAACTTTTGCTCAGGAGTTTCAGAGTGGAGTTACAAACCTGTTAACAGTAACCAATGTTTCGGATGTTGCGGGTAATGTAATGGCCGAAACTACTTTACCTTTTTCATTTGCTTCTTCTGCTTCCTACAAGGATATTATCCTTACTGAAATTTTTGCAGACCCTACACCACAAATTGGTTTACCCGATGCCGAGTTTATTGAATTGTATAATCGAAGTGGCAACCCGATTGACTTGGCAGGTTGGAAGTTTACCGATGGCAGTTCAACCGCTACGCTGCCAACGAGAATTATTTTACCCGGCCAGTACCTTATCTTAACCGCCAATGCAAATGCTCCGTTTTACAACACGTTTGGCAATGTGTTGGGTGCGGCAAACTTTCCTACTTTAAATAATGCAGGCGAAGCGTTGAGGGTTTATGCGCCCGGTAATCAACTTATCGATTCCGTAAATTTTAATCTGAGTTGGTATGCTGATGAAGACAAACAAGCAGGTGGTTGGACGCTTGAGCTGATAGATGTTAACAACATTTGTGGCGAAGAAAATAATTGGACAGCAAGTGAAGCAACAACGGGTGGTACACCGGGTGCTGTTAACTCAATGAATGCTAATAAACCCGATTTAACTGGCCCTCGGTTGTTAGCGGTAGCTGTGGTTACGGATTCAGAGTTGTTGCTAACATTCGATGAAAAATTAGAGAAACCGATTACCATTCAATCTTTCTCCATCGCACCGGCTGTTGCGATTACATCGGGTCAAATTATATCGCCTGCCCTACGCCAGGTTAAACTTACGTTGGCAACTAATCTGCAACCAAAGCAACTTTATACTCTTACCGTTACGAGTTTGCGCGATTGTGCCGGTAATGAAATTCAAGAAACACATAACCATAAGATTTTTGCTTTACCGGAAGCAGCCGAGTCCGGTGATGTGTTATTGAATGAAATTCTTTTTAACCCAAGGCCGGGCGGAGTTGATTTTGTGGAGCTTGTAAATGTATCAGACAAATACATTAATCTTAAAAACTGGTCGCTCGCGAATTATGATAATAATGAGATCAGCAACGAAAGGATAATTACCACGCAAGACGTAATAATTGCTCCGACTAATTTTGTAGCTGTTACGCCAGATGGGACGGTGCTAAAAAATCAATATCCACTAAGTGTTGATGCAAATTTTCTAATCGCACCTATTCCATCTATGAATGATGATGCCGGTTCAATTGCATTGATTTCAGATGCTGGCATTAATCTCGATTACTTGTTGTATGACGATGATTTTCACACACCAATTCTAAAAGACAAAGAAGGCGTTTCGTTAGAACGAATCTCCACCACAGTTGCCACTACGAATAAAAACAATTGGAAGTCGGCCAGCAGTGCTGCAGGTTTTGCTACACCGGGTTTTATTAACTCAAATTCAAAACCAGATGCCGACCTTAAGGAAGACCAGATAATTATCGAACCAGAAATCTTTTCGCCCGATAGGCCCGGACAAGACTTTGCACAGATCCAATACAAGTTTGAGCAAACCGGTTGGGTGGCCAATGTAAAAATTGCCGATCAGCAAGGGCGTGTTTTAAAAGAACTGGCCAATAATGAAACGCTCGGCTACGAGGGTTTTTTCCGGTGGGATGGCGACCGCGCAGATGGTACCCGGGTTCGTGTGGGCTATTACTTTGTCTGGTTCGAGGTTTTTCAATTAGACGGCCAGGTAAAGACTTTTAGAAAGCGGGTAGTAGTGGCACGATAAAACGTTAATTTGGCTAATTAATTAGCTGAATTTACGTTAATTTGGCTAATTAATTAGCTGAATTAATGAAAATTGACAGAATCTTACTTAACGCCATCAAATCCCAACTAGGCAAAAACAAGGTGCTGGTATTGGTGGGTGCACGAAGGGTGGGTAAAACATTTCTTCTTAATGAACTGGAGTCAGGCTATGCCGATAAAGTGTTGCGGTTAAATGGCGACTTACCAGAGACATATCAGTTATTAAACTCGCAGAATGTTCAGACCTATACCCGAATTCTCAATGGAGCAAAACTATTGCTTATAGATGAGGCGCAAGTAATACCCGGCATTGGTAAAATTCTTAAGATCATGATTGATCACTTTAAGGATTTAACGATTCTCGCCACCGGGTCTTCATCATTTGATTTATCCAACCGTCTGGGCGAACCCTTAACCGGTAGGCAAATCACGTATCAACTTTATCCGGTTTGGCAAGGTGAACTTTCTCCACTCGAATCGCCTGTTGAAACGATGCGAAATCTCGAAGATCGATTGATTTATGGAAGCTACCCAGAAGTTATTACGTTACCTACCGATGCTGAACGCAGACAGTATCTGCAAGAGTTAGCCTCATCATACTTGCTTAAAGATATTCTCATTTACGAAAGCGTTCGCAACTCACACAAACTATTGCAACTACTGCAGTTAATTGCACTACAGGTTGGGCAGGAAGTGTCGTTACAAGAATTAGCTAATCAATTGGCACTAAGCAAAGACACGGTATCTAAATACCTGGATTTGTTAACCAAAGTTTTCATCATCTACAGAGTGGGAGCCTTTAGTTCTAACCTGAGGAAAGAAATTGTTAAATCAGCAAAGTGGTACTTTACGGATAATGGTATTCGCAATTCACTGATCAACAATTTTGCCTCGCTTGAAGTGAGAAACGATAGAGGCGCTTTGTGGGAGAATTACCTGATGGCAGAACGCATTAAACACAACGCTTACACGCAACATTATGCCGTGCCTCACTTCTGGCGCACGTACGATCAACAAGAGATTGATTTAGTAGAAGCATCCGATCAGAATTTAAATGCTTACGAGTTTAAATGGAACAAAGGAAAGGCAAAGCCGCCCCTGTTTTTTGTGAAGAGCTATCCACAGGCAATTTTTCAGGTAATAAATCGGGATACTTACATTGATTTTATACAGTAATCTCTTCCCATCTTTAAATCAGGCATACATTTTTTGTTTCAGCCCTTACCCCGTATTTTTGCCCATCTTTTTTCAAAACCCTTAATACGGACTTTTTTATGGCCAAATCAAAGAAAAAACCAGCTAAACCAGCAAAAAAAGCTGCTAAGGCTAAACCAGCCGCTAAGGCAAAAACTGCTGTAAAAGCTAAAAAGGTTGCTAAAAAAGCTCCTGCCAAGAAAGTCGCTCCCAAAAAAGTGGTTGCTAAAAAAGTTGCACCTAAAGTTGCTCCTAAGGCTGCGCCAAAGAAAGAAGTGGTTAAGCCTGTGCTTAAGAAAGCCGCAGAACCGGCACCTAAAAAAGAGCACCGTCCAATTGCCCCACCCATTAAATTGTCGCCCTCGCAACTCAATATTTTCCCTATCATTAACCAACGCCCCATTGCGCATAAACCGGCCAAAGCAATTGTGGTTAATGAAGACAAGACTCGCTATAGCGATGACGAACTAAAAGAATTCGAAACGTTGATTGTAGGTAAACTGGATAAGGCGAAAGAAGAGTTTCGTATTTTGAAAGAAACCTTAAATCGTAATAACGATGCCGGAACAGACTCTACTTCTGGTGGTAATACAAAAGTATTGGAAGATGGTGCCGAAACAGCGGAGAAGGAAAACCTGAGCCAGTTGGCAGCACGCCAGCTTAAGTACATCACTAACTTGGAAAATGCATTGGTTCGGATTAAGAACCGCACATATGGCATCTGTTCCGTTACCGGGAAGTTGATTCCGAAAGAAAGATTGATTGCGGTGCCGCACACCACACAATCTATCGAAGCTAAAATGATGAAACAAGATTAAATCCATTTACGATTGGCGACTTTTTATTTACGATTTGTCTCAAATAGATGAATCATTTAAAGTCAGAATTCTTAATTAAAAATGGTAAGTCAGATAGCAAGAAAATTGTACATCGTACATCAAAAATTGTAATTGTAAATGGATTTTCTACAGAACCACATTGAAGCATTGATTTTTTGTTCACCCACGCCAGCCAAGGTAGCGGATATTAAAGCCTGCCTTTCTGAAATGTTCAATGCCGA
>Ga0075163_10004436_pt1 | contig 18851 bp, 13 predicted proteins | sample JI1023141ADNA_FD_71478 | JGI IMG/M metagenome (GOLD analysis project Ga0075163, IMG submission 71478) | Wastewater effluent complex algal communities from Wisconsin, to seasonally profile nutrient transformation and Carbon sequestration -... | ecosystem: Engineered > WWTP > Effluent > Algae...
CCCCTTGACGGGCAGAGACGGCAGAAAGTTCGCGGGCAGCCGCAGCGCATCGTGCTCCATCGTGCGAGGCCGCCCGGCGTGGCTGTGGACCCGCAGATTAGCTGGCGATCGCCCTCCCACAAAGCTCGCCTGGACGAACGGCTGTCCTGCCGTTAGCTTGCTCGGGTCGTTAGATTTTCCGAGCTGCGCGTTCGCCTTTTGGGTGCCGGCATCGCCCGCAGTCCGTCGCTGAACCGGTTTGCTTCCCGGTCTGCTGCGTCCGCAGTGCTTGGCTGCCAGCGTTCCTTGCCGCTCCGCCTCCTCTTCCAGCCCGGCGTCATGCACCACCGCCATCCCACTCCCATACGGATTCGACACCCGCCCCTGCGCCTGCTGCACCACATGCGTCAGCTCATGCCCAATAAGATGCCTTCCCCCGGGAGTATTCGGCTGATACTGCCCCGGCGCAAAGTACAGGTTCGTGCCCACGGTAAAAGCCAACGCCCCAATCGACGGCGCCTCGGGCCCCACATGCACCCGCACGTTAGAGAAGTCGGTCTGAAAGAACGACTCCATCTGACTCTTCACCATAGCCTGCAATGGCTGTCCGCTCCCGGGAGCTCGGTTCTTCAGGAAGCCCGGCGGCGTCGGGAACGCATGTTCTTTGTCCGCCCCGCGCGCCTGCACTACCGACCGCTGTCCCACCCGCGCTTGCCAGCCCCGAATGGTCTCCGACAGCCGGCCACCAGGAAAGTAGGCCTGGATGACACTCGGTCCGTCGGAGTTTCCGTGGTTGCCTGCCCCTTTTGGGCCAAAGACAGGACTTGGCTTCGATGCGCCGAATACCTTGCTCATGTTCTTTCCCTGCCTGTTGGTGAAGACTCAGTTGTCCTTGACCCGTCGCCGACCGCTCTATTTGACTAGTAACTCGTACTGCCCCGGTGGGTTTTCCAGCCGCACCCGCCACTGCGTTCCCGTGGGCTGCGCATACAGCACATAGACCCCCAGGCCCTTTTTCCCTTTTGGGATACACGCCCGCCGCTGTTCCCCCGGCGCCACCTGCTGCACCCAGCGCACGCTGTCATCACTCTGCGCCACCTTGGCGGCTACGGCGTCGTAGCTCTCCTGCTCATAGGTCTTGGCGTCGACCTCGGCGACCAGCACGTAGACGGGGCGGTCGCCGTTACTGTGCGGGGCGGCGGTTACGGTAAGTTGCAGCCGACCGATGCAGCAGCCGCTAAGCAGGACCCCGGCGAGCAGGGCGGCGATCGTTCGTCCCAGCCCGATGACTTTCATCATCGCACCGCTCCGGCCGCGCCAGGACCGTTCGCCGTATCTTGGATGATCTTAAGCGCATCTCCGGTCACCGTGAACCCCACCACCCCCTGGTTCCCAAGTCCTACATCCCACGTTGTCGCCTTATCGCTGGCCGGCTTGCCCAGATCCAGCAGACGCAGGCAGCTCCAGGGCGATTCCTCGGTGCGCGCTTGGCGCAGATCCTGCGGCTCGGCCGGGGTCCCGGCCAGCGCCAGCCCGACTGCTGCCGTCTCTTGCGCCCACCAGGATACGCGCAGCGGCTGCTCGGTGGGGCGCTGGTTGAAGCCCTTGACTTCGCTGGCGCCGCAGCGCAGGACGCTCACCCGCGCCCCTGCTATATTGGGCAGCTGGCGCGGCGTCACCTTCAGCGGCAGCGCCTGCGGCTGTCCCTTTTCATCCCACAAGAGCTGCGACAGCCGGCCCAGGCGGTTCGCCAAGTCCAGGAGCCCGGGAGGCAGCAGCGACTTGTCTTGATCGGAGCTGAGCGGCTGCCACACCCCGGCGCGTTCCTCGGCCAGCGGGGCGGCGTAGGTCGTGAAGAACTGCCAGAAGGCGCCGCTGGGTCGGCGCAGCGCTTCGAGCTCCTCCGCGCGGGCGGCATCCCGGGCCGAGCGGGCAAACGGATACTGGACCAGCACCGGCGTCACGAGCTGTCGCGACACGCGACCCCACTGTTGCGCCACGGCCGCCTCGATCTCGCGATCACCCAGGCTCCGCACCTGCTCCAGCGGCGCGCGGAAGTGAACCCACGCGCCCTCCGGCACCGCCGCGGCAGCGAGGAAGGCGTCCAGCCGCCGTCCGTAGCTGCCGTCTGCGCCCAGCCGCTCGGCCAGCGCCACCCGCCCGATCGGCGGCAGGTGCCCGGCCAGACTCTCGGGCGCCACCGCCGGGCCCACTCCCGACAGCTCCGCCGCCAGCTGCTGCAGCCAGGCTACGTAGGGCTCCATCCCGGGGACCTTGCCGTCCTGGGCCGCCGTCAGCTTTTTGAGCACCTCAAACTCCTTCAGCTCGTCCGCGATGAGCTTCAGCGCCGGGCCATCCCAGCCGCCCGGGATTTCCGCCACCGCCCCGTCCTGGGCGATTGCTGCCAGGCGCTCGATAACCGGCGAGTGCGGCCCACCGTACAGCCGTAGGGCCACCGGCAGGCTAGCGGCGGTCTCGGCCCGCCAGGACTTCACGGTCAGGGACAGCCGCTCGCGCAGCTTGTCCCGATATAGCTCGGCGTACTCGCCGGCCTCGCTCTCAACGTACTCCTGTAGCGCCGTCGCCTCGCGTGCCTGAAGGCCGCTCTTGGACTTCTGGGCCTGGTAGTCGAGCACTGCCTGACGCACCGCCAGCAGCCGCTCGCGAGTGAACGGCGCGGCGACCATATCATCGTCCGCGCCAAGGAGTGGGGGAAGATCTTTGCCTTGCTTGAACGCCTTGATGAGAGTGGCCGCCCAGGACGAGCTCACCGCGCTCAGATCAAAGCGGTACACCCGCTCCGGCATCGGGGTCTTGGGGCGATTTTCGTCAGTCGCAAAAGCGGGGACGAGAACGGAATCGGTGCCGAGCGGCACGCTGATCTTGTACACCAGGCTGTCGCTGACTTGGCGACCGGCCGGCACTGCGCCGCCTTCTGGGGGGTTCATCAAATGCCCCAAATCGCCAAGCAGCTGCACCAGACTGCGCTTATTCGGCTGCGCGTCGATCGGCAGACGCAGGCTGCTGATGGGCTGCAGCAGCCCGCGCAGAGGGGTGGAGTAGGACGCCAACCAGCGAATCTGATCGAGCCGCTCGCCGTATTCCCCGGCCATCTGTCGGACATCGACCACCTTTGCGTGATATAGGGCGGACTGGAGCTGGCCAAGTGCGCTCTGCGTCTCGGTCACCGCTGCCTGCTGCGCCAGTTCTTTAAGTAAGAGGAACAGCTGGGGAGCCAGCCGCACATCTTGGACCTCCTGGACCTTGGCCAGGTGGGTCATGGCTTCATCGCGGAGCTGATTGACCTCTTGAAGGGTCAGCGCTGAACTGGCAACCGCTCGCTCCAGGCGGTCCAGGTAGTCCAGCCAGAACGTATTCCAGGGCTCGGTGTGGTCCACGCGTAGCACCGCGGTCTCGCCCTGCCAGGGTCGCTGGACCAGCTCCAAGTAGTTCTTGACCAGCCAATCGGGCATGTCCACAGCGTTGGCTACTACCGTGCGCTCTTGCCAAAGTAGTGCGTGCAGCTTTCCCCGCGGGGTCGGACCGGGGCGGTCTTGCCCATCGGGAGCCGCATACAGCAGCGCCAGCCAGTGCATCGCCCGGCCACCGTCCCCATTGACCCCGCGGTCCCGCAGCGGCCGCAGCATGAAGGTCTTGCGCACGCTGTCGGCATAGCGTTCGCGCAAGGCGCTGGTCTGCGCCTTGGCGGTCAGCCGCCACAGCGGCCACGCAGATCGATCATCGTCCAAAAGCCTGTGCAGAGCATCGGCCGGCTCGGCCGCGGCCGTTTTGAACGCATCGGGCGGCTTGTCGTTGATGGGCACCTGGCCTTCCAGCGCGGCGACCGTTCGCTCGGCATAGGCCACCCGGCTCATATGCTGCTCATGCGCCCACAGCAAGGGCCCGGCGCAGGCGACCAGGAGGCTCCCGGCCAGCAAGAGGTGCCAGCGCAGCGGCACCAGGTGCGGCGGCCCGGGGGGCGGCATCTGAAACGGTGCTCCCACCTGTTCCGCGGGAGCCCCGCCGCACAGCACCAGATACTCTGCTTTCAGCTCGGCGCCCGGCGCGCCCCTGGCGGTGAGCACCGCCACCGGCTCACGCAAACGATCCAGGGCGGCGCTGCTGCGATCCAGAAAATCCACCAGCTGTTGGAACTCGACCGCGGGTAGCTTGGCCAGCGCCGCGTCGAGCATGGCCTCGTAGGGGGCCAAGAGCGACGGGGCGTCAGGCTGCTGGAGCCCGGAGAGCGCCAGCCGCTCGTGGGCACGGCGCGGTCCGAGCAGCCCGCACAGGACCGCGAACCCCGCGCTCTGATCCATGCCGGTCATGGCCAGCCGCACCGGGACTGGACCGGGACAGCGTTCCGTCAGAGCTTCCAGCCGCTTGCGGAACTGCTGCGCTCTTTTGGCCTGCTGGGTGCTCTGCGCTTTGATGGCCGCAAGCTCGGCGTTCGCAGCGGGCGGCGGTGGGTTGTCCTGAATCGCCAGCACCACCACCTCGCGCCCGGCGAGCGCCAGCCGGCCAAGGAGTTCCAGGGCGCTCTCGGTGGCGGGCCGGTCGTCGGTCAGTATCGCTGGCATGAGCTCGAACAGGAGGAAGCCGATGCCCGGGTAGATGCGCAGCCGGTCATCGATGAGGTCAGGTAGCCGACGCTCGCTGCGCGCCGGGGCGGAGAGGAGCTGGTTTATCAGCTGTTCCTGCGCCGGGCCGCCGGGCCCCACCACGACCAGGACCGGGTAACCGGTCACCGCATCCCGCCAGCGGGCCGGAAGCGCGCGCAGAAATCGCCACCACAATAGCAGCAGCGTCCACCGATGGACGACGGGCGGCTCGGGAGTGGCTGCGGCGGCCTTCCTGGCGCGCCAGCGAGCGACCAAGACGGCCACAATGATCAAAAGGACCACCGCCAGCGCGGCCAGCGTCGGCCACGGCCACAGCTTTGCGAGCCACGTCATGCCGCCCCCTGGAACAGGACCATCGTAGTCACCAGGCTCTCCAGCGCGTCCAGCAGCATGAGCACTCCTTTTTGCGCCTCGCCATCTCCGGTCGCGAGCTTGGACATCCCGCGCTGGAGCTCGTCCAAGATCGGGTTGAGATGCTCGCGGCGCGGCCCCAGATCATCCCCGAGCCCGCGGTGCAGGGCGTCGAGTAATCCCTGGAGCTCGGCCTGCCGGGCCGGATCAAACGGGGGGCTCATCGGCTGGCTCCCGAGTTGGAGTGCAGAATCAGCAAGAACGGCCAGGCCAGCGCCAGCAACACGGCGGACCCATACACGAGCCAAAGGAGCGCCTGGCGCGGCACGCTCGGCAGGATACGCTGCACGGGTTCGTCGGCGACAAACGGTGGGTCTTTGGGGGCCTGCGTGGACAGCGCGGTCGCCAGGCGGACCTGGTAGGACGTACGCTCCTGTTCATCGGTCAGGTAGCGACCGCGGAAACCGGCCCCCAGAACCAGCGCCAGCATCTTCAACACGACGCCGGGATCGCGGGCATCGCCTTCCATGGGAGCGATATCGACTTCGCTGAGCTGCCAGCTCGGCTCTTCGAGCTGGGCGTCCACAAGCTCGAAGAAGCGGTCGCCGCCCCAGGTGATCCTATAGCGCTCCAGCTGCAAAAGGGGCCACTGCGCGGTCTCGTCCCGCCGGATGCGCTGCAGCACGGCCTCGTCGCAGTAAAGCACGAGGGGAAACAGCAGCACCGCGACCTGGCGCTCGTCATAGCCGCCGGCCATCAGGTCGCGCCCAAGCCTGGTCAGCAGGCCGCCAAGCCGCTGGCGCAGGAGCCTTTGGGCGGCGACTTCGATCACGCCCTGGCCCACCACTCCGGGCGGCTCCGGTGCAGCGCTGCGCACTTCCTGATCGATCTGGTGCAGGACCGCCAGGATCTGGCTATAGAGCGCTAGCGTCATGACCAACCTGCCGGCGCTTCCCAGCGCTCGCCCCCAACGATGACGCCCAGCGTCACAGGGTCGGGCGAGTAGGCATCCAGGAGCCGCTGCAGCTGCCCCAGAAAACCTGCCAGAAGGGGGGCCTCCCATTCCTCCACTTGGGTGAGCTGAAGCTCGTAGCGCTGCCTCGCCTGGATTCCCCCGGGAGTGACTTCCGCCACCCGCTGCCCCGAGAGCCCTTGCAGGCGCGCCGGCAGCGTGCGGTATGGGCTGTACGAAAACACGCCCAGCGCGCGCAGCAGCGTGCGCAGATCGCCCAGGTTTAGCTGCTCCCGGGAACGCAGCTCGGCTAGCCGCCAGAGCTCACCGGGTTGCGTGCGCAGGGCGTTGTCGCGGTTCGGCTGGAGATTGCCCAGGATCGTCAGCTTCGCGTCGCGTACATAGCGGGTCACCATCTCGACCGTGAAGGGCGTCGGCCGCTCGGCGACGATGCCGAAGTTGGTGAGCGAGCTCGGCTCGCGCGCCGCCCCTGGCTGCAGCTCGTCCTGCAGCCACGGCTGATACCACAGCACGTCCGCCACCAGCGCCACTGGCTTCTGCCAGGCATCGGGAAGCTGCACGTCCAGAAGAACCCGCGGGATGCCATTGGGATCAAGCTGGTACACCGCGTCATAGCCGCGCGTCCCGGCCGTACCCGGTACGTCAGGGTCGGTGGAGTCCGGGGGCAGCACGCCGCGCGGCAGCGGGGTGAGGAGCGCGCCGCTGCGCTCATAGACGCCGAGTAGCTCATAGGGGGCAAACTCGCGATCACTGAGCGGGTGTAAAACAGGCAGCTGGTCGCGCGTGCCATCGTAGATGGGGAGCTGAACCTGCATGCGGTGCAGGTTGCTGATCGGCACAACGTTGGCCCAAAATTCTACCGCCCGCCGATTCAGCAGTCCCTCGACATCGACGGGCAGCGTGGTGCCATCGAGCACCAGCCGCAGGACCGCGCCTGGCGTCGAAAGGTCGTGTTCTGGAGTTACGTTTAGAAACAGCTCCCGCTCTGCCTGGTGGAAAAAAGACCGGATCTGCAGCAGCGGATGGTCCTGGGTATCGGCGCGGGAAGTCGACGGTGACTCGGCCCCCAGGGTCACCGTGCACGAGGAAATGGCCGCTCCCTGCGTGCTGACCAGGCGGGCCTCGCGGATGCTCCGCCGCAGCGCATCCAAGACCTGGAGTGCGCGCAGGCTGTCATCGCGGACCCGCAGGTGCAGGCGGATCGGCTGGTTTTTCTTCAGCTGGCCGCTAAGCTGCAGGCCAAGGTCCAGGTACAGCTGGCCGCGTCGGTCCTGCCCAAGGCCGGCGGGCTTTTGTACAGTCAGGTCGCTCAGCCACAGATCCCACTCGGTGCGGAAGGTGGCGACGCGGGCGCCCGGCCGACGGACCTGTAGCTCGGTGCCGCGCGGCACCAGAACGGACTCGGGGAGCGAGCCCGCTTGCGGCTGCACCTGCAGCATGCCCATGGTCGACATGGGGCGCAAAAGCGGTGCTGCATGCTCGGACAGCAGGCGCTCCCACATCGAGTTCAGGTTATTGTCTGTGGCCAGCCGGGTGCGCGCGGCAAAGAAGGCTACCGCCTGGTAAAGACCCTGCTGCCACGGCTCGGCTTGCGACAGGGGCACCATGGGCAGAAAGCTCCCATCGTGCTTCCACTGCTGAAGGCGCGCGTAAAAATCCTCCAGCGCCTGGCGTTCAGACTCCCAGAGCTGATAGACGGGATCATTCATGATCAGTGTTTGCCATTAGCCCAGGTTGATCAGGTTGCCGCTGATGTTGACCAGCGCACCCTTGAGCGTGGCGATGCCATTGGCCGCCAGGTCCAGCATTCCGTCCGAGGACACGGTCACCTGCGTGGCATGAAGCTTGGCCTGCACGTCAGCGGACAGCGTCAGCCCCGCCGAGGCTTTGGCCACGACCTGCGGCGCGGAGAGCTTCAGGCTCGCATCGGCGCTGATCTGGGTCTCAGCAGCGGCGACCGACAGTCGGTTCTGACTCTGGATGACCATCGTATTCTGGCTCTCGGCGCGCAGCTCCTGCTTCGCGGTCAGGGTGATCTTGTCGGCTTCCACCGCCACCTCTGGGCAGACGATGCTGATCCGCTTGGGCTCTTGGGTGATCGTGCTCTCGCCGGTGGAGTCGTGCACCGTAAGCTTCAGCTGGTTCCCCAGCAGCTCCAGCTTGGTGTAGCTCTGCTGGTCTTTATCGGTGACCACAAGCTGGATGCCGGCTTCCCGGGACATCTCGATGGTGCAGTTCCAGGTCACGCGGTCCTCCTATTCTCCCTCGGCTGCGGCGAGCAGGCTGAGGGTCATCTTGCCCTCGGCGATGCGCATCGTGCCGCGGTCTTGCGCGTTGCGGCGCAGGATTTGGAAGACCGGTTTTTCTGCTTCGTAGTCGAGCCGCAGCGCGGTGCTGCTCGCCGTATTCTTGCCAAGCAGCAGCTGATGTCGCTGGACCGCCTTGGGCCGATCGCTGTCGGTATGGAACTCACAAAATCGTTCGATCGCCGCCGCGTGCAGTCCCAGCAGCAAGCGCACCCGCGTCCCCTTGGCAGCAGGGATGTAGAAGTGACCCGGCAGGTGGTGCGGCGCGAAAGGCACCTGGATCTCGGCGGGTCCCGCACCGGCGAAGACCGGCACGTGGACGCGGTAGAAATCTGCCGGTTCGCCATCGCCGTCCTCCGCCTCGCGGCTCTGGTAGGTGTGTTCATCGTCCTTGCCCACCTCGCTAAAGACCACACCCTCGACAATCTGGGGATAGGCGGGAGCGCGGTACTTGGGGGGCGCTGGCACTTCTGCCAGATCGCGCAGCTCGGTGGCCAGGCTTAGCCGATACGAGCCCTGCCGGGCCTCCGGCTGGTCAGCCAGGAGTCGCCCCCGCAAGGACACCCAAGCCACGCGCCACTTTGGCCCCGCGCTCTTTTTCCCTACCGTCATCACATCGCCCGGGTAAAACGGCAGCAAGGGAAACCGGTGCAGTCGCAGCTGCAGGCGGGGCTTGGGAACGCGCAGCCGGCTCTTTTCCTGCGCGAGCCGGGCGGTCATTGTCTCGCCTTTGGGCAGGGGCGTGTGGAGCAGGTGTTCTTGGCGTATGCCATCGACAGCCAGCGGCGCGTCCACTTCCGTCCGCGCGGCGCTGCGGGTGTCGCCGTTGCAGACCACCGGTTTGTACCGGGGCAGCGGCGGCAGAACCCAGCGCTGCGCCGCGACGCCTTGGGTATCCAGCGCGATGGGCGCGGGCGGCGGCGGCAAGACCCCACCCAAGCGGTAGCGGGCGCTCCGGTAGTCGTAGGTGAACACGCCGCCGCGGCTGTCGGCGTACCAGCACACGAAGTCGTAGAAGCTGGCCTTGGATTCTGGCGGCAGACCCAAAAAAACGAACGGCCGCTCGGTGCTGAGCTCGGCCCAGTCCTGGTCCAGCGCGACCAGGCCGCGTTCGGCGTCGAGCGCGGCGCCCACGGTCTGGCTGGGAAACAGCGTCAGCGGATGGTGGCTTCCCCAGCGGCGAGCCGCTGCATCGATGAAGGTCAGGAAGTAATGGCGCTCGCCGACCGCGGGATCGGCGTCGTGAAAGGTCACCTCGCGCACGACCCGCGTGAGCACCTGAGCCTGCACGGTAAGCGGCGCGGGCTCAGGCGCGTCCTCTTCATCCGTGTGTACGGCTTGCAGCTTCAGGGTCAGGGTCAATAGTCCGGGCTTGAGAAAGCCCGCATACAGTGGGTCCAGATCGGGTCCGTTACGCTCCGTTCGCGACACCAGCCGCAAGCGCAATGAGCCCGATAGTCCATAGCTGCGCAGCCGCAGCGCAAAGGCGTACACCGCCGACCCGCGAACGGTTACCTCACCGAGGTCGGGGCCTTCCAGCGTAGCCTCAAGGCGCAGACAGTCGGTGTAGCCAGGCTTTTTCACGCGTCCCTCCAGGCCAGACTGAACGTGCACTCGTTGCGCTCGGGCAGCGGGGCGCGCAGGGCCAGCGTGCCCTCGGCCAGCGCAAGGCGCCACTCTTCGCCGCGGTCCAGCGTGTGGACCTCCAGATCGGAGGCCAGGGTGGCCAGCAGGGAGGGGTCTGCACCCGAGGTCACCGGCACGCCGCGCAGCGCGCTGCGGCAGACCAGGTCAATGCGCGACAGGCTGGCCAGCTTCAGATCGAGCAGCGAGCGCCGGCTCTCGGGCGTTGGCCACTTTACGAGCAGGTAGACCTGCTTGGCCAGACCCAGCTTCGCGCTGAGCTGGGCAATCTGCAGGTACGCATCGGAGCGGACGAACTCCTGGTGCAAGAGCAGCGGTGGGCGGCTTACCGAAGCCCGGTAGATCAGCTGCCGCAGCTCATTGAAGCAGTCCGAGAGATTTTCGTGGTCATAGGCGGGCAGGCAAAGGCTCTCCATGGACAGTTCTTGCATGCAACACAGCTCTAGATAGTAGTCGCGCAAGGCTACAAACAGCGTATAGGGGTGGGGCGAGACCTGTTTGCGATCGGCGAGCAGCGCCAGCGTCCGGTGCACCGCGGCGATGAAGCGCCGTAGCTCACTGCGGCGGGCCGCTCCCAGGGTCTCGTCGCCAAGGGTCTGGGCGGCCGAGGCACGGAGTCGGCTCGCCTGGTCCGCAAATTCATGATCGAGCCAGGTCAGAAAAGGAGACTTGGGCACCTGCAGGAGCTGGGGGGTGAAGTCAGGATCGAGCTCCCAGGGTGCTGCGGGCTCGCGACGGAGGCGGCAGAGCTCCACCGCGCGATCGACGCCCGGCAGCACCGCGGGCGCCAGCACCGCCTTCCAGAAGACTTTCTCGATCGGATCTTTGGCCCCGGTGGCTCTGGGGTGCGCGTCCACCTCGCGCGGAAAGATGTTCAAAAAGACGCTGAGCCGGCTCGGCGTCTGCTTCTCGTCGATCAGCATCGGGTCAAGCTGAACGTTGCCGGGAAAGGCGACGAGCTGGCCATCGGCCAGGACCACCGCCAAAGAGCTGACGCGGACCTGCCTCTGCGCCGCCAGCTCTTTGGCGCTTAGCTCCAGCTGCAAGATGCCGCAGCCCAGCTGGGGAGCGGGCGCCAGCCGCAGCCGGAGCTCCTCCAGGATCGATTCCTCCAGCATCCGCAGGTGCTCTGGGCGCAGGACCTGCCCCTGGTACCAGCGAACGCGAGCCAGCCGAGTTGCGTCATCCATAGTGTGGCTCCGACCTCCACTTAAGGAGCGTCGTTGCTCCAGGTAAGGGCGATCTTGCCGTTCACCGACACCGCCAGCTCAAGGGACTGTTTCTCCGGCGTCGGCACCACGGTGATGCTAAAGCCGTAGTTCAGCGGCGACTGGACTTCCGAATTGGGGCTGTGATCGACGGAGAGCTCCAGGGCCTTGCCGCTCTTGCGGATGAGGCCTTTTACCGCGGCGCTGTTGCTGTGGAAACCTTTGAAGTACTTGTTCTGGTCCTTGGCGGGGTCAAACTCCCAGACCACGAACTTCAGCTCGACCTTGATCCTGGCGAGGTTACTGTAGACCATCTGCGCCAGGGCCTGGCGGTTTTTTACCGAGACCTGGCCGCTGAAGCTTATCGGATTCGTGGTGGCGACCTCGTGGGAGATCCCGCTGAGGACCGCCACGACTTTTTCCTGCTTGCCCTCGGGGGTGTTGACCTCCATGTCTACATCGAGGTCTTTGTCGCCCACTTTCAGCGCGGTGATGTATCCGATGGTGTCTTGGTTGTCGTGCTGGAAGCTGAAGCCCTGGTGAATATCACAAGTGCGGCTGTAATCGGCCATGTCCGTTGTGCCTCTTTCCGATTCCGAAGGGGGTTAGTTCTTGCCGGCTTCCAGCCGCGCCTCTAGACGCAGCTCGATGTCCATTCCCTCGAGCTGAACGTGAGGCAGGATGGCGGCCTTGCAGTCAAACCACCCGATCTGACCGGGAACTCGCCGAACTTCGACTGTCGCCGCCTTGAACGGGTAGCGGCGCAGGGTGTTGTCGTCGGGATTGGTCACCGTCGTCACATAGCCGTTAAGCCAGCCGTCGAGCATCTTATGCACCGAGCTCTCGTCCGCGCTGTTGCCGACCTGGTGGCGCATGAGCTGCTTGAAGTAGTGGGCGATGCGGGTCACCGAGAAGGTGTAGGCGAGGTTAGACACCATCTGCGCGTTCTCCCGATCTTTGGGATCTTCGAAGTCAGGCACGTCTTTGAGCGAGGACACGCTGAAGAAGGTCGCGTCGCTTGTGTACTTGCGGTAGACGAGCGGGATGGTGCCGGCCTTGCTGAACTCGAGCTCGCGGAAGTCGGGGATCACTGCCTCGACGGGGATCTGCAGCTCCTTTTGGTCATCGGTCTGGCCGGGCAGCGTGTACTGGTCCGCCGGCAGCTTGTCGACCAGGCCGCCGCCGTTGTGACCGCGGATGTACTGGCACCACCGGGTCTCGGCGAACGACCGCGCCAGGTTGCAAGCCATGAGGACCGCCGAGCTGCCCCACAGATAGGCGCTGCTGTTGCGCCCGATTACCGAGCTCGCGTCCTCGTGGTTCATGTCCTCGCGGAAGTAGGCCAGACCGCGGCACGGGTTGTTCACGGGGTCAAAGGGGACCCGGAGGATGAACTTGGGGAAGGTCAGTCCGACATACGCGGCGGCGGCGTCGGAGCGCAGGGTGCTGCAGTCGTTAAACTCCGGCCCGTCGATCTTGAGCACGGGCTGGTTGACGATCTCCTCGGCAGTAATCGCGCTTCCGGGCTTGAAGAAGCTCGGCTTGGCCGAGGCAATAAATGGCGCGTGGGCGGCATTGGCCAGGTTGGCGACGCTGCGCAGCCAATCTAGATCGTCGGGCCGGCTGTCGAAGTCATACAGGCCGATCATGGCGCCGAAGGGCCGTCCGCCGTACTGATCGAACTCCTGAACGTAGACCATCTTGTGCAGGGCGCCGTTGTAGCCATTGAATATATTGCTGGTATGGCGGCCGAAATCATCCGCGACGTCTTCCTTCTTGGCGTCGAGGATGTCGATGGTGATGTTCTTGGTCAGGTCGATGTTGTCGACCATCCAGGCCAGGGCGCGCCAGACCGACTCCAGCTTCTTGAACTCTTCGGCGTGGATGATCTGGCTGAGGGCAAAGGAGATGGTCTCCTCCAAGGCGGCAATAAACTCGATGAGACGCTTCTTGCTCAGCGGGTAGGTCGTGGTATTCGGATCGGCGTCGATAAACAGAAACAGCGCGGCGAGCTGGGCGAGCGCCAGGGCCTGCTGCGCCGACTTCTTGTTGTTCGCGGTCTCCGTAGGCGTAGCCCCCTTGGGGATGTCCTTGGGATCATGGGCGTAGGGGGCAAACAGCGGCAAAAGATTTATCTTCGCCGTGCCAGCGGCCGTGGCGTCGAAGCCGTCCTCGTTCACCAGCAAGGCCAGCGGCGCCGCGAGCTCTGGGATGGAGACCACCAACGCCTTCTTTTTTTCATCCACGGCTTGCTGGGCCGCGTCCACCGCCGCCTTGGCGGTCGTGGCAGCCGTCTTGGCGTCCGCAGCAGCCTTCTGGTCAGCGGGGTCGCCCGTCCTTGCAGCAGTGGTCGCGGCCGACTTTGCAGAGGCATCTAGCGGCGCGTAGGCGGTCCTCTTGGCGCTCAGATCTTTGACCGCGTCGTCCCAGGCTTTCTCCTCGGCCACAAGCGCGACGCTGGGGTCCAGGTAGCGCGCGAACGCGGTCTTGCCCAGAGCGTCGACTACGGCCTTCAGCTTGGCCGCGTCCTTATAGATCGCAGTCAGCGCAGCATACAGCTTTGCATCGTTATTGATCGCCGCCAGCAAGCCACCGAGCAGATCGCTCCGCAGGAAGATCAGATCCCGCACGAAAGGGACGTTCTTGGCGACCGTGCTGGGGTATAGGGACTTCAGCTCGGTCAGCTCCAGGCTCACCGGAATCGGGTAGGACTCGTGCTTGATCAGCTTCTGCGTCACCGACGATGAATCGGCAGACTGCGCCGCCCCATCCTGCTGATGCAGGTAGCTTGGGGCGCCGGATTGGTTGACCGTGAACGTCACCGGCCGGTCGCGGTTTATCGCGGCCATGGTGCTGTCGAAGTTGTCTTTGCTCAGGGGATAGGTGTGCTGGGTCGACAGGTCCCTTGCCGGCTCCTCGTCTGGACGGCGGGGCGACAGCTGGCCCAGCACCAGGAACCGGAACGGCAGCTCGACTTCGCGCAGCGTGCCATCGATGACCGTGCGATATGTGAGGGTGATGCGGCTCTTGGGTAGCTTCTTTTGGATGGGCGAAAATGCGGGCATATCTCTCCCCTGGGTGGTGATCGGTGCACCGTGATGGCCGACGACGTAAAAGGGCTTCTCACGGGCTGGGTCCGTGGAGACTTCCTGCCGTCGCGCTCAGTGCCCACCGTGTACCTCACCCAGCTAAGGGATCGGAGCGATGAACACTTTGAGATAGTTGTGATGTTAAATTCTCAAACTACTCTAATGCAAGCAGTTTTTTTGGACTCTGCAATTAATATTCATGAGAAAAAGGAATCGGTCGAGTTTGACCGCAGTTGGTCGTTATTTGGGAGTTATTTGGTCGTTATTGACCGGGGCTAAATGGCAGGCCGCGGTGAGACACGGGAGGCGAACGATGCTTGGCGCAGGAAAGGGCCAGCGGGGGCTTTTAGGACAAGCCCCGAACAAGCCCCATCACAGCAGCGTTTTCAGAAAATCTTGGAAAATCGTGACGGACGGCGGCACGCGGGCCGCTCCTTGTCCAATCCTCTCGCAGTCGGAGACATTCTCGTCATCGCCGAGCGGTTCCCACCCGAGCGCGGGGGCATTTAGCCGCAGGCCGGAGGGCCACTGCACAAGCTCCAGCGTCAGCCAGATTCCGGTTTCGGCCACGAGCGGGGCGATCTGATCTTTTAGACGGCGCCAGACGATCGCGCTCCAATCACACTGCGCCCCAGATGCTTCCTCGGGTCCGCCCAAGAACTCGTCGACCGACAGGATGACCAGGTAGCCGCGACAAGGCAGGGTGGCGGCCCCGCCCAGGGCAGCGGTGCCGAGCTGCGACTGGTCGAGCACGATGCCGGGGGAACGCATGGGATCGCCGCTCAAGTCGCGGGTCACCTGCACCCCGAGCTCCGGGTAGATCAGCCGAAACAGCCAGTGGAGGCCCGCGGGGGTATGCGGGCGCTGCAGGGTCAACAAGCCGCGCCGCAGCCCGGAATAGTCGGGTACAAGCCGCGGGTCACGCTCTGGGTACAGGCCGGCGAGGCGCTGAGCGAGCAGCGGATGCTCGAGGCTATTTAAGAATTCGCGGAAGACATAGTTACGGCTGGCCTCCGTGTAAAGCTCGGCCGAGAGCGGATTCTGCGCCGGGCACAGCCCCACGTTGAGCGTTACCGTGGCATGGTCGGCAAGGCTCAGCTCCGCTACCGCCGCGGCGCGAAAGCCGCTGGTGAAGTAGCTGCGCAGCTCCTGCTTCTCTACCGGGTAACGCAGCCAGGTCAAAAGCGCGGTCAGCGCCGCCGGGTCGAAGCGCTGGGCCTCGCGCTGCAGGCGATCGAGGGGCGCGGGCTTGGAGAGCGCCGCCTCGTCCGCGGTCGCTGCCGGCTCCGCTTGCGTCGCTTTACTCGAGAACTGGGGCTCAGCCATGGTTGGCCTTTACCTGACCAGGACTTAAGATTTGGATGACCCCGCCCCACATGCAGCTCAGGGAGCAGCTCTGCGACAAGGCGGGAAGGCTGGCAATCATGACCTTGGGGTTTCCGGGCACCCAGGGAGCCGCAGTGCTCGGGATGCAGGGGGCCGGGGTCGGGACGCCCAGCGCGGCGGCGGTGGCGGCGATGACCAGCGGGTTGGCCGGGGCAAGGCACACGCCAAATGGCGGGATGTTGACTAGTGGCACATGATCCATGATGTTTGCCGCTGGAGTCGCAGCCAGGACGGTCCGGGCCGGGTTCACGTTCAGGACTGCAGGTGCGGCGCCAAAGCTGCATGCGAGCGTCGCGCCGGTGGAGACTTGGATCACGGCTGCACCTCGCCCGGCGCGAGCTGGGTCGCGCTCTGCGGGGTGCGGTCCGGCTCCATGGCCAACACCAGGCGACGCAGCTGATTTAGACTGGGCAGGCTGGCCAGCCGCCGCTTGCGATGGAGCACACCCTGGGCGAGCTCGAAGCGGATTCGCTGTTCATCGACTACCGGTACTGCACCCGGCTCGGGGCTGGTACGCTGCGGCGGGTACAGTGCAAGGATCTCGATTTCGTCCGGCAGGGCGGCTGGCCCCAGGCTGTCGACAAGCTGGGTGGCGACGGCTTCCTTGCGCGGGGGTTGCTCGGCGCCGCAGAACAGCAGCAACCAGAAGCGCGGACCCTGACTATGGCTCAGCGGCACCAGCACCGCAGCAAGGACCCCCCTGCACGCGGCGGCCAGCGCCAGCGTATCGGCGGCGGGAAACGGCAGGCCCTCGCGGCGCGGCACAGCGCTGCCCCCGCACACGTAGCCCGTATCGGTCTGGGTGAGGTTCAGGTCCACCGCGGGGAGCTCTGGGCCCGCGATCGGCACCGCCACCGCCCCAGGCAGGACCCGCGGCGGCGGCCCAGCAGTTATGTCAAGGACGGGTTGGAAGCGGCCCGTCCCATCCAGTGCCGGCGCATCCATCGTACCGGCCTGCAGGAGCTTGAAGCGGCGGCCTGCCACCGGGGCGACCTCTTGATGGAACGCAGCCGGCCGCGGGGGGGATGCCAGCAAGGTTCCGCCCAGCGCACCATCGTAGACGACGTTGGCGCAGGCAGCGCCCCGCAGCGCCCGCTGGGAGTAAAGCTGCCGCCAGGCTTCGGCGTTCACCCGAGCGCTGGGGTCGCGCAATAGGAGGGCAGCGCGAGGTGGCGACCGACCGGGCTGCGCAAAGAGCTCGCACAGTTCCTCACTGACCACCAGAGTGCGTAGCGATGGCCAGGCCACGCGGCCGGCCTGCACCTCATCCAAAGTCACATGGGCGAAGGCGGCGCCACTCAGCAGGGTAGTCAGTACAAGGGTGGGCTGGTAGCGTGGCAGGGCGGCTCCCGGGGCGGCAAGGATTTCCCCGGGGCGCAGAGCGAAGCTCAGCAAGCCGTCGCGCAGCGCATCACGAAAAAGGGTCCCCGCGCGCACCGGGAGCAAGTGGCTCTCCTGGGTCGCCAAAGACGGACAAAGGCGCAGGCACACGGCGCTCGCAGCGTAGCAGTGGGCATCGGGCAAGGGGGCAGAGGGTCCACCCGCAATCGGCTCCGGCAGGCAGCGCCCGCTGAAGCTGCCGCGTAGCAGGTGGTGGTGACGGATCGTGTAGATGCGCGCATCCTCGATGAGCGCGATCTTTCGCTCTACCCACAGGGGGCCTTGCGGCAGGACTGGAATCGCGCACAGCCCTTGGCGGAAGGCGGCGAGCAGCGCAACCACCAGGTCCAGCCCAAAGGGCAGCAGCAACACGAGCGGATCTCCCGGCGCGAGTCCCTGCGATACGAAGTGGGCAGCCAGGACCTGGGCGCGCGCATGCAGCGCCGCGTAGGTCTGCGGTCCTGCGGCGTCATACCATGCCGTCATGCCCCGCCCACGAGCCTCGAGGTGACGTGAAACGAGGTCCGGATAGAGGGCAATGCGGTTCTCAGGGTCGCTGAAAAACGGCGGCTGGGTCGCGGCGACGTAGGTCCACACCGCCTCGGCAAACGACTCGGGCCGGTCCCAGCTTTCCTGTAGCCACTGGGGCGTGAGCGGTGCCGGCGATCCGGTAAGCCCGCCGTACCACGCAGAAAGAAGCGGTTGCAGTTCGGCAGCCATGTCCCTCCTGGGGTATGGCGAGAAGAGGTTGGGCTCATCTAAGGTAGCGTCATTATTAAGAAAAGTCTACAAGAGCTTACGGTCGCGGCTTTGTGAGCTATGCACATTCCATGGAGCTACCTCTTCCACCTCCCGTCTTGTGACCGGCGATCTGCAGAGACAATTTCGATCACAGACCCGCGGGTCGAAGGCACCGCGCAAGTAAGGAGCTGCCGGTCAAAGACGGCGCTCTTAGTGGCCCGGGCGCTTGACACACGCCTCTTGTTTCCCCGGTACAATCGCCTATCCTATTAGTTTACTTGGATGCGAGGTTCCCCTGTGAATAGACCTCCGCTGCGAGGTCACCCAGGCAACTTTAGCGCTGGGGTGATTCAAGCAAGCTTTGCCGATGAACTCGCTGGGCCTCGGCGGCTCAGCGTTCGTGCGGCGGCTAGTCGCGAAAAAGCGGCGCCGCCCGAATCGCCGCCTCAACCAGCCGCGGCGGTCCACAAGTCCCTTACCTCGGACGCCGCTCCTCCCACCGGGCCACGCCCAGTCCGGGGCCGAGCCAAGACCGAGACCAGGGAGGCGCCAGCTACGACTGCCCTCCCGGCGAGCTTTCTGGCCCAGTCGCCAGCGCAGCCCGGCCATGGCCTGTCCCCGATCGTTTTGCGCAAGATGGAATCGATCTTTGGAGAGGACTTCTCTGCGGTACGGGTACATGTCGGCTTGCAAGCCCAGTCGCTTGGGGCGGTCGCATGCACTGCGGGGTCAAATATCTATTTCGCCCCGGGCAGGTTTCAACCGACGACCCCGGAAGGGGAACACCTACTGGTCTGCCAGCTGATCCGGGTGCTGCAGCAACGTTCGGGTCGGGTGAAAAATCCGTTCGGAACCGGACTGGCGCTCGTGCGGGACGCCGCTCTGGATGAGGAAGCCCAGCGAATGTCCCGCAGCCTGTTGGCCCCCCGTGGGGGGACCGGCAGGAGACGGCCGCAGTCTGCCAGGCGCGGCGCATCGCCGACGGAAAGCGCCGTGTCCCAGGGGGCCCCTGGTCCGCACCGCGAGGGCAGAAAGCTTACCGAAGAAGCGTTCGCCCGGTTCGTCGAAGAAAACGGGGCCAGGATCGACCAGGTGGTGGCGATGGATGGCGCGTTGGAAGCCTGGCTTCAGGTCGAGTATGCCCTTGCGTTGTCCAGTCGGCACGACGCCAC
>Ga0075163_10004437_pt1 | contig 18847 bp, 19 predicted proteins | sample JI1023141ADNA_FD_71478 | JGI IMG/M metagenome (GOLD analysis project Ga0075163, IMG submission 71478) | Wastewater effluent complex algal communities from Wisconsin, to seasonally profile nutrient transformation and Carbon sequestration -... | ecosystem: Engineered > WWTP > Effluent > Algae...
ATGCCATGGCGCTACCCATCGAGATCATTGACCGGGTGCCTGTTCCGAAGGACTCAGGCATCAGGGTGGAAATTCTGCAGGGCGCAACGTCACCCACCCAGAAGGACCTGGATGGCAAAGCCGGCGTCCTGCTTTGGCGCCTGGAAGGCGCGCCGCGCAAGACCGAAACCATTCGACACCTGTACGCCGTGCGATACCCCGCCGACAAGGAGCTGACGGAAGCAGAAGAGGCGGATTAGGGGCTGACGGCGCTCGGACAACTGACGTACGACGGGTTAGACTCGCGTTGGCATTTGTACCTCCAACCACGAGCCTGTTAGGTTCCTGATGGCCCAAGAACACACGGATGTATCCCTTGCGGACGTAAGGCGGCTGCTGGACCAGTTCGCAGCCAGTCGGGCCGACAAGCCCCGCAAGGATGTCGAGGCCGAATACGGCGACCTGCTGCTCTACCTGATTCTCCTTGCGGGGAAGTCGGGTGTTGATCTGGTGGCCGGCGCCAACGTCGAGCTCGACCGCCGGGCCCGCGACGTCCCCCGTCCGGCTGATCTGAGCCTGTAGCCGCTTGCGGCGTCGGGCGATCGTCCCGACAACCCATCATTGATGTCATTTCTCACGGGCGCCCGTGGCCGTGCGGCTTCCAGCGTCTGGCTATTCCCTAGTCTTGCCGAACGTATGCGTTCTGCATATATTCAGTCCCGAGATGCGAAGCCGAAGAGAGCAATCGAGAGTGGTGCAGGCGGAGAAGCCAGTCCACGCACTGCCGCCAGTCAGTCGTGCTGACGAACCCACCTTGGGCGCCATCAAACGCGCCCTGCACGAATTGTCGCGCGCGCCCTCCGGCTCCAGCCAGCAAGACAGCGGCGCGATGCTGCGCGAAGCCCATGATCTGCTGCGCAGCCTGGCGCGCAGCCAAGGCATCGATCCCGATGTCGCCGTCAGAAACCGCCTGGCGGAAGTCGCCTTGCTGCGCGAGCGCATGGTGCTGGCGAGCATCGCCTCGCCAGACCAGGCTTCGAACTGACGCCCACGCGCGACCGCCCGCGGTCATCACGCCGCGGGTGACCGTGCCTTGTTCGGCTCATCCAGCACCGCCTGCTGTTCATCGCGCAGGCGCGTCAGCACGACAATCGTCCCAATGATCACCAGCGTCCCCATCCATTGCATGGCGGTGAGTCGCTCGCCGAGCACGGGCATCGCGATCATGAGGCCGAATACCGGGATGAGGCTGAGATACAGCCCAGCTTCATCGGCGCGCAGACCCTTCAACGCCCACAGGTACAGCCAGAAGGCGCAGGCGTACTGAACGATTCCGGATGAAACAGCGAGCAGCCAGCCAGAGGTGGGCACAGACTGCAGGCTGAATCCCCCGTCACTGAGCGCCAGGTGGATGCCGGTGGCGAACACAACGGCCACCACCTGCTGGCCGATGAGGGCCGGCAGTGGCTGGGTCACGGACGCCAGCCGCGAAGAGCACACCACGTAGATTGCCGCACTCAGCACGCCGCCCAGCACCAGCGCGTCACCCCACAGCGAGAGCGAGCCACCCGCATGCTGCAGGTGACTGCCGGCCACCAGCACGGCCCCGGCCGCCCCGACAATAGCCAGCAGTAGCACCACGCCACGCGGTCGCTCGATCGCCAGCATCCACGCGAGCAGCACGATCATGATCGACTCGGTGGAGGAGAGCACCACCGCCTCGGCGGCACTGATGCGATTCAATCCTTCAAGGCCAAGGAAATAGGCGAGGCCGGGCTCGAGCACTCCCAGTCCGCTGTTGCGCAGGACCTGTGACCACGAAGTGGTGCGGATCCCTGTTGCCAGCAGGATGATCAGCAGGAACGCGATGCTGGCGAGCAACTGCACCAACAGCAGCAGCGAAGGCTCGAAGTGCCCCAGGGCGAGCTTCGTGAGCGTCATGCCGGCGCCCCAGCAGAAGGTTGCGCCGATCGCCGCAACGATGAAAATCGCGGAGCGCGGCGCCGTCATGACAGCTCTCCCCGATCGCTTGGTGCAGGCGGCAGGCGCGGCGCCCAGCTGTGCCGGTACTTCATGTCGGGTTCCACCTTCGTGCCGTGGACAAAACCGTGGTTCTCGTGCTGTTCGTCGTACTGCTGCGTGGAGATGTATTCGAAGTCGAGCTTCGGCCAGACTTCGCCCGCGTCGCGCGGCAGATCATGGCGTACATCCAGCATCACGCTGCTCGGCAGCAGCACATCCGTGTGGTAGTGGGCCGAGTAGTAGTCGGCCGAGAAGTCTTCCGGCACATGCGCAGGTCGGTGCTTCATCGGGCATAGACCTGCCGGACGGCTGGAATCGCGGTTGTGCCAGGTGCAGCTCGAAGCGCTGCGGTTCCCCAGCGAAAGCCCGCCGTTGCCGATGGACGCCCAGGCGAGATTGCGCACTTTCTCAAGTGCCGCCTCCAGGTCTGGCGCCAGGCCGCGCTTGACCATGCTGTGCGCCAGCAAGCCCGGCGAGTTGACTGACACGAGGATTCCTCCCGGCACGCGCCGGTCGTGGTTGCGGGTGCGATGCGCGGATCCATAGAACACGTTGATGCCGCCGCGCAGGCAGACAATATCGCCATTGGCCTGCTGGAAGGGCACCGACTCCGTATAGATGGTGTCGGGGGTTACGGGCGCGTGTTCAACGAGGAACAGATCGCACAGCATCCGGCAGACTTCAAGGAGCTGCGGTCCTGGCTTTGCAAACGCCAGTTCCGGTGCGTTGAACATGATCAGGAAGCCGTGCGAGAGGCCGCGCGCCGCGCGCTGCTTCCAGTCTTCACGTGCCTTCTGGATGACCTGCGAAACCCTTTCGCCGCCCTGGGCGAGCGTGTTCCGGTCGATCCAGCACAGGTCGTAATGGACGCCAGCCGCGCCTTTCGCGCCAAGGCGGCCGAACAGGCAAGGCTGGTGGCGCCTTGCCCATTGGCGAAATCGCCCCTTCTTCTCCTCTGGATCGATCGCCGGATCGAGCAATGCGCCGTTGGCTGCATCGATGTCTGCGCCCAGGCTGACCCGTTCGCTGCGCCTGCCCAGGGCCGACAGGATCTCCGGAAGATCCCCTGGCGCAAGCCTCGTGCTGTCCATCTTCATGACGAAACTCCCTTCCGCTGTCCAGAAATGCGATATATGCGTATTACATATAACGATGCGCGCGCCCGGAAGGGCAAATCCCGGAGGTCGGGGGCCAAAAATGGGATTGGGGCCGCGCTTGGTCTAGAATTCCGGCAAAGCGAGGCAAAAAAGTGCACGTTGCAAGGGGTCAGAATCTGCTGGGCGCGCTGGTCACTGCGGTCAACGACCGGATGCAGTGGCAGGCCGAGAAAGCCATTGGCTTGGGTGGCCAGATTCCGGCCGCGCTGGTCACCATCGGGCACAACTACGGCGAGAGCGTGGAGTTCCTGAGCGGCATCCTGCAGATGAGCCACTCCGGCTGCGTGCGCCTGGTCGATAAACTCGACGAGCAGGGCCTCATCGAACGTCGTCCGGGCAGGGACAAACGATCCCTGTCCCTCTACCTGACCCCCAAGGGCCGGGAATTGAAGCGGGAGGTCCTGAGGGCGAGGCGCGAGGCGCTGGATTCGGCTTTCCAGGCGTTGAACGCCGAGCAGCAACGCACCATGGTTGGGCTGATGGAAGTCATGCTCACGGCCATGACGCACTGCAAAAACGACGCCGACATCATCTGCCGACTGTGCGAAGAGCAGACCTGCGCCCAGAGCCACTGCCCTGTTACGATCGGTTCGGTGATCAACGCCGCCATGTAGGGCTGGCGGGGCAGGCTGTCGCTACCACCCCGAGTGCGTGCCGTGCCATCGCAGCGCGTATTGCACCAATTGCGCATTGGTTTCCAGGGCCAGCTTGCGCTTGATGGTCTGGCGATGTGCTTCTACGGTCTTCACGGAAAGCGATAGCGATTCGGCAATCTCCCGCGTGCCCTGGCCCAGGCCAATCAGGCTGATTACCTGCAGCTCCCGTATGGAAAGGCGCGAGCTCTGCCCCTCGTTGCGGTTCCTGCGCTCCTCGAGAACGCGCTTGAGGTTCTCGCTCATGTACCGCTCGCCGCGAAGCACCGTGCGCAGCGCCGTCACGAGCTGCTCGGTGGCAGCTTCCTTCATGATGTAGCCGGAGGCACCTTCGGCGAGCAGTCGCTCGGCGTATATGGCCTCATCGTGCATCGACAGCACCAGCACGCGGATAAGCGGGAAATGCGCGCTGACATCGCGCACCACGTTGAAGCCGTCTCCCTCGCCGAGCGAGAGGTCCACGATCACGGCATCCGGGAGTAATTCCCGAACCAGCCTTCTGGCTTCGGATTCGGTTTGTGCCTCGCCGACAATTGTCATGTCGGGCTGGGCGTTGATCATCAGCTTGATTCCCTGCCGCACCACCGGGTGGTCGTCGAGAATCAGGACGCGGCGTGGGCCCGGTGCGGACACCCCTGCATTCATGCGGCTGCCTTACTCCTTGGCAATGGACATCGGCACCCGAGCGAAGTATCGCCACCGCGTCAGCATTGAACTGATCCCGGAGTATATTTCCCTGTCTGAATTGTATCTACTGAAGAACCACCTGATCGTGAACTGAGCTGCAACCATGCAATCCACGCGCCTGGCACGGAATCTTGCGGCCCTGCTGCTGCTGGCCAGTGGCATGGCAAGTCCGCTGCTGCGCGGACAGGAACTGTCGACAACATCCACCGCGCCGTCGGAGGAGCAGTCCGAACAGCTTCTGGTGAAGGCGCTTGATGCGATCCATGCCGGCAATCCGCAGACTGCCATCGACCAGTACCTTGATCCGGTGATTGCGGAATTCGAGCGGCTGGCGAGGCCCGATGGACCGCAGCTCTACTCGGCCAACACGCTGGGCGAGGTGCTTTTCTACTCTTCACTTAATGCGGCTGCCGCCCGGAAGGGACAGCCTCCAAGGGATTCAGAAGTCGTCAGTGGCGCGTGGAGCGCAGCACTTCACCTCAAGGGATATGCCCTGATTGACCTGGAACGCTACGAAGATGCCAAGTCAACCCTGCGCCATGGGATCGAGGTCGCGCCTCTGAATCCGGCACTGTGGAACGAACTGGGCGCAATCCTGCAATTGGAAAAGAACTGGCCCGAGGCCGCCCGGGCCTACGAGCAGGCCGAAAGCGGCGCCAAGTTGTTTGCGGATCCGCAGGGCAGGGAAGTCAACGCGCTGCTCACGCGCGCGCTTCGTGGACAGGGGTTCGTGCTGATCGAGACGGGTGAGTTGAAGAAGGCGGAGAAGCTCTACAGGCGCTGCCTGAAGCTCGATCCCGATGACGATGTGGCGAAGAAGGAGCTGGCGTACATTGCCGGCCTGAAATCGCAGAAAAAGAAGCGACCCCGGTGAGGATAGCCTGGTCCGGCTTGAGCCGGCTGGGGCGAGACGTTTCGTTGTCCGCCATCGCCGCGGGCTTCGTCACCGTTCTGGTGGGATTCGCCAGTTCCGCTGCGATCGTGTTCCAGGCAGCCAAGTCCCTGGGCGCCACGCCCGCGCAGATCGGCTCATGGATCTGGGCTCTGGGACTTGGCATGGGTGTCACCTGCATCGGTCTTTCACTGGCGTATCGCAAGCCGGTGGTGACCGCGTGGTCCACGCCGGGTGCCGCCATGCTTATCGCCAGTGGCGCGGGGTTGCCGCTTTCGGATGCCATCGGCGCATTCGTGCTTTGCGCCCTGATGATCGTGATCGCCGGCTTCTCGGGAGTGTTCGAGCGCCTGATCGGGCGCATCCCGGTTTCACTCGCGTCAGGAATGCTTGCCGGTGTACTGCTGAGATTCGGCATGGGCGCCTTCTCGGCCATGCACACGCAGCTCGGCCTGGTGCTGACGATGTTCGGTGTCTACCTGCTTTCGCGGCGGTTGCTGCCGCGCTATGCGGTCATTCTCACGCTGCTGGCGGGCGTACTGTTCGCGGCGGTTCGCGGGCTGATCGCGATGGAAGGTGTGTCGCTGCAAGGCGCCGTGCCGATATTCACGGTACCTACTTTTTCCGTAGCCGCCGGCATCGGCATCGCCTTGCCATTGTTCCTGGTCACCATGGCTTCTCAGAATGTGCCTGGCGTTGCGGTGAGCCGGGCATCCGGGTATGACATCCCGGTGTCGCCGACCATTGGCTGGATCGGCATCGTGAATCTGCTGCTGGCGCCATTCGGCGCTTTCGCTCTCAACCTCGCCGCGATCACGGCCGCCATCTGCATGGGCCGCGAGGCGCATGAAGACCCGGCGCGGCGCTACGTGGCTGCGGTAGCCGCGGGCCTGTTCTACCTTGTCATGGGAATGCTGGGTGCCACGGTGGCCTTGCTGTTCGCGGCCTTTCCCGCCGAACTGATCATCGCCATAGCCGGCATGGCACTGCTGGGGACCATTGGCGCCAGCCTGGTCGCCGCACTTCGCGAAGAATCCGAACGGGAGCCGGCGCTCGTCACCTTCCTGGTGACGGCGTCGGGCCTGTCGATGTTCGGCATCGGTTCGGCGTTCTGGGGATTGGTGGCGGGCGTGCTCACCCTGCTGGTGAGCAGCGGGTCGGTCGCAGCCAAGCGCTGAAAAGCGCCCTCAGGCTGCCTGCGGCTTCTTTGCCCGGTTGCCCACGTGATTGTAGGGATCGAAGCCCGCGTCGGCAGACACCGCCCAGCGCTCCATTTCGGCCTGCATTTCCGCGGTACGCCAGGGCTGCGACTCATCGATGCCCGCCGCGTTCTGCGCGGTCCGGGCGGCAGCGTTGCCGGCCGTGAAATCCGTGTTGCGTTTGAGTTCAGACATCGGCTTTCTCCTTGGAATCCATGCTAGGAGCAGTGCCCTGGGCTGTCCATGCAGCCCGTCGGCTCGTAGCGGCCGTTCGTCGGATGGGCAACCGCTCGTCGGACGATAGGCGCCGTTCGTCGCTATTGGGGCAGGAGTAGGTCTAGCATGCGCGACATGGCTGCTCGACCCAAGATCACAACGGTTCCGGAATACCTGGAGCTGCTCACGCCCGCCCAGCGGGCAAAGCTAAAGCCCGTGCTCACGCTGATCCGCAAGGCCGTGCCCGGCAGTGTCCCGGTGATCAGCTATGGCATCCCGGCCTTCAGGCAGGACAAGGTGTTCATCTACTGCGCCGCGTTCAAGGCCCACATCGGCATCTATCCGCCTGTCCGGGGTGATGCGCGCCTGGTGGCCGCGCTGAAGCGCTATGCGGGTCCGAAGGGGAACCTGCAGTTTCCATTTGACGAGCCCCTGCCGCGCGGCCTGGTCACGCGGGTCGCCCGGGCGCTGGCAAAGGCGCGCCTGTCCTAGGGCGCGCTTGCCTTTATGTACTAACTAGTTCATATATACGGCCCCGGCACCCCCGGCAGGCCGCACATGAAGACGTCCATCGCCACCGTTTCGATCAGCGGCACGCTGGAAGAAAAGCTACGTGCCGTGGCCGCGGCCGGCTTCGATGCAGTGGAGATCTTCGAGAACGATCTGCTCACCTTCCCGGGCACGCCGCGCGACGTGGGCCGCATGGTGCGCGACCTGGGCATGCAGGTGTCGCTGTTCCAGCCCTTCAGGGACCTCGAGGGCCTGCCGGAGCCGCTGCGCACCCGGGCCTTCGATCGCATGGCCCGCAAGTTCGACGTGATGTCGGAGCTGGGCACCGACCTGATCCTGCTGTGCTCCAACTGCTCCACGTCGGCCCAGCCCGACCGGCAGGCCATGGTCGACGACCTGTCGGCGCTTGGCGAGCTGGCCGCCCGCCATCAGATGCGGGTTGGCTACGAAGCGCTGGCCTGGGGCCGCCATGTCAACGATCACCGCGACGCGTGGAGCCTGGTGCGCGACGTCGATCATCCGAACATCGGCCTCATCCTCGACAGCTTCCACTCGCTGTCGCGCCAGATTCCCAGCGCCAGCATCGGCGACATCCGGGGCGACAAACTCTTCATCGTGCAGATCGCGGATGCGCCGAAGCTCGACATGGACTATCTCTACTGGAGCCGGCACTTCCGCAACATGCCGGGCCAGGGCGATTTTCCACTGGCCGAGTTCGCCGCCGCGGTGCTGCGCACCGGTTACCAGGGATACTGGTCTCTCGAGATCTTCAACGACCGTTTCCGGGCCGCATCCACCGCCGGCGTGGCGCTGGATGGCTACCGGTCGCTGCAGTTGCTGGACGACAGCGCCGGTCGGCGTTTGCGCCCTCCGGCCACGCCTAAGATGCCTTCCCCGGTGGCCGTCGAGCGCGTCGCGTTCATCGAGTTCGCCGCCAGCGACGAGGAGGCCGTCGCGCTAGGCAGCATGCTGGGCGCGCTGGGCTTCCAGCCCACCGGGCACCACAAGCGCAAGCTGGTCACGCGCTGGACGCAGGGCGACATCAACCTGATCGTCAACTGCGATCCGGATGGCTTCGCACGCAACTTCGACAGCGTGCACGGTGCGTCCGTCTGCGCCATTGGCCTTGCCGTGCGCAATGTGCCCGAGGCCATGCGACGGGCCGAGGCGCTCGCCATACCGCGCTTCACGCAGGCGGTGGGGCCGGACGAAATGCAGATTCCGAGCGTGCGCGCCGTGGGCGGCAGCCTGCTCTATTTCATCGAGGCGGGCACCGAAGAGCAGGTCTGGGCGCAGGAGTTCGTGCCGCTGCCGGAAGTGAAGGCCGGGGCAACGCTGGGTCTCGCCAGCGTGGATCATATCGCGCAGACCATGCGCTATGACGAGTTCCTGAGCTGGCTTCTCTATTACGTGGCGCTGTTCGACGTCACCAAGACGCCGCAGATCGAGATCGCCGACCCGCTGGGGCTCATCCAGAGCCAGGCCATCGAGTCGGGCAACAAGGCGATGCGGATCACGCTGAACGGCTCGATGGGCGCGCAGACGCTGACCTCGCGCTTCGTGCAGCACTACATGGGGGCGGGCGTGCAGCACATCGCCTTCCACACGGCCGACATCTTTGCCGCCGCGCGCGCGGCGGCCGGGGCGAAGCTGCCGATCCTGCCGATTCCGCCGAACTACTACGACGATATCTCTGCCCGCTTCGGCCTTGACGATGCGCTGGTGGAACAGCTCAAGTCGCACCAGATTCTCTACGACAGGGACGGCGAGGCGGAATACTTCCAGTTCTACTCCCGTGCCTTTGCCAGGCGTGTATTCTTCGAGGTCGTGCAGCGCAGGGGCTACCAGGCCTATGGCGCCGCCAACGCCACGATCCGTCTGGCAGCGCAGGCCCGCTTCAAGACGGACGCCCTCCAGCCAGCCAGCGGGAACCCGTCGTGAAGAAAAAGCAGACAGCCGAAAGCCGCATCCTCGAAGCTGACCAGACACGCACCAATATCCTCGAGGTCGCCACCCGCGAGTTCGCCGACAAGGGGCTGGCCGGCGCGCGCATCGACGAGATCGCCGAGAAGACCAACTCCTCGAAGCGGATGATCTACTACTACTTCGGCGGCAAGGATGGCCTTTACGAGGCGGTGCTGGAGCGGGCCTACGGGCATATCCGCAAGCGCGAGGCCGAGCGGCAGTTCGAGACCATGCCCGCCGACGAGGCGCTGCGCGCGCTCATCGAGCTGACCTTCGACTACCACGCCTCGCATCCGGACTTCGTCCGGCTGGTGATGAACGAGAACATCCATCACGGCGACCACATCGGCAAGATTCCCGGCATCAAGGAACGCAACCGCAGCGTCATCGCATCGCTGAGGACCATCATCGACAAGGGCGTGGCGGCGCGCCTGTTCCGCAAGGGCGTCGATCCGGTGGACCTGCACATGTCGATCAGCGCGCTGTGCTTCTACAACGTGTCCAATCGCTACACCTTCGAAGCGAACTTCGGCGTCGACCTCGGCTCGCCGAAGACGCAGAAGAAACGCCGCGCGCAGATCGCGGACATCATCCTGGCCTGGATGAAGGCCGACTAGAAAAACTCACATTTGGGGGAAACATGACACATCGAAGCTTTTTGAGAGGCCTTGTGGCCAGCGTTTCCCTGGTGCTGGTGTCCGGCGTCGGTGCCGCTCCCGTGCAGACCGAGTCCGGGGCGGTGGAGGGCATCACGCTGCCAGGCGGAATCCGCGCCTGGATGGGCGTGCCCTTCGCGGCGCCCCCGGTTCGCGAGTTGCGGTGGCGGGCGCCGCAGCCGGCAGCGAAGTGGCATGGCGTGTTCCACGCGGATCGCGCGGCGCCGATGTGCCTGCAGGCATTGCGTTCGCGCACGATGAACCACTATTTCGGCAACGAGGGCATCAGCGAGGACTGCCTGTACCTGAACATCTGGTCGCCGCCCACGGGCGAGAGAATGCCGGTAATCGTGTGGGTATACGGCGGCGGCTTCAACGTGGGATCGGCCAGCATGGCCAACTATTCCGGCGCGGGACTCGCCTCCGATGGCGTGGTGCGCGTGAACATCGCCTACCGCGTCGGGGCCCTCGGGTTCCTCGCGCATCCCGAGCTCACTCGTGAATCCGGCTACTCGGGTTCCGGCAACTACGGCCTGATGGACCAGATCGCGGCGCTGCGCTGGATCCAGCACAATATCGCCGCCTTCGGTGGCGACCCCGGCAACGTGACCATCGCCGGCCAGTCCGCAGGCTCCAGCTCGGTGTCGCTGCTGCAGGCCAGCCCCGAGGCGCGCGGGCTGTTCCACCGCGTGGTGGGCATGAGCGGCAGTCCGTTCGGAGAGCCGATGTCCGTCGCGCCGCTGGCGCAGGGCGAGGCGGCAGGCCTCGAGCTGCAGCGCGCGCTGGGCGCGAAGTCCATCGAAGACCTGCGCGACATCGCCGGTGATCGCATTCTTGCGTCGCCAGTGCAGCGTCCGGCAATCGTCATCGACGGCAAATACGTGGCTGGCACGCCGCGCGAGGTGTTTGCCAGCCATCGTCACAGCGATGTGCCGGTGATGCTGGGATTCACTCGCGATGAAACCTTCCGCCCCCTTGGTAGTATTGGTTCGGTGGCTGACTACGAGGCTGCCGTGCGGCGCAATTTCCCGCAGACCGCCGACGCGCTGATCAAGGCCTATGCGGCCGCCGACCTGGCGTCCGCGCAGCGTGCCGCCACCGACATGGGACGCGATGCCTCGGTCGGACTGTCGATGTTCAACTGGGCGAGCGCCCAGCGCGAATTCGGCAAGGCGCCGGCATTCGCGTATTTCTTCACGCGCCGCCAGCCCTATGCGCCGGGCATCACCTTCATCGATCACGATCCGGCCACGGCCGGCGCCTATCACACGGTGGAGGTGCCGTACTTCCTGCGTTCCCGCGAGTCGCTGAACCTGTTTCGCCAGACGCGCAACTGGGAGCCGGTGGATGTATCGCTGGAGGAAAACGCCACCCAGGCGCTGCTGACGTTCGCCCGCGATGGTCGGCCCCGTGTGCCTCGCGTTGCGGACTGGCCGGCGTTTGATCCGCAACGCCCCCGCATGCTCGAGTTCGGGCCTGAAGTGCGAATGATCGATTGGCCCAATGCCGCTGCGCTGCCGTTGCTGCGGGGCGGCGCGCCCGCCGAACGCCCCGCGGCTACCGGTCGGCCGCGCGATTGAGGGTGGTACAACCAGCGGCGCGCGGCTCGCGCCGCGTCGCTGTTGCGCTGCTTTGCGCAGCGATCGGCTGGGCGGGGGCTGCCGTGCGCGCTGCGGACCCTGCGGCCAGCGCCATGGAAGAGGGAATCATCGGCGCGCCAACGCAGTTTCCGCCAGGCCCCGGACGACCGCGCGTCCAGCTGGCCTGCGGTCCCTGCCATGCCATCACCGTCGTGACATCGGCGCGCAAGTCCGAGGCCGAGTGGGAGCGTACGATCGAGGCGATGATCATGCGCGGCGCGCGCATCACCGACGAGGAATTCGACGTGATCCTCGACTACCTGGTCGCCAATTTCAGCGCGTCGTAGGCGGGTGCGGCTGCGGCGTCGCGCCGCCATCCATTGCCCAGCGGATCGCCTCGCGGTACATCGTCTGCACGCGCGGGTCGTCCCAGGCCGCGTCAGGGTGGCCGATGTATGAATAGAACACGCGCCCCTTGCCGTACGACTTGATCCAGGCCACTGGAAAGTCGCGGTCCGTTCGATGCACGCCCGGATTCGACAGGTCGAGGCTCTCGGGGTCCAGGCGCGCCAGCACGTCCACCTCGCTGCGCGAGTAGGGCACGGGAAGCATCTGGTAGTGCTCGTCCACCAGCGTCTGACCGGTGGCGAAGCCCTGCATCATCGGTGAATCCGGACGCTCGACGATCAGCCGTGCCGACGACACGTTCCATGGATGGTTGTCGAAGAAGCCGCCGAGCATCCTGGCGTACTCGGGCCACGAGGCCGCGGTGATGGCCGCGGTGTGTACGCCCACGAAACCCTTGCCGTCCTTCGCCACGAAGTCGAGCAGGTCCTGCTTCTGGCGATCGGTGAGATTCAGCTCGCCGTTGGTGTAGAAGAGCACGGCATCGAAATAGTCCAGGCTGTGCATCGGCGCCTGCCGGCGCCCGCCCTTCGCGTAGTCGCCCGTGCCCCACACTTCGCCCTTCGTGACCAGGTTCGTGTCGGTGCGCAGGATCGCAACGTACGCGCCACTCTCGCGGCCGATGCGCTCGAGGCTCGCCATGGCGTGGCTGACGCCCAGGTGCGCGATCTGGTTGCCGGTCGAAAGATCGGCGATCACCAGCAGTTTCTTGCTGCCGGCGTACGGATCGCGGAATGTGGGTGCCGGTCGCGGCAGCGCGAAGGCCACCAGTTCATCGGCCGTCACCGGGCTGTCGAGGAAGCTGCCGCCCGTGGCCGCCACCACCACGAACTGACGGCCATCCGTGCCGCGATAGCTCATGGGCGTGGCATGCGCGGAGGCGCCCAGCCGGTGCGTCCACAGAAGCTGGCCCGTGCGCGCGTCGAAGGCCCGGAAGCGGCTGTCGTCGGTGGCGCCGATGAACACGACACCACCGGCCGTTACGATGGGCCCGCCCACGTTCGGGCGCCCCGTTTCGCGCAATGCAGCAGGCAGCGAGTCGGTGGTGCCCAGCGTGGCTTGCCAGCGGACTCGCCCCGTTGACATGTCGATGGCATGCAGCTGGCCCCAGGGCGGAGCCTGGCAGGGCAGGCGTGTTTCGGGCTGCATGAAGCGGCCACTGGTGGGGCCTCGCTCGTACGGCAGCGGTCCGGTGCTGGACGGCACCAGTTCAGTCACCTGGCCCAGGTCGCTGGTGTTCACGTACAGCAGCGCGCTTGCCGGGTCGAACGCGCTGCCGCCCCAGTTGTTGCCGCCCTGCAGGCCCGGGAAGCTGATGGTCGGCTGGTTCAGGTGCACCGGGTGATACAGGCCGCCTGGCACCATCTTCTTGTCGGCCATCCAGCGTTCACACCATTGAGTGTGCTCTGGCGTCAAGCGCGCCACATCGTCGAAGCGGAACGATGTGCGTGCCAGCGGCGGTGTCCAACGCGGGAAGGGTTGCAGGGGCGCCGTGCGTTCGCCGGGCACATCGCTCGCCGGCACCTTGCGATACTCCACCGGATGCAGCGGTTTGCCGCTGACGCGATCGAGCACGAACAGCAGCCCGTTCTTCGAGGTGATCGCCACGGCCGGCACGCGTTTCCCGCTCACCGTGGCGTTGAACAGCAGCGGCGGCGCCTGCAGGTCGTTGTCCCAGATATCGTGTCGCACTACCTGGAAATGCCAGAGGTAGCGGCCCGTCGCTGCGTCCACCGCCACGAGCGAGCTGCTGAACAGGTTGTCACCATGCCGGTCACCGCCATAACGATCGAACGCTGGCGCGCCGAACGGCAGGTAGAGGATGCCGCGGGCCACGTCTACCGTCATGAAGCCCCAGACGTTGACGCCCGAGCGATTCGTTGCACTGCCTGCGGCCCAGGTGTTGTGAAAGCGCTCACCAGGTCGCGGCACGCTGTGGAATGTCCATACCAGCGCACCGGTGCGCGCGTCCCAGGCGCGCACATCGCCCGCGGCGCCGCGCGGCGGAAACTCCTGCACGGCGGCGCCGGTGATCACCAGGTTGCCGTACACCAGCGGCGGCGAGGTCATGCCGTAGAAGCGCTCGTCGCCACCCTGGAGGATTTCGGCCGTGGCGAGTTTCACCACCCCATCCGCGCCGAATCCCTGCGACGGTCGGCCATCCTTCGCATCGAGCGCGAACAGCCGGCCGTCGCGCGTGCCGAAGAACAGGCGGGGACCCACGGCGCCGTCGCCGCGCCAGTATTCGACTCCCCGCAGCGAAGGCTGGCCGGGCCCCGGGACCGGCGTGCTCCACACCTCGCGGCCCGTCGTGGCATCCAGCGCCACCGCGCGGCCGTAGGGCGTGGTGAGGTACAGGCGGCCATCGACCATCAGCGGTGTTACCTGCGACGCCGCCAGGCGGGTGCGACGCCGCGGGGCAGGGCCTGCGGCTTCCGCGGCGCGCTGCGCGCTGCTGGCGGCATCTTCTGGCGGGGCGACCTGCGCGGGCGTCGCCGATCCTCGCAGGGAGTAAGTCCATGCCACTTCCAGGCGCGCGACGTTGGCCGGGGTGATGTCGGCCAGCGGAGAATGGCGCTGTCCGCCAGGGTCGTGGCCATAGGTGGGCCAGTCTTCGCCGGGGGCGGGTGCCGGCGCGGCGGCGGTCAGCGCCACGCAGACGTACAGGCCGGCCAGCAGGCCGGAAAGCCATCGTGTGCTCATGGTATGGACTAGTTAGTACATTTTGGGTTCTGATACAAGGCCAGCAAGGAAATCGGGGGAGTCATGCGCCAGCGCATCCATGTGTTCAACGGTCCGAACCTCAACCTGCTCGGCGTGCGCGAGCCGGAAATCTATGGCCGTGACACGCTGGCTGATGTCGAAGCGCGCTGTCGCGTGCTGACGGACGCGGCGGGCCTGGACCTCGATTTCCGGCAGACCAACCACGAAGGGGAAATGATCGATTGGTTCCAGCAGGCGCGCACCGGCGCCGCCGGCATCGCCTTCAATCCTGCAGCGTTCACTTACGCGGCGTACGGCGTGCTCGATGCCATCAAGATGGTGGACTGCCCGATCATCGAGGTGCACATCTCCAACATCCACCGGCGCGAGGCCGAGTGGCGCTCCCGCTCCATCATGACCAAGGTGGTCACTGGCACCGTGGCAGGGCTTGGCGCCCACGGCTACGAACTGGCGGTGCGGCACCTGATCCACCTGCAAAAGGCCCGCGCATGAAACCCACCCGCGTCCGTTTCGGCATCCTGGCGCTGATCACGCTGGCCACGATGCTCAACTATGTGGACCGCTCCGTGATGGGCGTGGCGCAGCCTGCCATCGCGAAGGAACTGGCCATCACGCCCCAGGTGATGGGGCTGATCTTCTCCGCATTCTCGTGGACCTATGCGCTGGCGCAGTTGCCGGGCGGGCTTCTGCTCGACAAGCTGGGTTCGCGCCTGACCTATGCGCTGTCGCTGGGCCTGTGGTCGCTGGCGACGATGGTGCACGGACTCATGACCAGCGTCGTGGGGCTGTTCTCCGCGCGCCTGGCGCTGGGGCTGGCCGAAGCGCCGTGCTTCCCGGCCAACAGCCGCATCCTGTCCACGTGGTTCCCGCAGACCGAGCGGGCCCGCGCCAATGGCGTGTACTCGGTGGGGCAGTACATCGGCCTGGGGTTCATGATCCCGGTGCTCACGTGGATCTCGGTGCAGTTCGGCTGGCGCGCGTTGTTCTATCTGTTTGGCGGCGCCGGCGTGCTGTTCGCGCTGGTGTGGTACGCGCTGTACCGTGAACCGCACGAAAGTCGCCGCGCGAACCAGGCCGAGCTCGATCACATCGCGGCCGGCGGCGGACTGGGTTCGCAGCAGGCGAAGTTCAGCTTCAGCTGGGCCAAGGTGCGCGCACTGCTGGGTCGCCGGCAGATTCTCGGCGCCTCGATCGGCCAGTTCTGCGGCAATTCCACGCTGGTGTTCTTCCTCACGTGGTTTCCCAGCTACCTCGCCACCGAGCGCGGCATGGACTGGATCAAATCCGGATTCGCGGCCTCGCTGCCCTACATCGCCGCCTCGGTGGGCGTGCTGCTCGGCGGCGTGATCTCCGACGGCATCATCCGCCGCACGGGTTCGGCCACGCTGGGTCGCAAGCTGCCGATCATCGCCGGGCTGCTGCTCACTTCCACGATGGTGCTGGCCAATTTCGTCGACAGCAATGCGGCGGTGATCGCCATCATGTCGGTGGCCTTCTTCGGGCAGGGCATGGTGAACCTGGGCTGGACGCTCATCTCCGATGTCGCGCCCAAGCAGATGATCGGGCTCACCGGAGGCGTGTTCAATTTCTGCGCGAACCTGGCGGGCATCGTCACGCCACTGGTGGTCGGGTTCGTGGTGGGCAGCACGGGCAGCTTCTATGGAGCGCTGGCCTACATTGCCACGCTGGGCCTGGTGGGGGCTGCCGCCTATGTGTTCATCGTGGGCGAAGTGAAGCGCGTGGAGATCGACGCCTGAGGTTCGACCATCGATTGGATGGAGCAACTGTGTCGCAGGATGGCGCGTCCAACCCGCGCCTTTGCATCAGAACCGCGCTGATGCCGGCGCCTTGAGGTCGCCCACGACGAATTGACGCGTGGCACGGGCCTTGCTCTTCCTGTTTGGACCCAGGGTCCAAACGGCGAGGAGAACCGCAGTGTCCCCGAAGATTCCGACGCGCCGGCAGTTCCTGTCGGCTGGCATGACGCTCGCGGGTGCCGGACTAATCGACCTGAGCTGGTCGGACATCGCCGCCGCTGCGGAACATGCCGACCACATGGCCCAGGCGGGCGCCGCCTCACTTGCGCCCACGGGCTTCGCCACGCTGAGCGCCGCCGAGGCGGTGGAAGTGGAGGCCATCGCCAGCCAGATCATTCCCGGCGGCGACATGCCCGGCGCCCTGGAAGCCGGAGTCATCTACTTCATCGACAGGGCGCTGGGCACCTTCTTTGCCGCCGAGCTGCCCGCGTTCCGCAGGGGGCTGGCGAACTTCCAGCGCGACTTCGCCGCGCACAGCAGCACGGCCACGCCATTTTCCGCTGTCGGCAGCGCGCGCCAGCGGGCCTGGCTGCACGAAGTGGATGCAACGCCCTTCTTCAACACCGTGCGCCGCCTGACGCTGCTCGGACTCATTGCGCTGCCCAAGTACGGCGGCAATCGCGACCGGCTCGGCTGGAAACTGATCGGCTTCGAGGACCGCCACTTCTGGCAGCCGCCGTTTGGTCACTACGACGCGGACTATCCGGGATTCGAACCGTATCCCGGCACCAAGACCTGGACCGCCTGAGGCGAACATGGCCACACGCAAGTACAAGACCAGCGAAACCGTGGATTTCGTCATCGTGGGCTCCGGCGCCGCCGGCGGAATCATGGCCCGGGAGCTCTCCATGGCCGGCAACAGCGTGGTCGTGATGGAGCAGGGGCCGCGCATGGCGCCCGGCCAGTTCGAACACGATGAACTGAAGTACCGGCAGCTGAGCGGCATCACCAACAATCCGGTGCTCAATCCCCAGACCTTCCGCAACGATCCGGCGAAGCCAGCCGTGCGCGAGGGACGCAATTCCCTTACCTACGCGCGCGTCGTGGGCGGCAGCAGCGTGCATTTCACCGCCAACTTCTGGCGTTTCCACGAGATCGATTTCAACGAACGCAGCGTGCTGGGGCCGATCTCTGGCACCGGCTTCGCCGACTGGCCGATCAGCTATTCGGAACTCGAGCCGTACTACACGAAGGTGGAGTGGGAGATTGGCGTCTCGGGCCTGGCTGGCGCGAGCCCTTTCGATCCCCCGCGAAGCAAGCCTTATCCGATGCCGCCGCTGCCGGTGAAATCCTCCGGCGTATTGTTCGAGCGCGGTGCGCGCAAGCTGGGCCTGCATCCCTTTCCCGCGCCGATGGCGATCGCCTCGGTGCCTTACAGAGGGCGGGCCGCCTGCGTGCAGTGCGGACTGTGCAATGGTTTCGGCTGCGAGGTGATGGCCAAGTCCTCCTCCGTGTGGACCATGATTCCGGAAGCCGAGGCCACCGGGAAATGCGAGGTGCGCGCTGAAAGCTACGTGTTCCGCGTGGGCATGAACGCCAGGGGGCGCGCGACCGGCGTGCATTATTTCGACGCCGACCGGAAGGAGCAGTTCCAGAAGGCCAGGGCCGTGGTGGTGTGCGCCAATGGCTCCGAGACGCCGCGCCTGCTGCTGAATTCGGCCACCGACGCCTTTCCTTCGGGACTGGCCAACTCCAGCGGTGTGGTGGGCAAGTACCTGATGTTCAACCAGGGCGGTGGCGCCCAGGCGCTGTTCGAGCATCCGCTGAACGAATACAAGGGCGTGGCCGTCACGCGCATCCTGCACGATTACTACGACGTGGATCCCAAGCGCGGCTACTACGGTGGCGGCGGACTCGATGCCCGGGCCGCGGCGCCGCTGGGTTGGGGCCAGAATGTGCCGGCGGGAGTGCCGCGCTGGGGCGATGGCTTCAAGGACTACCTCGAGGCCTACACGCGCTCGATGAGTGTCTCGGGCCATGCCACGTCACTGGCGCTCGAGACCAACCGCGTGGACATCGACCCGGAGCTGAAGGATGCCTGGGGCATGCCGGCCATGCGCGTCACCTACAAGGATCACCCCGATGACCTGAAGTTCGCCGCCTTCCTGCGGGATCGTGCGGTGGAGGTGCTGGATGCCGCGGGCGCGAAGCTGATCGAGCCCGGCGATGTGAGCGAGCGGCGCGGTGGCGTGCACCTGCTGGGCACCTGCCGCATGGGCGACGATCCGCAATCATCGGTGATCGACAAGTATCACCGCACCCACGACGTGAAGAACCTGTTCCTGTGCGATGGCTCGAGCTTCGTCACTTCGGGCCGCGGCCAGCCGACCATGACCATCGAGGCGCTGGCGTTCAGGGCGGGCGAGCACATCGCGCGGTTCGCGA
>Ga0075163_10004438_pt1 | contig 18844 bp, 15 predicted proteins | sample JI1023141ADNA_FD_71478 | JGI IMG/M metagenome (GOLD analysis project Ga0075163, IMG submission 71478) | Wastewater effluent complex algal communities from Wisconsin, to seasonally profile nutrient transformation and Carbon sequestration -... | ecosystem: Engineered > WWTP > Effluent > Algae...
CACATGTGGTTTGGCGACCTGGTAACGATGGATTGGTTTAACGATGTATGGATGAAAGAAGTGTTTGCCAATTTTATGGCAGCCAAAATTGTTCAACCATCCTTTCCTGAAATCAACCACAACCTTCGGTTCCTGCTCGGACATTATCCTTCTGCTTATGAAGTGGATCGAAGTGCCGGAGCGAATCCAATTCTTCAACCGTTAGACAATTTGAAAAACGCAGGTTCATTATATGGTGCCATTATCTATCAAAAAGCGCCTATTGTGATGCGCCATCTTGAACGCCAGATTAGTCCGGACTTGATGCGTGCAAGTTTACAGGAATATCTAAAAACCTATTCGTTCAGGAATGCAACATGGGACGATTTGATTTCGATTATTGATGCGAGATCTCCAGACAATATTGAAGCCTGGAGTAAGGTGTGGGTCAAAACACCTGGTATGCCGGTGTATGATTGGGATGTAAATGGATTGATTAAACAAGAGCAGGATACAATTTCCAACCGGGTGTGGCAACAGCTTATTAAGATTCAACGCACTGAACTGGGTGATACAACTCTTCGTCTTGTCTCTGAAGAACCCCTTCCTGTTAAAGCAAGTTCATCGTATAATTATTTAAATCCGGATGGTTTTAGCTACGGATATTTTAAACTGGATGAAAAAAGTAAAAATGAATTTCTTTCAGATCCGGTAGCGGTAAAGGATCCTGTGTTTCGGGCAGCAATGTGGATCAACTGCTGGGAGAGTATGGTGCGTGCCGAGGGTCCTGTTCCCGAACGAATGATCGAATCCATTTTACTTGCTTTGAAAGCAGAGGATGATCCTTTGCTGATTGATTTTCTGTTGGGATATCTTCAATCTGCGTGGTGGACATTTTTACCAGAACACAACCGGGCTTTATTACAAGATGAACTTGAACGAGTGCTTTGGCACTTGGTGGAAATGGCTCCGGATGCCGGGAAGAAGAATTCCTATTTCCGTTCTTATCGCAACCTTGTGATGAGTGAAAATGGGAAAGCTGTTCTTGAACAGATATGGAAAGATGATCTTAAAGTCAAAGACCTGATTGTGTCGGAGGAGGATAGGATAACCTTGGCGTATGAACTTGCCTTGAAACAGCCAGCGCGACAGCAGTACTTCCTGCAGACACAACTGAGCCAAACAAAAAATCCGGATCGGAAAGAGAGAATGCAATTTGTTATGCCGGCCCTAAGTGATGATGAGTTGATTCGCGATTCATTTTTTGAATCTTTAAAACAGGAAGTTAACCGGGAGCATGAGCCCTGGGTGTTGGAGGCACTTCACTATCTCCATCATCCGTTGCGTTCCAAAAGTTCAATAAAATATGTAAGGCCATCCCTCGACCTGTTACAGGAAATTCAATTAACGGGCGATATCTTTTTTCCGCAACGCTGGTTGCAAACTACCTTTAGCGGTTATTCATCAAAAGAGGCTGCCGTTGTAGTGGATTCTTTTTTATCAGAGAATCCTGATTATCCTTTGTTCTTAAAGAATAAAGTGTTGCAGTCTACCGATGCGTTGAAGCGAACGGTTGCAATACAAAGTTTGAAAGTTGAATAGATGATCTTGTTGGCGATACTCCGGACAGAGGCTTCGACAAGCTCAGCCCGACATTATGCCATTGGTTTAAAGCGACTACAAACTTCTTATTCCACTAAAGTAGTTTCCATTCACCCATCTGTTCTATAAAAATCCGGAGGGAATCCGGATAGAACACAAGGCAGTAGATGATTCCGAACAGGGCTCCATATAAATGGGCATCGTGGTTAATGCCGTCTTTGGATTTCTTACTGCTGTAAAACGAATACCCGAGGTAAGCCACTCCAAGAATCACTCCGGGGAAGCACAAGATTCCGTAGATACAAATATCCCGCAAGGGTAAAAACAGAATGCACGCAAAGACCACGGCCGACACAGCCCCCGAAGCGCCTAACGAGTTGTAATGTTTGTTGTTCCTGTGTTTCAATACGGTAGGAATATCGGAAACAATAATGCCGAGAAGATACAGCGCTATGAAATGTACACTACCCAGGCTACCAAAAATCTGTTGAAAGATGTACTCCAGTTGCATGCCAAAAAAATAGAAGGAGAACATATTAAAGATCAGGTGCATGTGATCTCGATGGATAAACCCGGAAGTCACCATCCGGTAATACTGACTCTCTTTTGTAATCAGGTACGGGTTCATCATAAGGTTATTTAATACCCGCGGCTTTTGCATCGCGTATAAACTGATGGCCGAAGTGATAATAATAATCCCAAGCGTGAGCGTAATTTCCATGGCGCAAAGTACACTTTTAAATGGGACGTGAGGAGTAGCTTTTATATTTTGATTCCTCACAAATTTTCTTTTGGTTTATCAATTATTAATCAAGACATGGCAAGACTGCCACTATGAAAAGACTTTTTTATATCGGCCTGATCGGAATCATCTTATTCGAGGTGATGAAAGTTTATTTCATTATGCCCTTTCCGGGAAGCCAGCGGATGAACAGTCTCGATTTTGCATATTTTCTTCATAGCTACCGGTTGGGCATTCGATCGCTGTTTGTTTTATTGATTGTAATAGGGGCACTCAAGGCATTTCAGGTAAAACGCAAGTGGATACCAGGTCTGGTAACGGTGATTATGCTAGTGGTTGTTTATTATTTCAATTTTAAGATGACGGCAGATAGCATCTTCAAAGAGCCTAAGGTTCTTACCTTTCAACCGAAAGCGGGCAATCTTCTTAAGGATAGCAGCATGGTGGTGGGTGTCGAGTACAATGGTGAAGTAAAAGCTTACCCGATTCGGTTTATCGTTTATCATCATCAGGTGCAGGATACCGTGGGTGGAAAACCGATGCTCATTACCTATTGCAGTGTGTGCCGGACCGGTCGTGTATTTGAACCGATCGTGAAAGGTAAACCTGAAAAATTCCGGCTGGTGGGCATGGATCATTTCAATGCCATGTTCGAAGATGCTACCACAAAGAGCTGGTGGCGCCAGGCCAATGGCGAAGCGGTTACGGGTCAGCTAAAAGGAGAGATGCTGCCAGAAGTAGAATCCGTTCAACTCACACTAGGTAAATTATTTGAATTGTATCCGGATGCGTTGGTGATGCAAATTGACAAAGCTTCCGAAACCAACTACGATTCATTGGCAAAATATGAACGCGGGAAAAGCAAAGGTGATCTCACGCGCACCGACAGTCTTTCGTGGAAAGACAAATCGTGGGTGGTAGGTATTGAGCTGAATAAAATCAGCAAGGCTTATGATTGGAATCTTCTGAAAGAGGAACGCATTATTAATGATAAAATTGGAGAGACGAGTCTTGTACTAGCCTTGTCGGCAGATGAACAAAGTTTTGTCGCTTTTGAACGACCGGCCGATTCGGTATCATTCACCATTCGAAATGATACACTAATTGCGAATCAGGCCTTGTATGATTTTTCTGGAAAGGATTTGACAAACCCATCGATTCGATTAAAGCGAATAAAAGCCTACCAGGAATTCTGGCATAGCTGGAGCACGTTTCATCCGAACACATTACAATATCAACCTTGAGCATAGCCGGACGGGAAGGAATTTATTTAGATCGGCCAAGCCAGAGCAGCGCATCCAGGATCAATTTGTCTTCCGTCTTGTTACCGAATGTATGCGATAATTCTTTGTTGGTGCCACCTTCATAATCAATGTCGTTGTGCCCCATGTTGAAATAGATCATCCGGTATTTTTTGTTGGTCCACACCACCGGATAATATCCTGAGTGCCAGATCTCGTCTTGTTTAGGACCTGTGCCAAGCGGAAAACTCGTGGTGTCGATCGACAAAAGTATTTTAATGTCGGGGTTTGTTCGTAAATCATTTTCCCATCGATACCATTCGTTGGGTGATGATTTAAAAGTTTTGGGTAAATGCTTTGTGGCAGGGTGCTTCCGATCTTCCACGCTTAAAATAGCTGAAGTGGGTCGCCAGGTGTTACTGGCATATTGACCCGCACCCAGGAATGTGTTGTGGTACCAATCCCAGTTCTGGGGAAAGTCGGAAGGTGTTAATGCAAAACCGGCAAAGTGAAAACCCATCCAGGCGCCACCTTGTTCCATATAGGTCTTGAACGCTTCCCGCTGATCGGTATCATCAGGTCGCGTATCTAAAAAGACAACCACGTCATAGTTAGCCAGAACGGCAGTGTTCAGATTGTTCCAGTTGTTGGTGGAGTCGTATGTGAATTTGTTTTGTTGCGCCACTGTACTAAACCACCGGTTGACTTCATGCACAAAACTAATGTGTGCCTTATCATCTCTGGCAGTATAGAAACCGATTACCCGAAAAGTAGATTGGCCATTGGCAGCGAAGCATAAAAGCAATATGACAAGTGTCAATAAGCCTGGGCATCGAATCATAGTTTAAAGAAAGGTAGAATTGTTGCACCATCCTATCAGGTATATAGTGCCAGGTGAGTGAAAATAGTTAACTTGTTTATGGTTACAAGTCCAATAAAAGGTAATCCCGTAACATGCTTCGCAACTACATCACCATTGCTATACGCAATCTTACGCGCAACACAATCTATTCATTTATTAACATTGGTGGCATGGCGGTTGGTATTGCCTGCAGCCTTCTTATTTCACTTTGGGTATGGGATGAAGTTACTTACGACCGGTTTCATGAAAATGCCGACCGTCTTGGGGTTCTCGTAACCATCAATGTGTTTAGTGATAAAGTAACTGCAAGACGGAGAGTACCCCTGCCGGCCTATGAATATTTGAAGGAATATGATAGCCGAATTAAGAATACCTGTATCTCCCATGAAGGGGGCGACAAATTGCTTAAGGTGGGTGACAAAGTTATTTTCAGCGAAGGAAAATTTGTGAGCAATGAGTTTCTCAGCATGTTCCGGTTTCCTTTGCTGAGGGGTTCCGCCAACGATGCTTTACTTGAACCAGGATCGATTGTATTAACTGAAGCCGTTGCTAAAGAATTATTTGGTGAAAAAGATCCAATGGGTCAGTTCATACAATTTGACAATAAATATGAAATGAAGGTGACCGGGGTATTGAAAGACCTGCCTAAGAACTCATCCTTTGATTTCGAATTTTTATTTCCCTGGTCGGCAATAGTCACGGGGTCTCCTGAGTGGATCAAAGAAAGTTCGAATTGGGAGGATGAGGCATTTCAAGTTTTCATTGAGATGCAGGAAGGTGCGGACATCCAGGAGTTAAATTCATCGCTCACCAAACTCATCCGTGAAAAGAGAGGCAATGAAAACAAAAGTGAGATAGCTGTTTATCCGCTTTTGGATTGGAGACTTTACTCCAATTTTCAAAACGGAAAACTGGTGGGCGGAATGATTGACTACGTCAAGTCATTTTCTCTCATCGGCCTATTCATCTTACTGATTGCCTGCATCAACTTTATGAACCTGGCTACTGCCCGCAGTGAGCGAAGGGCGCGGGAAGTAGGCATCCGCAAAACCATTGGTTCCCGAAGAATTGAACTTGTGCGTCAGTTTCTTGGGGAATCAGTTTTAATAACGGCCCTTGCTTTTTTGGTTGCATTAGTAATCGTTCAACTCGCGCTGCCTTTCTTTAATTCCTTAGTCCATAAACAATTATCTATTGATTATGCATCACCCACTGTCTGGGCAATTGCAATTGCGTTTATATTGGTTGTTGGCATTTTCTCAGGAAGTTATCCTGCATTTTATTTATCATCGTTCAATCCTGTAAAAGTTTTAAAGGGAAACTTATATGTTGGCCGCAGTACTATTGCTCCCCGTAAGGTGTTGGTTTGTATGCAATTCTTCTTTTCAATTTTTCTGATCGTGGGGATGATCATTATCTATAGACAGATTCAGTATGTGAAGCATCGCGACATGGGCTATGATCGCGAAAGCCTGGTGATGTTTAATGCAAACGAAGAGATGATCAAAAACTATCCTGAAATTGAACGGGAACTTCTCGCATTGGGTATAGCAAAATCAATTACGGTCTCCGGGAGTCCGGTAACGGATATTCATAAAAGCAGTAAGCTGGATTGGCCAGGCAGACCAGAGGGATTAGACATTTCATTTTCGCAGGTAATGACGGGTCATAACTATGCGAGAACCCTGGGAATTAAGGTGGTGGATGGACGCGATTTCACGGATGAGTTTAAAAGTGATAGCAGTTCTATACTACTTAATAAAGCAGCCGTTGAGGTGATGGGGGTTCAAAATCCGGTAGGGATGCAAGTGCAATTAATCCCTTATAAAAAGAAATGGACTGTGGTGGGCGTTATTGATGATGTGGTGATGACTTCCCCATTTAGTGAGGTGCAACCTGGATTCTTTATGTTGATTCCCAGGTGGATAGAGGTGATCACGGTGAGGTTAGAAAAGTCAAATGATCTGAAAGAAACAATTTCAAGAATGGAATCCATTTTTAAAAAATTAAATCCCTCTTACCCATTCGAGTATCAATTTGTGGATGATCAATTTGGGAAGAAGTTTAAAGAGATAGACATGATTGGGATTTTGGTTTCGTTGTTTGCCTTCCTCGCTATATTTATTACGTGCCTCGGTTTATTGGGATTAGCTGCCTTCACGGCAGAGCAGCGCACGAAGGAGATTGGCATTCGGAAAACAATGGGGGCAAGCACAGGCAGTATCATTCATCTATTATCAAAAGATTTTACCCGGTTAGTGATTACTGGCTTCATTTTAGCCGCACCCGTTTCCTGGTGGGTGCTGAATAATTATCTTGAGCGTTATGCGTATCGAATCGATTTTCCGTGGTGGATAATTCCTTCAGCAGGATTGGCTGCGTTATTGCTGACTATAATTATTGTGAGTTCACAGGCGAGACGAGTTGCCATGGGAAACGTTGTGGAGAGTTTGAAATGCGAGTAATCTGATTTTAGATTTTTGCATTGCTGTAATAATTTTCATACATCAACTTATAGATGTTACATCAATCGTACCTTTACACGGTTACTAATGCACTGCCGAACTCTGTCAAAATAAGTGCATCTTTGGTAAATTGCAATTGCTTTAAAACTTACTATCTAAATCCATATTTTATGAAAGTCACAGATTTTCTTTTACGTGCAAATTGCCGCCATGGTATGCTTGCGTTCTTATTCTTACTCCTGGCCGCAGGGGTCAACGCCCAGGACGATACGAGTGCCATTGAAGGCCGGTGGGATCTCACAATCACGATGGCTGACAAGCAACTCCCTTCCTGGCTGGAAGTTCAACATTCGGGTGTGCGCACGTTGGTGGGCAGGCTTGTATTTGCAAGTGGCAGTGCCCGGCCCATTTCTAAAATCAATTTCAAGGATGGAAAATTTAACTTTACCCTTCCACCCCAGTGGGAGAAAGAAACAAAAGACCTCGAGTTTGAAGGTGCAATTACACCAACAGGTTTATCCGGCACACTGATTTTTGTAGATGGAAAAAAATACACCTGGACTGGCGTTCGTGCTCCCACATTGCGCAGAACCGGTGAGCCTGTATTTGGCGAACCAATAAATCTATTAAATAACTCAGATTTAAAAGGTTGGCATGCGATGGGTGAAAACCAATGGACGGTTGAGAATGGAATTTTGCGGAGTGCTAAATCAGGGGCTAACCTCGTTACCGATTTATCCTTTACTGACTTTAAACTGCATCTCGAATTCCGCTATCAGAAAGGCAGCAACAGCGGAGTTTATTTGCGCGGTCGCTACGAAGTACAAATAGATGACGCGAAAGGATTGGAACCTATGAGCGGACATCTGGGTGGTATTTATGGATTTCTTCCGCCTAATGAGAATGTTGCCAGGGATCCGGGTGAGTGGCAAACGTACGATATCACTTTGCGAGGCAGAATGGTTACCGTGGTTGCCAATAACAAGACGGTGATTTGTAACCAGGAAATACCCGGTATCACAGGGGGTGCCATTGATAGTAAAGAAGGTGAGCCCGGACCATTGCTGTTACAAGGCGATCATGGCCCGATCGAATACCGCAACATAATTATTACACCGATTAAATAGTTCACAATAGCCGATGGCTGGTCAAAACCTCTGCATTACCTGCAGAGGTTTTGCTTTTTAAGATAACTCTGGAAAGCCATTTTTTAGGGTTTTTAGAGCCCTTTTTGGTTGAATAATTGGAACTCTGTAACATCCGTTACACAGCCCTGCTGTATTCGTGATAAAGATCATAACCCCCTGTGAGGAGCGTCATTACCCAGGTGTGTGATAGAACCTACTTTTACATCACCAACCAAGCAGAAAACCAGATGAAAAAGTTACTGATTTTAGGGGCCGGCACAGCAGGAACTATGATGGCCAACAAACTCCACAAAAATCTTAATAAAGATCTTTGGGAGATTACGATCGTTGATAAAGACGAAAATCACTACTACCAACCAGGATTTCTTTTTATACCCTTTGGGGTTTATCAACCCGAAGAAGTGATTCGCCCGAAGCGGGAATTCATTCCGAAAGGTGTGAACTTTGTGATCGATAAAATTCAGAAGGTAGAACCCGAAAAGAACCATGTGCTGCTTACCAGTGGTGCCGTTCTCGATTATGATATTCTTGTTGTTGCAACAGGAACTATTCCGGTACCCGAAGAAACGGAAGGCCTCAAAGGCAAACTCTGGTACAAAGACATTTTTGATTTCTATACGTATGAAGGCACCACCAAACTTGCCAAAAAACTGGAAACCTGGCAGGGTGGTAAACTGGTCATCAACCTGGCCGAAACATTAATCAAGTGTCCGGTTGCTCCTTTGGAATTCACCTTCCTGGCAGATGCCTTCTTTACTGAAAAAGGGATGCGCGATAAAGTGGAGATATTCTATGTTACTCCGCTATCCGGGGCATTTACCAAACCCAAGGCTACAGCCATGCTCAATAAACTAATGGATGAAAAGCACATCAACGTGATTCCTGACTTCTATCTCCAGATGGTGGACAACGATCGAAAAGTGCTTATTTCCTATGATGGCAAAGAAGTGCCTTTTGACTTGCTGGTTTCCATACCTGTAAATAAAGGCGATCAGATGGTAGAAGATAGTAAACTGGGCGATGAAGATGGTTTGAATTTTATCCCTACTGATAAACACACCCTTCAGTCCAAGAAATACGAAAACATGTTTGTGATCGGTGACGCAACAAATGTACCCGCATCTAAGGCAGGCTCCGTAGCGCACTTTGAAGCTGAGATTCTTACCGAAAATATTTTAAGCTATATCATCAAAGAACCTTTGACTCATAAGTTTGATGGTCATGCAAATTGTTTCATTGAAACCGGATATGGCAAAGGTACTTTGATCGACTTTAACTACGTGACTGAACCACTGCCTGGCAAATTCCCATTCGCCCTGGTAGGCCCGATGGATTTACTGAAAGTAACCCGTGCTAATCACTATGGCAAGCTTGCTTTCAAATGGGTGTACTGGCACTTGCTGCTTACAGGCAAAAAACTTCCGGTAAGCACCAACATGTCGATGACCGGAAAACTTGTAGAGACAGAATAATTAAACCAACCAACTAAACACATATTTTATGGAAACCTTAACATACAACGGAACACAAATCGAAGTAAATGCCGAAGGGTATTTAAAGGATATGAAGCAATGGACTCCTGAACTAGCCCGTGAAATGGCAGGTAAAGAGAATATCGAACTGACTGATAAACACTTTGAAGTATTGAACTGGCTTCGGGCCAAGCAGGCAGAAGGAACTCCCCTTAGCATCCGCAAAGTGGGCAACTCAGGTCTTGTTGATATCAAGCAGTTTTATGCTTTGTTCCCCGGTGGACCACTCAAAATCTCAAGTAAAATAGCCGGTATACCAAAGCCAGCAAGCTGTATTTAATCCTACTCAACCATAAATATAATAGTCATGCAAGAAGTACTCGAAAGACCGGTAACTAAAGTAGCTGAAGCTCCGGTTGATAAAAATAAAGGAAAAGTGAAAAAAGTTCTGGTTATCTGTTCCAAAGGTAAACTGGAAGATGTGTATGCTGCCTTGGTCATGGCCAATGGTGCGTTGATGGAAGGCATTCAGGCAAAAATGTTCTTCACATTCTTTGGATTGGAAGCGATCACAAAAAAGGGTGCAGATCATTTACATACCGCTACCGTAGGGAACCCTGCCTTTATGCCGGGCATGCCAACGGTACTTGCGGGCTTACCTGGGTTTGAAGCCTTTGCTTCCTTTATGATGAAAAAAGAAATGGATAAACTGGATATGCCGCACGTGACCGAGTTTTTTCAAATGATTGATGCGGGAGGTGGAGAAATTTACGCCTGCAGATTGGCGGCAGACATGTTCCACTTAAAGAAAGAAGATTTTATTCCCGAAGTAAAGGATATTATCACGGTAGGCGATATGTATGCGCTGGCCGAGGGTGAAGGCACTCAGATAATCTTTATCTGATTTGGTTGGTGAGGGTTGGTTAGAGTCGTCAGGGTGAACCTCTGGCGACTCACCTTTTTTATTGGTTGTGAAAGTTCATTGTACGTTCCGGACCAATCGTGCAAAATGAATAAACCATTTCTGCTGCTTTGTCCATTAGCGCAGGCAATTCAGCAATCTCTTCTTTCGAGAAATTACTGAGTACAAAATCTATCTGCTGGCCTTTTGAAAATGTATTTCCAATACCAAACCGCAACCGCGAGTAATCCTGACCATTCAAGACCAGTTCAATGTTTTTAAGTCCGTTATGACCTGCGGCACTACCCTTGGTTCGCATCCGCAGGGTGCCAAAAGGTAACGCAATGTCATCAACAAGTACGAGCAAATTCTCTTTCGGTATTTTCAATTCCTGCAGCCAGTAAGCAATTGCCTTCCCACTCAGGTTCATGTAGGTATTTGGCTTGATAAAATGTAATTGCCGTCCCTTGTACTTTAACTCTGCTCTGTCGGCCAGTCGTTCAGTTTTGAAATCAATCTTATGATTATCGGCAATCCGATCCAGTATCAAAAATCCAATATTATGCCGGGTGAGTTCATACTCAGGTCCAATATTTCCGAGGCCGGCAATCAGGTACTTCATGACTTAATTCTTACAATCCGAAATAAACAAAAAATCCCGCCCCGAAAGATCGGGACAGGACTTTTTGTATTGGGAAAACAAAGGTTACTTTTTCTTTTCGTCCTTCTTAGGAGCGTCTGCTTTCTTCGCGTCAGCAGGAGCAGCAGCGGCAGGAGCAGCAGCAGCAGGAGCAGCACCGGCAGCAGGAGCAGCAGCAGTCTCTTCAGCCAACTTAGCAGCACGAGGCACTTCAACCACGGCAATAGATGCTTGTTTAGGGTCAGCAAACTCCAAATTAGGAAGCTTCATATCACCTACTTTAACAGAGTGATGGAAGTCCAGGGCAGAACAATCTACGTCAATATGATCAGGCATATCCTTAGCGAAAGCAACTACTTTCAACGAAGCACGCTTGCGTACCAGTGCACCACCCTTGGCAACACCGGGTGACTGGCCCACCAGGCGAGTTGGGATATCCATTTTAATCTTACGGTCTTCGCTGATTCTCAGAAAATCAACGTGCAAAATTAATTCACTTACGGGATGGAACTGAACTTCCTGCATGATGGCCTGGCACTCTTCACCTTCAATGTTAAGGTGTACAAAGTGGGCCTCGTTGGTGTAAATCAAATCGCGGAACAAAATAACGGGCGAATAAAAATGAATTTGCTCATTGCCTCCGTACAATACACAAGGCACGTTGCCTTCTTCACGGATTTTCTGAGCGTCATTCTTGCCGAGATTTGCTCTTCGATACCCTATAATCTCGATGGTTTTCATAATTGTTTATGGTTTAAATTATACTTAAGAAATTACAAACGAATAAATAATGAACTGATCGACTCGTGATCGTGAATTTTACGAATTGCTTTCGCAAACAAATCCGATACTGTCAATACTTTAATTTTTGGCGTTACTTGTTTAAGCGGAATCGTATCCGATACAACCAGTTCTTCCAATGCCGAGTTTTCGATGTTTTCGTAGGCATTTCCTGAAAGTACAGGATGCGTACAAATAGCGCGTACCGTGTTGGCTCCTTTTTCTTTTAATAAAGCAGCTGCTTTACAAATGGTTCCGGCTGTGTCTACCAGGTCATCAATCAAAATCACGTCCTTGCCTTCTACCTCTCCAATCAAACGCATCGACTCAATCTTATTGGCTTCTTTTCTGTATTTATCGCACACGGCTAAGTCAGCATTGAAGAATTTGGCGAAACTTCGGGCGCGTTTAATTCCGCCAACATCGGGCGTTGCAAAAATAATATTCTTGAGATTGAGTGATTTCAGGTAAGGAACGAAGATGTAGTTTCCATCAAGGTGATCTACCGGGATGTCAAAAAATCCCTGGATCTGATCAGCATGTAAGTCGCACGTCATAATCCGGTTGGCTCCTGAAGCTGAAAGCAGATTAGCAATCAACTTTGCGGCAATGGCTACCCGGGGTTTGTCTTTGCGATCCTGGCGCGCATAGCCAAAATAGGGGATGATTACGTTTACGTTAAGGGCACTGGCGCGCTTGGCAGCATCAATCATGAGCAAAAGCTCCATGAAGTTATCGGCAGGTGCAAAGGTTGACTGAACGATAAATACATCATGACCGCGCACGGATTCTCCAATAAAAGGAGACATTTCGCCATCACTAAATTGTTGGTAGTTTACGGTACCCAATGGCTCGCCATACGCATTAGCGATTTTTTCAGCCAGATAGGCTGTGGCGCGACCCGAGAAGATTTTTACTGCCATGGTACTTACTTCAAAAATTAAATCCTGGCTATAAAATCCAGGATTTTTATGTTGCCCGACCAGGGCTCGAACCTGGACTTTCTTGAATCAAAATCAAGCGTGTTGCCAGTTACACCATCGGGCAATCAACACCCCCTAAAAAAGGGTTCGCAAAGGTAGAATTAATTTTGAGAAGTGAAAATTCGATTTTCACTGTTTTTTAAACCTTTTATCGGTTTTCAGCCTCTATTGAAGTTCTTTTTCCTGAGCAGTTGCAGGATTACCTTCACTAAAGCCTTCTGCCATAAACCGATACTTATCCAGGATGGAAATTACGGCATTTCTTAAATGGCGATCATTATTAAAGTTTATACTGCCATACAAGGTGGTAGCATAGCCCTGCCAGATCGACCTGTTCTGGCGCCTGTCAAAGAATTGAATCAATAATGTACCCGTTTTCAGATCCAGCTTGCGTGAATCATATTGAATATCATCCGGCTGATTTTTTATCCATTCTTCAATGTCGGGTTGGTCATACCCATTAAATCGCAGACTGTCACTATACATTTTGAATCCAATAATCAGGTTTGGTCGGGTTTCAGTTTGCTTATAACCTAAAAACTTCATTCTTGAAACGATAGATTTTTCAACGATGGCATTTACCATGGTTGAATCCTCTATGCCCACGGGCTTCATGATATCGAAGGATCGGTACTTCTTAAAATTTCCATGGTAACTGTAATCGTATTCAACAGGAAGTTCCTTATAACCAAGGCAGGAGGTCAATAGAATTAAAACCAACACCGGCATGTATAAATTCTTCATAGACTGTGGTTTAGTCTTGAAAAGGTAAAAATTTTTGATGCTCTTAGCAAGTAGTTTAAGTTTCTTTTCTTCTGTGTTTTATAAATCGAAAGGTTTATTCATGAAAATTGAAACAATAAGTTCTTTCCACCTATTTTCATAAAAAAATAAGTATCAATTTTAGAGTGATGTTTTCAAAATACGAACAAACGGTTGGTGCCCGCTATCATATATACAATAGCCTTTTCCTAAATCTTCCTTTTCAGGAGATTTTGAGAACCGGTACATTGTTACCTCTTTTACAACAATACTGCGAACAAGGTTTTGAGAAGGGGCAACCCGCTACTGAAATTCTTCAGAAATTTTTTAAGGACCTTGTTCCGCAAGCCTCTCCCGAAGAGCAGTTTGATCTGCTTTTCAAATTTATTCAGTATGTAGAGCGCCAGGTCGCATTATTTGATTCTATTGAAGATTCTGCCTTTGAGCAGATTAATGATACGGCAGGCAAGGGAACAATTTCTTCGTTGTTGTTGCGAACCAAATTCGATCACAGAGAAAAGGAATTAGCAGCACGACTAGAGAACTTTAGTCTGCGAACTGTTCTCACAGCACATCCCACTCAGTTTTACCCGGGGCACGTATTGGGCATATTAACGGACCTGGAAAAATCAATTCGCGACCATGATCTGGTACAGATTAATTTGCTCTTACAGCAGTTGGGAAAAACCGGGTTCATCAATCAGGACAAGCCAACACCCTATGATGAAGCCCTGAGCTTATGCTGGTACCTTGAAAATGTTTTTTACCATGCAATTCCGGAAATCATACAATCACTGTGTGCAGGTTTGCAGATTCCATTGGCTGAGTGGAAAAATGATCGGCTTGTAGTCATAGGTTTTTGGCCTGGGGGTGATAGAGATGGCAACCCTTTTGTCACCAGTGAGATTACAAGGAAGGTTGCAGCTCGTTTGCAGGAAAGCATCTTGAAATGTTACTACCGCGATGTGCGCATCTTGCGCAGACGCCTCACATTCCACGGTGTAGATAAGGTGATCATCGAGATTGAAAAGAAAATCTACCAGTGGGCTTATGGCACTGAGCGCGGATATGCCCGGGCTGAAGACCTGGTCGCTGATCTTTTGAAGGCACGCACAAAATTGATCAGCGAGCATGATGGGTTATTTCTCAACTTGCTCGATGCCTTCATTCTAAAAGTAAAATTGTTCGGATTTAATTTTGCCAGCCTTGATGTTCGCCAGGACAGCCGTAGACATGATTATGTATGGGCACAAATTTTAGATACGGCTTCTAAATCCGGAAAGACAATTTCATCTTCTGACTTTGAAAAACTAACCCGGAAGGAACAGATACACTATTTGCTTTCTCTGAAAATAAATCTTGATGAACTCCAATTTGAGGATCCCTTTGTAACGGAAACACTTAACAGCATACGTGTAATAGGAACGATTCAAAAAGCCAACGGACCTACGGGTTGCCATCGGTATGTGATCAGCAACTGTCAGAGTTCGCTGCATGTAATCGAAATATTTGTGTTGGCGCGGTTGCTTTTGGGTACTCAGGAAGGCGTTGAGGTAGATATTGTGCCGCTGTTTGAAACGATTGATGACCTGGCCCACGCTCCGGATATCATGAATGAGTTATATGGAATTAGCGAGTACCGAAATCATTTAGAGAAAAGGAAAGGCCATCAGAATATTATGTTAGGTTTTTCAGATGGCACGAAAGACGGAGGGTACTTACGTGCTAACTGGTCTATTTTTCGCGCTAAGGAAAACCTAACCACCATCTCTCGCAGACACGAACTGAAAGCAATTTTCTTTGATGGTCGTGGAGGGCCGCCAGCGCGGGGAGGGGGTAACACTCACGACTTTTATGCTTCGTTAGGTGACACGATAGAGAATGAAGAAGTGCAGATCACAGTTCAGGGGCAAACCATCAGTTCTAATTTTGGAAAAATCGCGTCCTGCAAATACAATCTTGAACAGTTGCTATCGGCCGGGCTTGAAGGTGCTGTTTTTCAACGCGAAGAAAACCAACTATCAGACGAACAAAAGCAAGTACTGGATCAGTTGGCTGATGCTGGCTATCAGGCTTATTTGAGCCTTAAGCATCATCCCAAGTTTGTACCCTACCTGGAAAAAGTAACCCCCCTTTCATCCTTTGGTGATACCAATATCGGTTCGCGTCCGGTGAAGCGCAGTGCAACCGAAGCCTTGAAGTTTGAAGACCTGCGCGCTATTCCATTTGTGGGTTCCTGGGCCATGATGAAGCAGAACATTCCGGGATTTTATGGAGTTGGTTCAGCCTTAAAAAGCGTTGGTGAAAAGATTGGACTTCAAAAACTGAAATCCTTTTATCAGGATTCTCTTTTCTTTCGCACCTTACTAGGCAATAGTATGATGTCCCTCACGAAAACAAATTATCAGGCAACAACTTATTTGGGAAGTGATCCGGAATTTGGTGAGTTCTGGAAAAAGATGTTTGCTGAGTTTGAATTATCACGACAGCAAACGCTGGATGTATCAGGCTTGAGTGGGTTGATGGAAAATAACCCGGGTATCCGCGATTCAGTTCGCTTACGCGAGCGCATTGTGCTGCCACTGATTGCGATTCAGCAATTTGCATTAATGAATTTGCGAAATCAGAATGAGAGCAATAAGATGTATGAGTTGCGCTATCGCAGGCTAATCATCCGGTGTATGTTTGGCATTATCAATGCTGCCCGAAATTCTGCATAGATGGGTATTACTTTTATCAACTAAAAAAATTACGCTTTATGAACTATCTGACTACCGTTTTCAAACGATGTTTTAAAATCACTTTATTAATAGTTACACTCAATACAGCCTATGCACAGAACACGGCTGTACTCAACGCAGATCAGGGTAAGACAATTATTAATAGGCATATCTATGGTCATTTTTCAGAACATCTCGGCAGATGTATTTATGGCGGATTTTATGTGGGCGAGTCGAACACTAAAATTCCAAATACCCAGGGTGTACGGATGGATGTGGTTGACGCTTTGAAAAAACTTAAAGTGCCCAACCTGCGCTGGCCAGGAGGATGTTTTGCCGACACCTATCATTGGAAGGATGGTGTGGGACCAAAAGAGAAGCGGCCCACTATGGTAAATACCTGGTGGGGCGGAGTAACGGAAGATAATAGTTTTGGAACCCATGATTTTCTGAACATGTGCGAACTGATTGGGGCCGAACCTTACCTCGCAGGCAATGTAGGCAGCGGAACAGTTCAGGAATTATCAGAGTGGGTACAGTATGTTAATTTTGATGGAATAAGCCCCATGTCGAACTGGAGAAAGGAAAACGGTCGCGAAAAGCCATGGAATGTTAAATACTGGGGCGTAGGGAATGAAGCCTGGGGATGTGGGGGAAACATGACGGCTGAATACTATGCCAATATCTATCGTCAGTATTCAACATTTATGACTAACTGGACTAACAGCAGCAAACTATTCAGAATTGCCTCAGGCGCTAACTCATCAGACTATCACTGGACCGAAGTTTTGATGCGGGATATTCCGCATACTATGTTAGAGGGAGTGGCTCTCCATCATTATTCAGTAATTGACTGGAATAAAAAAGGATCGGCAACAGACTTTAGCGAACAACAATATTTTCAAATCATGCAGCGGGCCTTGTTTATGGATGAGCTTATCACAAAGCATTCAACGATTATGGATAAATATGATCCTGCTAAAAAAGTTGCTCTTGTTGTGGATGAGTGGGGTGGGTGGTACGATGTGGAGCCTGGTACGAATCCGGGATTTCTTTACCAGCAGAACACACTGCGTGATGCATTGCTGGCAGGAGCGACATTGAATATATTTCATAATCACAGTGACCGCGTACGTATGGCCAACTTAGCGCAAACAGTAAACGTGTTGCAGGCTGTACTGCTTACGAAAGAAGAGAAAATGATTGTTACCCCTACCTATCACGTAATGGAGATGTACAATGTGCATCAGGATGCAACTCATTTACCGCTTGACTTGTCATCAACTAATTATACTTATGGAACTGAAAAACTGCCGGCTATCTCTATCTCTGCATCCAAAGACAAAGCTGGGCTCACCCATATTTCATTGGTAAATATTGATTCAAAGAACAATCAGGAAATCACCATTGATCTTCGTGGAGGAAAGTATAGTTCAGTTACCGGGCGAATCTTAAATAGCCCTAAGCTTCAGGACCATAATACATTTGAACAACCGGATTTAGTGAAGCCTATGCCTTTTAAACAGGCCACCCTATCTGGAAATATCTTAAAGGTTACTCTTCCAGCACACTCGGTTGTGGTGTTGGAGATGAAATAAACAAAAGGGTTTCCAACATTCGATTTGTTGGAAACCCTTTAACTACTTCACTTCCGGATCATAATCAATTGGACAGTTCAAATGTAATAGGCACACTGAAGTAGGCATCCACTGCTTTACCATGTTGTGTTCCTGCCACCCAGGCTGGCATCGCGGTTACAACGCGCATGGCTTCATCCTTAAGAGATTGGTTTATTTCATCACCTACCACTTCTGTGGCAGTCACTTGACGCACTAATCCCTTTTCATCGACAATAAAATCAACAAAAACAGTTCCTTCGATTCCGGCTTTTTGTGCCTCTTCGGGATAGGTAAGATTATCGCGCAGGTAATCTATCATTGCCTTATCGCCTCCAACGAAAGTAGGATCGATTTCAGCTTTGTTATAAACTATTTTTCCTGAGGCATCTTTAAACGTTGGTGTTGTTTTAGCCTTTTCAATGGCGGCCAGTCTCCGTTGTTCTTGTTTTTCAATTCTGGCAGTTTCAATTCTTGCGCGTTTGGTTGCGCGATCTTCCTGAGCTTTGACTTCATCAGTCGTTGCTTCTATACCATTTGCATCGGATTGTTCCTCTGTTTTTCTTGCACAGCTTTGCAACAAAGCAAAGGAGAGCACGAGCATCAAAAGAAGTGAATTCTTTTTCATAATTATTGATTTAGTTTTTTTACAGTACCCTACAACCATGTCATAATCATGCCATGCATAGATAGCCTGAATTGGCAATTAATGGTCAATAACTATAAAACAATTGGGCAAGTTATTCCCCAGAACTGGGGTTATAAGATCAAGTGTCGCTAATGGTTATAGTTTATACTCGTGCTTCTAACTTCTTTTCTTCACCCACTCCCTGGCATTTACAAAGGCTTCGATCCACGGGCCAATTTCATCTCCCTGGCGCTGCCGCGGATAGTACCCCCAGTTCCACGGGAACAAGGTGCGTTCAATATG
>Ga0075163_10004439_pt1 | contig 18841 bp, 31 predicted proteins | sample JI1023141ADNA_FD_71478 | JGI IMG/M metagenome (GOLD analysis project Ga0075163, IMG submission 71478) | Wastewater effluent complex algal communities from Wisconsin, to seasonally profile nutrient transformation and Carbon sequestration -... | ecosystem: Engineered > WWTP > Effluent > Algae...
TCATGCCAAACCAGAGCAACCACAAGAACAAAGTTTAGAACAACCCGTTCTTTTCCCAGAGCTTAAAAATGAAATTGCAGATGCATACACCTTTGAAGATTTGCAAGAGCTTTTAGGAAATGAGCCAAAGCCTAAAACTAGATGGATGAAACTTAGAGAAGATTTTTCTAAAATGCTAAGCGGACAGGATGGAATCATTAAGCACTTGGTTTCTATTCCTTTGGTCATATCTCAATTAATTTCTCATTCTTCCATTATCGGAAGGCTGAGAATTGCAAATGATATACCGGACTGGTTAGCCTATACAATCGGCTTTTTAGGAAGTTCCATTTTTGAAATCTCTATCCACTTTCTAGCCAGAGAAGGAAAAATATTGAGTCCTGTTATTATGGGGACAATAAGCGGTATGCTTTCAATGACTGCTTATAGTTCTTTTTCTGAACAAGGATTTACACAGCTTTTAATTTCTCTTGCCTTGTCTTTTTTTCCGCCTTACCTGATTTATACAAATGCTAGAGAATCATTCTTACAGGATGAAGCCGAAGCAATGGCAGCAAAGAAAAGAGAACTCGACAGAATACAAGAAGAAAATAAAAAAGCCGCTGAACTCAAAGCAGAAAATGAAAGAATCAAAATCGAGAACGAGAAGAGAGAAAGAAGAAATGAAAAGGCTTTAAAACTCAAAGAGCCTGAAAAGAAGACGCGTATTACCCGCTTAACCAAAGCCGCTAAATATCAAATGAGTAAAACGATTATTGAAAAAAATCTTAGAAGTATAAAAGCGATCATGAAAGAATTCCAAGTAGAAAAAACCACCGCCTATGCCCTTAGAACTCTTGCAGATACAGCAAAAGAAAAAGTTAAAAAGAAAATTTCTGAACCACAAGAAAAAATTAACGGAACTCAACGGAACTTAACGGAAAATTTAAAGGAAGGTGACAAAAATGTTTAAAGACGAAAAATTCAGAATTTATGTAATGCTTGGTTTACTTTTTGGGCTAATCTCCTTTAGTCTCATCTATCCAAATTTAAAATTAGGATACGCAGGAGAGGAAAGAAAGCTTGAAGAGTTGCAAGAAGATTTCAAGGCTTTAAAAGCTTCTACAATGGCAGATGCAGCAAAGGAGGCAAGGCTCACAGCCTTGCAGCTAAAGATAAGTAACCAGACAAAAAAAGTTGAGGAATCAAATCTTAGAAGAAATTCTAATGATATGAACTTAACCGAAATTGTCGTTTATAGCTCCATTGCATTAATGATTGTATGGATATGTTTCTGGAAAATAGAACCGATTGCTTATATGATTACATTGGTTGTATTTTCAATCTCATGCTACACATATTTAAAAAATGTTAATGGAATTGATTTATTGGATCAAGACACCCAGATAAAAATTGGAATATTAATTATTCTGACTTTTATAGGCGGACTTGCAGGAATTTACATTTACGCCATTTTCAACCGAGCAAACCACAAAAATAATATGTATCGACAACTAGAAAACCACCCCGTTTACATTGACGGTTATGCAAGTAATCAAGTCAATTCAGATGCAGCAAGGGGAAGCCTAGTTTCTAATGGAATGTATGCGCTTGTCAGTGACAAAGGAATTCAAAGGGAAAGAGAAGTCAACCAATTACGCGATTCTAAGGAAGATTCAAGAATTCATAATCGGTATGATTCCAGAGAGCGCGACAGACGGGAATACACAACGAACGCAGCAAACCAAGAGAGAAGAGGAGCATAATGAATAATAATCTAAAACAAGATATTTTCAATAAAGAATTTTCTAAAATTTGTAAATCTATTATTTCAAAAGGCTTAAAAATCAAAGATAGACGTTTCTGGATTAATTTTAAAATCAACGAAGACAATTTACCATCCTTTGAAATTTCTTTTTTTCACGAAGACGGGAACGCAACAAACACATTCTATGCTTATGTTTCTTTAGAGGATACTATTAAAAATGCAAATCTGAGCCTTGAAGCAATTAAAAAGAATTCTCTCACAAAGTTTAAAAATATAGGAAGACCTGATTTATGAATCAAATCGTTAAAGGAGAAATAATAATCTGTTTGCATTGCAAGCAGATTATTAAAATTTCAGAACAGTTAAAAACTTTCAGAAATGGCAAAGTTGCAGCTTTGCATTTTCTTTGCCCAGCTTGCAAAGGTAAATTAAAATTAACCGCTAGTTATAGCGTAGAAATAAGGATAGATAAAAATGAGTAATATAATCGTTAATTTCGGTAACACTAAAATAAACAATCTAATGATTGGAAATAATATAACATGCACAAATTTCTATCAGAGTTCAAACGATAAGAAAACAATTTGTAAATGCTTCTATTGCAAATCGGAAAAAGTAAAAGGTGAAAAATGTGAAAATTGCGGAGCAAAGAAAGATGAATCAAAATAAAATAATTAAATTTAGTCATGAATATATAAAGCTAATCAACATTAACCACGAGCAACCAGTTTTATTATTAGAAGTATTCGAGAAGATAAAAGATAAAATGAGCTTACCTTTTATTAATTATGATACTTCTTACATTGACTCAGAAGGACTATTGAATAAGTATCAATTAGTAAATGGTGAATATCTTGTTTTACTCTTTGCTGATTTTCTTGGAAACCTTTTCACAACTGTTCGACCTAGGTATAATAAAGAAGGTGACAAACTTGATTATTATTTAAGGAGCAGGGGAGAGAAATTCAAAGTTGTTTTTGATATTCAAGAAACAATAAGCGAAAAAGAAAAAGATATAAGTTTAAACCTTATGAATAATTTAAGAGGATAAAAAATGCCTAAGAAAGAAAGAAAAATAAAACTTAGTCCTGTAGAAGAATTCGTTGAATTTTATTTAAAGATGAACGTAAAATTGAATGCCGATGAAATCGAGAGGTGCTATCAGAATTATAAAGCCGATGTAAGGAAAAGGGAAATTGAAAAAGTAAAAGCAAAGTTTCCTGATTTGACTTGACAGAAACTAATGGCTAGTATTCTTAATTCGATGAAAGAAAGCATAATAGAAGTAAAAGATCATTCAGACATAGTCAATTTCATGCTTGTTCAATCACAGATTGATAAGCATGACTTTGAACTCGCGCATGAAAAAGGCTTCAATCTCCCTTTTAATATCTCCCTAAATGATTTATATTACGTTGTTAAAAGAATAAAATTCGATGATACGGATTATAAATCACAGCTACTAAGCCGCCCCATTGCAATATTATTCGACAAACCCCGATACGTCAACTGTGCAGGAAAAGTATATTTCTTTGTTTGCCTCTTGCGATGGATGAGAGAAAAAAATTATCCTGTTGGAAATAATAGATTTTACATTTCCCTTGCAGGTAAAAAAAATATTTCACATATATATATAGAAGTAGATTTGAAAGGAAAACTTTTTCCTTTCGATTTTACTTATGACACAAAACAGAATGCTATTCTTTTTCCATTACTGGAATCAGAAAAAATAAAATACAGGATTGAAATAATTTAAAGGATTTCAACCCATGAAAAGAATAATAAACGATGATGTAAAAGCAGAAATAAAAATTCTAGCTGATAAAGGATATTCGCGCCCAGCAATACGAGAAAGATTAATTAAAAAGGAAATCGTTAAAACAATCTCTATCAAAAGCATTGAAAGAGCCTTAAACAGAAAAAAAAATAAAATATTACGTCATACTAGCGACACACTAACGACAAACAACAATTATGCATTAGTTTAGTAATTGCATTAATTTTTAAATTCATAAAATTTCAATTACGCATCATTCAAAGCAGAACGCGGATGATAAAAATTTTATGAAGATTGCTTACTTAAACGGAACCTCTCAAAAGCTTACAACTCGTAACGAATCTTTTTCAAAAAAAAGATTCTACGAGATTGTAAACCCGTCTAAATCCTTCCGAGAAAAAGTAAAATTATGCTTAAAAGGTGACAAGTAGCCATGTCATGGGCAGCCCTTGCAAAATTAGGCAAATTCAAAGGACTTGGAAATTTAGGCAAAGGACTAAAAGGCTTTGGTAATATAGGTAAAGGCATTAGTCGCGCAGCTTCTCAAGCAAGTAGAGCAGCGTCACAAGCAGGACGACAGGCAAGCCGCGCAGCTTCTCAAGCAAGTAGAGCAGCGTCACAAGCAGGACGACAAGCAACCCGCGCAGCTTCCCAAGCAGGACGGCAAGCAAGCCGCGCAGCTTCTCAAGCAGGACGGCAAGTATCTAGAGCAGGACAACAGGCAGGTAGAGCAGCGTCACAAGCAGGACGGCAAGTATCTAGAGCAGGACAACAGGCAAGCCGCGCAGTCTCACAAGCAGGACAGCAAGTATCTAGAGCCGCATCACAAGCAGGTAGAGCAGCGTCACAAGCAGCAACACAAATAGGGCAAGCAATTCAACCATTAGTTGACCCTTTAGGATTAACAGGTGGAAGGAGTATTCTCGATAACTTAGGCGGAGGAGGAGGCGGAAGCGGAAGCGGAGGAGAAGAAGCAACCGAGGAAATGACCGAAGAAGCTACAGAGGAAACAACGGACGAATACACAGACCCAGAAAGCTCAGAAGAAATAACAGATGAATATTCCACGGATGAAACAGATTATCAATCAGAAGAATCAGAAGAAGGAAACACCATGTATGAAGAAGATATAACACCCCTCAATGGATTAGAAAGCCTTTTAGGTGGAGTATTAGGCGGAGGTTCAAGCGGCGGAGGGGGTTTATCTAGTATCCTCAGTCTAGGCGGAAATATGCTAATGCCGGGAGTAGGCGGCATGGCAGGCGGACTATTAGGCAATGCAATTGAAGGCGGAGCGAAAAAAAAAGCACAAAAGAAAATTGTTAAGAGGCAAAACCAAGATAATCTAATCAGAGCCTTCGCCCCTAAATTTACGCCTAATACAAATTATTCTCAACAGCCAAAAAGTATAGCTGTAAAACCAAAACAACAAATTAGACCAACACAACAAATTAGACCAACTCAGCAGAGTAGACCAACACAAGCAGCTTACAAAGCTTTGCCGCCAACAAAACTAAAAGCAACAAACCCAACAACAGATGCAAGCGGACAATCAGAAGAAAGTTTTTATAAAAAATACAAGAAAGAAATTATCATCGGAAGTGCAGCAGTAGGCGGAATCACAGTCATAACATTGGTTTTAAAAAGTGGAAATTCGAAAAACAAAAGGTAATTTCTTTTCTCTTGCTTCTTTCAAAGCAGAGAAAAAAGGAAATAAAAAAGTAAAAGTGAAAAAGAAGAAAAAAAGAAATCATAACAGCAATTATAATACTTACAGAGGGTTAATAATATGAGCAACGGATTAAGCAAAGAAAAATGGAATGCTTTAATGTATATCAAATGGATGCAAGGCTTTGTCACTGGCAAGGGCGGAAAATGGGAAGATCGGAGAAGCGGTAAAAGCAAATCTAAAGGTAAGAATAGAAAGAAAAAAGATCATTCAAACACCCAAGAAAAATGGGAAAAAAGAGCAATCAAACGTTGGAAATAATCTAAATGAAATTCCTTTCCATTGAAATTACTCTTGATGAGGCAAAATTAAGTATACCAAAAATTTTGCCACACGGGAAACCGGAGACCAAAGAACAAATTGAAAAAAGAATTTCTTCTTTGCCCTTTTACCCGCGCGTTTACACTCTCACAAATAAAAGTGGTGACAAATCAGAAGTAGACGCCTATACACGAGAAATAAAATGCGTTAGGAAATTTATTAAAGTTTTAAACGGTAGAAGATATTTTGAATTAGTTCTTACAATGCCTAACTATTTAGGTAGTAATTATGAAACTGAATTTTTGCATTTTGCTTTAGGCGAATTAGGCAGAATGAATGAACTTTATAAACCGGCAATATTAGCCTATAAATTTGACGGCAATGTAAAAATAATCGACGCAGTAGGGGACACAGTAAAAGAAATCAAAGCGGATACAATAGATAGACCCATCGAGAACGCCCAAGATTTTTTTACTAACACAGGTAAATTTTTAAAGGAAAACAAAGGATTAATAATTGGAGGAATAGCAGTATTAGGCGTTATAAGCCTGTTAACACTGCTCAAAAAGTAATGAAAAATACAAAGAATAAAAGTAATAAAATCGGCGATAAACTTCTACATTCTGGTTTACAAATTGCTAGCGGACTTGGCGGAGCTTTCGCAAATAGGGTATTATGTAATGTCTTAACAAATGATAGCCCGATGGGTAAGGCGATTGTTTCCGGTGGTATGTCAGTCGGTTTATTCGGCGCGACTTTTTTAAAAATGCCGCCCTTGGTTGAAGACCTTTTTCGAGGCTTCGCCTATGGCTCTATTTTCGAAACTGCCAATCGTTACATTGTTAAACCAATTGAGAAAACTGAATTTGGTATGAAGTATTTTAACGGAGATGACGAAAGCGTCATTCGATTAACTCAAGAACAATATGACCAACTAAACCCACCGACAAACGGAGAACAACCGCAACTTCCAGAAAATACAGCCTACGCTGAAGAACCAACAAACGGCGAAGAGGATAATAATGATTATCCTAATGGTGAAGAAGATGAAGAAGACTATACTAACGGCGAAGTTATAGAAAATTTACGCCCAATGTTTTTTTAAAACTTAAAAAAAAGGATTAACATATTATTATGGAACCAAACACAAAACCAAAACCAAGACAAGAAAGACGCTTAGTAGTTGATAACTACACACCATACAGAAAAAAAACTGTATTCGATGATGTTACAAAATCATATAAAGCAATTAATGTGCCTTGCCGTCACGTTGTAAAAGAAGAATTTTTCACAATTTCTAAAAACACCGTTGTCCAAACTTTAAAAGTTTTTTCACAAAAAAACACTTCGAATCCTACAACTCTTCTTTTTCCAGAAGAGTCATATGGTAATAAAAATATATTCAGAAAGGACAGCGGAGAGATCCACAGGATAGAAATCAACATCTACGATCCAGATTTTACCCCTTTTACTTTCCATATTACAGGAAGTTCGAACAAGTATGAAAAACTTATTGAGCTTAGAAAGCAAGTTGAAAGAACGCGCGTTATCTATGAGTTTAACAATAAAGAAAGACCGACAGAGGACGTCTTAGGAAATTACATTCATCCGCCATTCATCGACCCTCACACCGGAAGAGAATATTCTTTATACTCTCGTTACTCAGGTGCATCTCACGATTCCAAACTAGGCAGGATCATGAATGTTGAATTATCTGACAATATGTTATTTAATTTAATCATTCAAAATGTCGGCTTGCTAAAAAATGAAATCTTAGATGGTTGCGTTCTGAAATTTTCAGCCGTAGGACTTGAGGATTTATAAAGCTATGAGATTTCACGTAAATTCAAACCGTGTAAGGGATTTACAAGTTAAGGCAATTTCTAACCCTAACTTAGATATTACCCAGCAAAATCAAATCATAGCAACATTTACACCAACAGTAAATACAAGGGTGACAAAAATACTTGTATACTATGATGACACAATTTCCGCATTAGAGGACTTAGAAGTAAACTTTAAATTAAAGGATTCTAACAGCTTTTATTTCCTCGAAAATGCACCATTACACACAATCGGCAATCGAAAAAGCGGGAGCAATAACCATTTCATGAAAATTGCTTTCGAAGCTTGTCAAGAGAAAGAAGAAATTTTACTCACTTCAAACATAGAATTACAAATCTCCGCAACAAATAGATTTGTGATTCCAGAACGAAAAATCTTTCTTTTAATAGACAGTTACAAGGACATTAGCTAATGATAGATTTGATTAGTAAGAAAGTTTCTTTCTCAGAACCAGAGTTAGAAGATAACGGTGATTATACTGGATACATTGGATTATCAATTATTCCTATCAGTAAAAATAGCAATCAAATTCTTACTAATCTTTCTTTCACAAAAGAGTCAGATTCATCTTTTGAAAAAACTTTCAATGGAATAGACCTATTAGATTTTTCAAATAGCCCCGAGCAATTCATTAATCAAAAAAAACATTTCTATGAATTGTCATTGCATAAAACAGGCGAGACAGTAAAAAAAGTTTGGAACAAAGAATTTGCAACTCCACAAGAGCCAAACGACGATGGCTTATTAATTCGAACTACTGACAGCGATATTACAGAAACAATCGAATCTCAAGAAAGCACTTACAGAATTGTTGAACTTGAAGAAATTTCAGAAATTCCTGCCTACATACAAAAACACGTTCTTTATAAATTTAATTCTTACATTCAGTCAATCGAAACAATCTTATCCTGTGATTTATACGCAGTCAAATCAGATTTCCTTTTTACTCTCTTTCAAAACTTAGGAACACATTTAAAAGTAAATAACTCTTTTACATCTTTAATTAATCTCAAATCTAAAAGTTTGACAAGAAACTATACAAGATCAATCCCAGATTATTCAATCGAAATCAAAGAAAAAGATTTCATTCCTTTCACAGATACAGATTCGATCAAATACATTACCACTCTTTCAACAACAAACATTAGCAATTATAATTATACTATTCAAGTAGATAACAATTTCGATTTTATTCTTTTACTTCCAAATTGCTCTAAAAAATCTTTTTCAGGCTCAGATCAAAGCTTCAAGACTTTCAAACAACTTTTACTCGATGGTGACATCAATGAAATAAACTATACTTTACGTCAATGGGCAGACTCTCAAAGAGATTTTTCAGATCAATTTTCAGAAGACTTAGAAAGCTTTTTAAATAATTTTCAAAAAAAGGTGACACAATTTTCTTTAAAAGATTCCTTCTCTGTCATGAAAGATGTAAAAGGAATTTTTAACTGTAATCTTTTAACAGAGGTTCAACAATGAGTATTTTAAAAATCACTCGTATAGACAGGAATACATGGAGAGATGACGACGGTCTTTTTATCATTCGTCAAAACCCAGAAACAAAAAAAAAGGTTTTAGAAATGAGTATGCCTAATACTTTTCCTTTGCTTGAAGACCTCGCAAGGGTTGACGCTTATTTTGAAACAAATTCAATTTCCAAAGCCTCAGACGTTGACGGCGGAGATCAGGACAAACTGTAATTTTTTTATAAAGGAGAAAATTAAAAAATGAAACATTCACTCAAAAATTTAGTTCTATCAATTTCGTTTCTTCTTGCTGCCTTATTTGCAACCGCGAATATCACAGCAAATACGGAAGAAGACACAGCAGCAAAAAAAGAAAATACCTTTCTTTCTGTCCCAGAAAACAAAGTTTCCTTTGACTCTGATTTGCTTTTTACTGCAGGCGTAGGCGGCAGCCTAATCCAGATTAAACGCTATTCAAAATCAATTAAATCTAAGCCAGATTTAAAAGGCGGAGAATTTTTAATTGAGAAGGAAGACGAAAGACTTTTTATCGGTTTCCCTAAACCAGATGGTTCTATTGTCGAACGGGAAATATTATTTGCTGACTCAATTGATAAAATCATTCTAAAGAAACCCGTTAAAGTTGCTTCAACGGTAAACGTTGATATTGCCACTGGTGGGCTTTTGATTCTAGATGGTATACAATTACTTGATAAGGATGAAGTTTTACTTTGGAATCAAACAGATCAAACACAAAACGGTGTATATATTGCCAATGCAGGCAGTTGGACAAGGAGACTTGATTCTAAAGGTCAACCGGAAAGCGTAGAATCTGCCTTAGTCTATGTAAAAGAAGGTTCTAATTGGGCAGACACAGAATTTAATCAAGTCACCGACTCAGTAGTTTTAGGAACAAGTTCTATTGTTTGGACTCCTAGAACCAGTGCAAATGTAGATGGTGGAGATGTTGACCTTCTTCCATAAGAAATTTTCAAAAATTCGGTTAGTGGATACTTTCAGTATCCGCTAACACTAAGGATTAAAAAATGAGTTTAACAAAGATTATTCACAAAAGGGGACAAAAAACAAAACTCCTTGCTAATTTAAAAGATTTTGAAATTGGAATGTCTAAGGATACGGAAGAAATTTTTATACAATTTCCTAATGGTGGACAATTTAAAATTTTTCCTGTATGTCTAAATTTTGAAATCGTCCTAGAGAATAATCAAGATTATCTTTTCCCTGATTACATATCTAATAATTTTAGGTCTATAGAAGTTTACGACATCGACAATCCTACATCCTTTTATTCTTCCTACAAGATAAATCCAGTTTCAGGAAGCATTGCAATATTAAATAATACTATAGAAATGAGCATTGGAATAGGAACCGATTCCAAATTGTCAGCATTCATGGATACCTCAACTCCAAAGAAATTTGGATTAAGCAACCGTACAGGAACAACCAGAAATTTAAGGATTATTTGCAGCTAATGGAAGAAGATATTTTTAAGCTACTTTCTGAATTAGGCGGAGAAAAATTAGGCGTCATAGGTTTAGTCGTCGGCGCAATACTAATATTTAGAAAACGTTTCGATACAATTTTCAAAATCTTACTTGCATTGTATGAGCAAAAGGTTTTTGAAAAATACAATGAAAGTTTAAACCTTATCCAAATTAAATCGGTTTCCTATGTTTTTAGAAGTGCTTATTTTAAAAAAGATACATCTGCCTTATTCGATGCAATGAAAGCTTGTTACGATTTAGAGTCTATTGTAAATGTCCCAGCCAAAGAAATAAAATTTAAACTCTATGAAATTCCAGATGAATCTATTATCTATTCAGAAGTAGTAAGATTTTTAAATTACTATAAATCGAAAAATGGTGTTAAAATTTTATTTTTTATTCACGAAGAACCCTTTAACCCCGCAGATACAAAAACAAAATCCATTATTCAAGAACTTAAAAACTATATCACAAAAGCAGAAATACACGGTGCAAAAATTGTGAAAGGGAGTGAACCAATTGCATAATCTATTCTACGTCGATCAAATGAAAATTGATAATCTAAAAGGAGCATTGAAACCTTCTCATGAGTGCTTTCCTTCATCGGCAGCAATGTTTGTAAGTTGGAAGAATCCAAATTTCTGGAATATGAACCAAGTGAATTCTTACATTGATGACGTTGAGGCAAACGCAGGTAAGACCGGAATAGCTGAAACTGTAAAAGGTTGGAGTGGAAGGAGTGGGGCATGGTGGATAGTTCACCTTGCAGCAATTAGAAAATATTTACCTTTTGCAAATGTAATTTGGGATACAGGCTTAACTGTTGAAAAATTAAAGCTTGCTGTATCCGTTTCGCCTGTCCTTTACTCTGCAAACAAAATTGGCGGACTCCCTGGGGGTCATATGTTCGTAGTCGTAGACTATAACAAATCTGATGATACTTTTACTCTCTATGACCCATTCGGAAATCCTAATAAAAACTATTCAGATAGAAATGGAAAAGGTGTAAAGGTGACAAGTTCCTATTTATCTAAATACGCTGATAAGTATGGAATCTACATTCACAATAAAGCTTTCGGAAATGAACTTATGCCAGTAAAAAAAAAAATAGTCCCAAGCCGTTAAGTCCTTTGTGGACCTTAACAGCTTTGTTAACACTTGGAGTCTTAACCTATGCCAAAAGAAAACAGATCAGTAAATTTTTCAAAAATCGCCTTTCTTGATTGTGAATGGCTGTTAAATGGTGATTTGCTTTTTGTCGGAGTTTATACAACTCGAAACGGTTGGAAAAAATTTCTACCTAGCGAATCCAGATCATTAAAATCTTTCTTAAATACCTTTTCTATGGTTGTTGTATACGGTAACGACGCGGGCGTAATCAAAAAAAATATGGAAGTTGATTTAAAAAAAGATTTCAACTGTTTAAACTATATTCGAATCATCAATAAATTTACTCGTTTCAAAACAAAAAGAATTTATGATCTAGAAAATAAATTAGGAATCAAAAGAGAAATCAAACTTTACAAGCACTCTATTCAAAGACTTTTTGATGACTGGAAACGTCCAGAGAGACGAGCAGCCATATATAAATATAATCTTGAAGACTGTAAAAACCTATTTATAATTTTTAAAATAATTCAAGGACAAATCAAATTATCTTTTCAAGATTATTTAGATCAGTGTATGAAACCATGAAAGAAGAAATTAAAATTAACTTATTAGGATTTGCAGAGGTTTTAATTTTAATCTTTGCTGTAATTTTTACAATAGCCTTTTACTTTTTTGCTCTAATTGGCTTTCTCTATCTTACTTATAGGACATACGAAAATGGCGTTATTTACTTTTAATCCTTCCAAACCATTAGACCCAAATTTCAAAGCAACTAGAATTAAGGGAAGCTCAAGAGGCTTACGCGGAGTAAACGGTAAAAATTATATCCTTGTATGGCATAATGTCTATTATCCACTAGAACAAATTGCAATTGATTATCATGGTAATGCTAATTTATGGAAAACCTTTCTTGTCAATGACACATTAAAACCCGTTGATAATAACTACAAAGATAATCTTTCCATACAATTTGTTTTTACCTTAGTCCCTCAAAAAATCCAAATTGTTAAAACACCACCAAAGCCTTCAACGCCAACCAATAACAACCCGCCAGCTTTGCCGCCAATCCCTAAACAAGAAGAAAAAAAAGAAACCGGACTCATAGACGAAAAGACTAAAAAAATTTACATCTATATTGGCGGCGTTGCAGTGGGTTTATTAGTATTATCCGCAATTTTTTCAAGCAGTTCAAAATCTAAAAAAAGGAAAAGGTGACATTATGAAAATAGGAATCGTATTAGGCGGAGGCGGAGCAAAGGGAAGCTTTCAAGCAGGAGTTTTAAAATATATCTCAGAGCTTCCAGACGTTGAAATAGTAGCAATTACAGGCACTAGTGTTGGCGCTTTAAACGGAGCACTTGCAAGCATTGGCGAGTTTTCTAAAATTATAAATTTATGGAAAGGAGTAGACGAGGATAATAGTTTTTACCCGAATTACAAACTTGGTAAAACTTATGGTATCCTTTCAGAAGGTTCAATATATTCTAATGAATGGTTGAAAAATCAAATTTTATCAAATATTCCTTTATCTAGATTGTTAGAAACAGATACTTATTTCGGTTGTGTTTCTACAGATTTAAAAAGCGGCAATCCAATCTTTGCGAATAACAACGACTCTTTCTTTTTTAAAAATCTTTTAAATTACATTCTCGCAAGTGCTTCTTTACCGCCTGTATTCCCTTCTATCTCTCTTGACGGTTATTCACTAGTAGACGGTGGAATTTCTAGCCCGATACCTGTAAAAGAAATTCTTTATTTCAATACTCCAATTGATAAAATTGTAATAATCCCTGCAGGAACAAACAAAATGGATTATGATATTTCAACTGGTTTCATTAATGAGAATGTAAGAGTGCTCGATGTTCTTTATTCTCAACTATTTAACACGAGCCTAGAAAAAGGACTTGAAAAATATTGGTCTTTAAATAAAAAGTTTGTCGTTGTTGATTCTATAATAAATATCTGTTCAACACTCACTTTAAAAAACAGGAGCATTCTAGATTTTATAGATCATGGTTATTCGAGAGCACATGATATTTTAAAAAATTCTCTAATTTAATTACTCTTGTTTTTTGTTATTTTTAACGATTGGACGTAAGAGAGATTCTCTTATTTCTAATCGTATCTCTCTTACGTCTCAATTCTGTATAGTTTCCAAAGTGTCTTAGCCCGTTTCACAGACGGGCATTTTTTCAGAAACTTAGTCAGCTTCATCCTATCACAATAATCGTAAATTCTTTCTTGGAAATATCTTTCCGTTTTATTCTATAGTCTAGCCTCTTCTTTTGGGCGTCCCCTAAAATCTGATAAAATAAAAATGATTGTAAGTTTAAACCTTTTATTAGTTTTTAGGTCAGGCTTTCCATACAATCTTTTTTGAAATGATAAAAAAGGATTTCCTGTCAATCCTTGACGCTCTTGTTTCCCGCAATCCCGCCCCTCAATGGTTAATTTTGATTATCCCTCTTTTCAGAATATAGAAGAAAGGTGACAAATTTTATTTATCCGATTGTTTGCCGTTATCCGCTATTTTTTAATTTTTAATTTTTTTGAATGTGGTTTAAACTTATTTCATTTTTTCGTTGACTTATTTTTTGGGTATGGTAAATATATATTATGCGCTTCTAAAAAAGAGCGTAAATTTTAAAAAGGATTTTTTGAAAAATGGCAACAGATAATAAAAGAAAAGGTTATCTTGAATCTTACAAGTTGACTGTTCAAGTTTTTTTAGTTGCAGGGACTGGAATCACAACAGCAGCAGTAACATTATTAAGAGTAGCTGAGTTTTCTGTGTGGCTAATGATAAGTATTTTCATGTCGTTAATTTGTATTTTTGGGGTAGTTTATTTTTTATTAAAATGTTTTGAAGTTTCTGATGATATGGAGGATTAGAAAATGGATTCAAATGAATTGCTAAGTATTTACATCGGATTATTATCATTAATCATTGGCGTTTTTGGTTTGTTTATTATTTTTTACACGAATAGTAGATATAAATACAACAAAGACAAAAAAAAATAACCCCTCTCTTTTTTTTCACTCTCCTAATCAGAGAGTGAAAAAAAATTCACACCCCAGAAACTTAAAAGGAAAAATAAAATGGATAGAAATAAATTAGAAAATCATAACGCTAACAGCTTAAAAGAATTAACCGCAGAAATTGAAAAATTATTTCAATTTTATAATTCAAAATACTTTGAAAATGAACTACCTTTAGCAGTTATTACAATTCAGTCAGGCTCACAAGGAAGAAGAAAATCTAACGGATGGTTTATTCAAAGAATTTGGAATCCAGAAAATAATACCGAAATTGAAAAAGTCATTTCAGAGATTAATCTATCTGCTGAAATTTTAACAATGCGAACCGAATTCACAAAAGCCCCTTTAATCACAAAAACTCTTTTACATGAAATGATTCATTTATACAATTTTCACATGGGAATTAAAGACACATCCACAAACGGAAGTCACAACAAACCCTTTGGAATCGAAGCAGAAAAAAGAGGTTTAAAAGTAATTTATACAAAAAAATTTCCTAAGATAGAAACCCCAGACTTTACAGAAGAAGGTTTTAAAATTTATAAAGAATCTAATTTCGACGAAAGTTTACTAAATAAGTTCAGAATCGGTTTTACAGACATTACACCAACTAACCTAAAATCTGAAGATGATGAAGAAGGCGAACCAAAGGAGAAAAAGAAAAAATTGAAAAATCTTTTTTGTCCAGAGTGCAATTCCAAAGCCTACACGCCTTCCGGTAACGAATCTATTTTTATCTGCAAAGGAACGGAAGAAAACCCGCACGAGCCGAGCCAGCTTTTAGAAAAAGTTTAAAGGGTGACATTCACCCTTTTTTTATCTCTTGACTATTAATATTCTATATTAAAATTGAAACCATGAACGAATCAGAAGATTTAAAAAATAAAGGACTCGCAATTTTTACAAAATCTTTAGATCATAAATACTATACTTGCGATGGAATTATAACGCAATCTAATAATAATAAAATAATCCTCGATTTTTTTATTGATAGAATTCTTTTTCCTTCAAAAGCAATTTACAATCTAGATAAAGATGACAATTTTTTAGAACCTCCCATCTTCTTAAAAAAAGCAAAAATAGAAGTTGAAAGAAATATTCAATTTTCATTGTCTCTATCATTGGAATCTGCTTATGATATTCTGCATTCTCTCCAAGATGCAATTGATGAAGCAATAAACAAGGAAGATGTAAATAATGACACAAAGTAAAATCTTAGAATCAAATAAGAAAATATTTATTCCTACTTTTCATTATAAAAATTCTTATTCAGAAAAGAATTTACTTTTTAGACCTTCTATTCATCTTCTTAAGAAATTGGATAATTTTAAAATTTTAAATCCGATTGAAATTAAAATATCTAAAGAAGGAAAAGAATTTCTCTCCGAAATTCAAGAACTAGATATTTACTCTTATGACTCCATTCTAATAAATTCTATCAATGAAGTTAAACATCTATTAGCCTATACTTACAATTCAGTTTTCAATATAGAAGAATCCAGACTCGGTAAAAATCCTTTATCATGGAAAAAATTTCTATCTGAGCATTTACAAAAAAATGAGTAATCTAAAAATTTTTACAGAAAAAGAAATTAGAAAACAAATTCTTAGAAAAATAGATCCGCAAAATATTAATAAGTCGGGTGCTCACTGGATAGGCGAAATATATTCAAACGGTTTCTTAGTCGGCAAAATTACCATTCCTAACGAACATAACAAAGATATGTTTCACAATAAAACTAAAAGAATAGCTCAATCTCTTCTTATCACTCATGATCAATTTCAAGATTTAATAAAATGCACAATGTCAGGAAAAGATTATTACCAGACATTAACAGATTCTTTTAAATAATTCCTTTCTCAATACAATCTTTTCCTTTGTCGCTATCGTGACGCATAATTTCAATTTTTCGCATTCTTAATTTTTTTATTTCTTGAACCTTTCCGTAAACCTTTTTTAATCCTTTTCTATACGTTTAAAAGACCTTAATCTATACCTTTTTTATACGTTATTTTAGGTAAAATACGATGTTACAAACCACTAAGAACCCCGAAAAAATCTTACAAGGACTCATCGGAGTCATTGCAAAAAAAAAAATTAATACAGATGCTTCTGATATTGTTCTAAAAATTACAGACGGTTTCCAGACTCTCGAGCTTAGAGAGAATTTTCCCAGCTTTGAAATCATAAATGAAGAATTCGCAAACCCCGATGAAATACGATACGAATTAATTATTGATTCTCAAATTGTTAAAAGGGGAATGCTGAAGGAAAAATTCTCTTTACAGAAATCGGAAACCGTGAATAATTCAAATATGTCTCAAGATACGTTAGGTATTAATTTTCTTTTGCAAGCCGTTACAAAGTCAAATGAGATATTAGCAGGAGCACAAGAAAAGAATATGTCTGCAATGTTTCAAATGATTCAGACAAACACAGCCGCCACTGTCAGCAGTATTTCAGAACAATTCAAACAGATGCTTACTTTGCAAAATGAGCAGACAGAACACCGATTAAAATTAATTTCCGCAGAGTCAGAGCAAAAATTAAGAATGCAGAAAGAAGAGTTTGAATTCTTGCAAAAAAAACAGGCTGAGCTTGACAGAATTTCAGAGGACAGCGGAGTTAAAATATTTTTTGATAAAGTCGGCGGATTATTAGAAAAAATTCCTGAATCACAAGTTGAAGCCCTTACAGGTTTTCTAATTCAAAAGTTTACAGGGCAAACTGTTATTATTCCCTCGGAAGTTGAAGACGAACTCGGAAACTATGCGAGTGTTTAAAGATGCACCCAACTAAAGAAGATTTTCAAAATTTAATTAGAATTTTAAATGATTTTAATTCATTGGTTAAAGGTGAATCAATAGCAATTAGAGCAACACCCACTTATCACAGAATACAAAGTAATTTACTTACTTTAAATAAAAAATATTTTGGTGATATTACAAAGGAAACAAAAGAATGAAATTAACCTTAATTGCTCTATACATATCCATGATTGCTTTTATAAATCTTTTACCAACAATAGACCTAAACCTAACCGATGAACAATACAACCGCTTTAAAGATTATGTCTTTGGAATCGACATAGGTTTATTAGTCGGCTTTGTTTTTAATGACCTTTTAAATTCTGATTTCATAAATAAAAAAAAGTGAGCTAAACGATCCCATAAAAATTTAAAAAAAATCGGCAGCTTCCTTTGCCAATTTCGCAAACCAAATTTTCACGGGCAGGAATGGAAAAAGGAAAAACAAAGAAAGCGTAAGACCATCTAAAAAGGGGACAATTTTTTAAATTAAAAAACCTCTTAGAATTGATTTTAAGGCTATTCAAGAAACCCACCGCACACAAACACCTTTACAACCTCTTTTTTCTCAATGGGATTAAACGAGAGATTAATTAAGCACGTTCAAATTTATTTTCTCTATCCTGTTTCTTAAGAATTTTAAAAAATCCCCTCTCCCTATTTAGTTAGTTGTTTAATATATTTGTTTAAAGATTGTTTAATAGGGGGCACATATAGTTCCCACGCATTGACAATATGTGCCCCCAGCAGGAACACATTGTGCCATTAAAGGAACATATTGTGCCCGCTACTTTCAAGAGGGAACATATTGTGCCCGCTACTTTCAAGAGGGAACATATTGTGCTTTTAAAAAAAATTATAGAAACATTATTTTTTAAAAAAAAGTATTGACAATTTTATATAATCCGATAAATATTATATAAAATTTATAAGGAGTTATAAAAATGGCAAATATTCCAGTAACATTACCCGATGAACTAATTGAAGAAATTAAAGAATCGAACAAACCCCAAGATGAATATTCAAAATTTAACATGTCTGCATATATAAGAAAAGCAGTCATTGAAAAATACACCAAAGAAAAGAAAAAGAAATAAAAATGAAATCCTTGTCATGCTTAAAATCAATACTCGATAGAATAACCAGCCAATTAGAAAAGGCTGTAAAATTTTGTTTAGTTCGCTATCGAATCGAAGTATGACTTGGATTTTTGTCTACCTTTTAGTTTTAGATTCTTTAGAAATTAAGAAGAATTTACCGGAAAAGTTCGTTGACTTCGTAGTTCCGAAGAACGCGCATTTGCGGTTAATCGTTATTATCCTTTTATCCAGAAAAAGGAAATTATATCGAAGAATATTACGACACACTCGAGATCGGACTAGATAAAAAACTTTTTGTTAAAAGAATATTTCCCGACAAAAAGAGTTCTAATAATTCTATGAATTAACTATTACCTATTTACAGAACATGACCGATGATAATTGATAAATAAAAAGGAGAATTATATGAAATTTTCTGTTTTTATAGCTACGAGCTTAGACGGATATATCG
>Ga0075163_10004440_pt1 | contig 18840 bp, 14 predicted proteins | sample JI1023141ADNA_FD_71478 | JGI IMG/M metagenome (GOLD analysis project Ga0075163, IMG submission 71478) | Wastewater effluent complex algal communities from Wisconsin, to seasonally profile nutrient transformation and Carbon sequestration -... | ecosystem: Engineered > WWTP > Effluent > Algae...
GACTTCCTCATCGATCAGGACAACGGCGCCATCTACCTCGGTGAATTGAACCCCCGCATTACAGGCGCAAGCAGCATCACCAACCACGCTGTCTTCGCCATGAGCGATGCGCCGCTCCACCTCTTCCACATCATGGAATGGATGGATCAACCGTACGAATTGAACGTGAACGCGCTGAACCGCCGATGGGCCAAGGAGGAGAACATCGACAGTTGGGGTCAGATGGTGATCAAGCACACCCAGGACGATGTTCGCCGTGTGACCGAAGCACCACGCAGCGGTATCTGGCGTATGCGCGAGGATGGCAGCATCTACTTCTGGCGGATGGACACACACCGCCGCTATGTAGAGAAAGAGAACGAAGCCTTCTTTCTCCGCATCACCCGCGTGGGCGATTGGCTCTATGAAGGAGCGGACATCGGCATTCTCGTGATGCGCGGCCGCATGATGACCGACAAGTTCGAGCTACTGGAGCGCTCCAGGAAATGGCTCAACGCCATCAAGGCGGAATACAAGAGCGTGGTCCCCGGCGCGCACGGCTCCAACGGCCATGAGCACTTGTTGGAGATCGGTGGGTTCAAGATGATGTGAATGAGAATGCGGGTATTGAGTACAGGGTATTGGGTATAGACTAGCGCGTCGCGAGAACGCTGCGCTATACTCAATACCCTATTCCCGATGCTGCGAACGAAGAGAGCCGATGTACGTCCACCTGAAACTTGTCCACGAAGCATGGCCCAGCGACCGCTGGCAGACCTATTTCGATCGCGCTTGGCCCTTGTACCGGATCTGGTATGTGAGTGAAGGCGAGGACGCACGTCCCGATCTCGTCACCTGCCGTTCCGTGCTGGAACTGCATATGCCGGAGCTGATCCCGGTGTACAACAGTCTGTGCCGACTTGCACACAGCGACGACATGGCCGCTCGGTTCCTGAGCATGTGGTGCCCGCCTCCTTACATGGCCGGCTGCTCCCAAGTGGCATGGACCAAAGGCGCACCGACGCTGATCCGCAACTACGACTTCGACCCACGTTACTTCGATGGGCGCATGCGTTACACGGAGTATTGCAAACCCGTGATCGGCGTGCAGGACAGTGGCTGGGGCTTATTGGATGGCATGAATGCCGATGGTCTTGCTGTGGCGCTCGCCTTCGGCGGAAGAAAGGTCACGGGTATAGGCTTCGGCATACCTGTTATCATCCGATACGTGTTGGAGACCTGCAGCAACGTGGAGGAAGCGTGCGTCGTTCTGCAGCGCCTCCCGACGCATATGGCGTACAACGTCACAATAGTGGATAAGTCCGGCAACTACGCCACCGTCTACCTCGATCCCGATCGACCAGCGCAAGTGGTGTACCAGGCTGTTGCGACCAACCACCAACATCAAGTGGAATGGGACGAGTATGCGGCATTCACACACACCATCGAACGCAAGCACGTCCTAGAACAATGTGTTGCCGATCCGAAACTGACACGGGCCGGGCTCATCAAACAGTTCTTGAAACCTCCGCTCTACAGCCAGCAGTACCTGCGTGGATTCGGAACACTGTATACCGCGGTCTATGATGTGGCGAAGGGCAATGTGAAGATCGTTTGGCCTGAAAAACAGGTGGAGGCCAGCTTCAAGAAGTTCGAGGAGCAGGAGGTTCAGGTGGTGTTGCTGAAGCCCGTAGGGCGGTATTTGGCCAAGTGAACGGTGGTCGCAGTGGTGTGCTTCGTTCCTTGGATCATTGGGCACTTCGTATGGGCAATACCTTTGACCCATGCCACAGACATTGAACGCCCCGACCAACGTCGTCCGTCCAGCCAACTACATCAACGGCCGATGGATCGAGGTCGGTGACGGCACTTTCAACACCGTCGTTGACAAGTACCACGGTACGGAACTGGCGCGGATCCCACACGCCACGGAAGCGCAGATGGAAGAGGCGATCGCTGCCGCTTCGGCAAGCCGAGAACCCTTGCGAAAGATGAGCGCGGGCGAGCGGAGCGAGAAGCTGGACGCGCTCGCCGCATTGATCGCCAAGCGACAGGAGGAGCTCGCCATGTTGATCGTTCGGGAAGGCGGGAAGCCCCTTGGCTACGCGAAAGGAGAGATCGTACGGTGCATCGCCACGGTCCGCACCGCAGCTGCGGAAGCCCTTCGCTTCACGGGTGAAAGTGTGCCGATCGACCATGGCGCCGGTGCTGGGAAGACCGCCTTTACCAAGCGTTTCCCGATCGGAGTGATCGCGGCGATCACCCCTTTCAACTTCCCGCTCAACCTCGTGCTGCACAAAGTGGCTCCGGCCATGGCCGTCGGCTGTCCGGTCGTGTTGAAACCGGCGCCCCAAGCTCCCTTGAGCGCATTCGTACTGGGCCAGATGCTGGAAGAGATCGGCTGGCCGAAAGGTGCGTTCAGCGTGATGCTCTGTGGTATCCCAGTGGCTGAGAAGCTCGTGAAGGACGAACGCATCGCCATGCTCAGTTTCACCGGGAGCGATAAGGTGGGCTGGCATTTGAAGGCGATCTGCGGCAAGAAGAAGGTGGCACTGGAACTCGGCGGCAACGCCTCGGTGATCATCGACGAGGGCACTGACCTCACTGCAGCTGCCAAGACCGTCGCGATGGGCGCCAACCTTTATGCTGGACAGACCTGCATCAGCACGCAGCGGATCTACGCCGTGAAGTCCGTCTTCAACGATTTCCGCGATCTGCTGGTAAAGGAGTTCGGCAGCTTGAAGTCCGGCGACCCAAGCGACCCAGCGGTTTCCGTTGGACCCATCATCGACAAAGGCCACTTCGAGCGCATTTCCACGTGGGTGGATGAAGCCGTAAAAGGTGGTGCACACATATTGGTAGGGGGCAAAGCGATCGATGCCGAGCGCAACATCTACGCAGCCACATTGCTCACTTCCACCAAGCACGACATGAAGGTGAATTGCGCAGAGGTCTTCGGTCCTGTCGCGGTCATTGAACAAGCCACCGACTTCAGCGATGCGGTCGCGAAAGTGAACGACAGCACCTACGGGCTTCAAGCTGGCGTCTACACGAACAACTTCGCCCACGTGAAGCTGGCCCACGACCAATTGGAGGTCGGAGGTGTGATCATCAATAACGTCCCAGGGTTCCGTGTGGACAGCATGCCGTACGGCGGTGTGAAGGACAGTGGTCTCGGTCGCGAAGGGCTGAAGTATGCCATGGAAGAGATGACCGAGCCGAGGTTGATCGTGTACTGATCGATCGACGGGTCGATCCTTGGGTTGTGATTCCCGACCTGATGCAGTAGTTTGGCTTTCCTTTCGCCGGTCCTTGGCATTCTTACATGCGAAGACCAGGGCACAGGAATGCTTGGACCGCATCACTAGCAGCCACTCCCATGAGAACATTCGCTACCCACCGGAATACCTTGCTCATTCTACTTACGGTCATTGGTGTGGTCACCTTTTCGGCGTTCGGGACCGCAGAACGCGATGAAGCTCCGGTGATCGCCAAATCCGCTGTGCCGGTAAGTGACTTCGTCAATTTCGAATCATCGCATGTGCATCCGATCGACAAGACGCCCGATGGAACGAAACTGCTTGCAGTGAACACGGGGAACAACTCGCTGGAAGTGTACACCATCAGCGCGAGCGGCATTCTCCACAACGCCAGCATTCCGGTCGGCGTGGATCCTGTGACGGTGCGCTGCCGCACCAATAACGAAGCGTGGGTGATCAACACGGTGAGCGACGACATCAGCATCGTGGACCTGACCCAGAAAGCAACCATCCGCAGTGTGACCACCGAGAACGAACCGGCCGATGTGGTGTTCGCTGGTAGTCCTCAAAAGGCATTCGTGAGCATTGCGGAACAGGAAATGATCCAGGTCTTCGATCCGGCCAATTTGAGCACCGCTCCTGTACAAGTCTTGTTGAAGGGCGAACAACCGCGTGCACTAGCCGTGAGCCCCGATGGGAACACCGTTTACTGTGCGTTCTTCGAAAGTGGCAACCGCACGACGGTGATACCAGGGAACGAATTCCATGCCGGTGGCTTCTGCTCCGTGCAGACGGGAGCGTGCAGCAGCATCCCGAATGTGGTGGCCAACCCTGCAGGACCCTATGGTGGCATTGTTCCGGTACCCAATGCGGGCGCCGGCTTCAACCCACCGATGAACCCAAGCAATCCACCGCCACCGGGCAACAACAGCTTGGTCGTGCGCAAGAACGCAGCGGGCCAATGGATGGACGCGAACGGCGCGAACTGGACCAATTTGGTATCCGGAGGACTTCCGAACACCGCGCGCGTTGCGGGCTGGGACATGCCGGATCGCGACGTCGCCATGATCAATGCGAACAACCCAACGACAGCCGGCGTCACCTACAAGCAGACCTTGGGGAACATCCTCATGTCGATGGCGGTGCATCCGAGCGGCGAGGTCTATGTGATCGGCACCGATGCAACCAACGAGGTCCGTTTCGAGCCGAACCTCCGTGGAAAATTCCTGCGCGTGAACGTCTCTCGCTTCACTCCTGCGGGCACCCCCACCATCGTGGACATGAATCCGCACATCAACTACAGCACACACACGTCACCACCTGCAACACGCAAGCGTTCCATCGGCGACCCGCGCGGTATCGTTTGGAAGGCGGATGGCAGCAAGGCCTATGTCACCGGGATGGGATCCAACAACGTGATCACCATTGGAACTACAGGCGCGCGCACCGTGCCTGATCCGATCGAGGTCGGAGAAGGTCCTACAGGCATCGTGCTGGACGAAGCGCTCAATAAAGCGTACGTGCTGAACAAGTTCGATGGCTCGATCTCCACGATCGACATCACCACGGACAAGGAAGTTGCCCGCACGACTTTCTTCGACCCGACACCATTGATCATCAAGACCGGTCGCAGGCACTTGTATGACACGCACTTGGGTAGCGGTCATGGCCACATCTCCTGTGGATCGTGCCACGTCGATGGAAAATGGGATCGCCTTGCATGGGACCTTGGCAACCCTGCTGGGAACATGGTCACCGTTGCCGATGCTGCCGGCGACAAGACCTATCATCCGATGAAGGGATTGAAGACCACCCAATCGCTGATCGACATCATCAATCGCGGCACCGGCAAACTGCACTGGCGCGGGGACAAGCAGACCTTCCACGATTTCGCAGGTGCCTTCACCGACCTTCAGGGAACCGATGCGCCACTCGACGTGGTGGGCATGCAGGAGTTCTCCGACTTCCTTGCCGCCAGTTGGTATGTGCCCAACCCGTATAGGACCTATCGTCCGGAAACCTCGGTGGCCGCGACCGTGGAACGGATGAACAACCCGAACCGGATCCGCTTCACCGGAACCACTTTCCAAACCGTGCCCACAGCAGGTGTGAAGCTCTTCGTAGCGGTGAACGTGAACTGCTCGCACTGTCATCAATCGGGAAGCGGACGAGGTCACTTGCCCGGCAACGGATCGAACAGCAACAGCGGACAGGTGGTGATGACGAACAACACCAACATGGTACCGGACCTTCGATCGGTGTACAAGAAGAACGGATTCTTCTACAACACCACGGAATGCACCAGTGGTTTCGGGATGATGAGCGATGGCATCATGGAAACCTTGTTCAACCAGCCGGGTACGCAGCACTACCTCGGCGACTATGAGCCGGAACTGTTGAGCTGGTCCGGAGGCATCGATGCGGTCAACAGCCCGCAAAGCTTGACCTTCGACCGCGTGCATCCGGTACAGGACGCCATGCCCGCAGTAGGCTGGCGACATACGCTGAACGGTGCCATTGGAAGTACGACGCAACTTACGACCATGAAGACCTTGGTGAACGACAAGCCAGCAGAGTACGCCATGATCGTGAAGGGCATCTGGAACGGCGAGCAGCGTGGTTTCTACTACCTCGGAAGCGACACGTACCAACCCGACCTGAACGGTGCTGCACCGGTCACGCATGCGCAACTGGTCACTGCCGCGCAATCGGGCAGCGCACCGCTCACATGGACCATCGTGCACCCGAACACCAAGATCCGTGCGGGTGTGGACCGCGACAGCGACGGCATATTCGACTACATCGACGGCGATGTGGAATTGGACCTCACCGTTTTCTTGGAAGGCCCGACCGTCGTGAACACCATGCGCACCGATCTGGTGACGAACGGACTTCTTCCTGCAACCGACCCATATGGCTTCGGCATGAATGCAGATGTGTCGTTGATGCAGCGGAACGGCAGCTCCAAGCCTGTCGATTGGATAGTTGTGCAACTGCGCGACCCGGCCAACAACACCTTGGTTGTGGACGAGATCGCAGCGATGCTTCAGGCGAACGGCAAGGTTGTCATGGCCTCGGGCAAGGGTCCGTTGCTCTTCGCAAACGCACCGCGAGGATCTTATCGCGTGGTGGTTATCCACCGGAACCACCTTGGCGCGATGACCTTCGACCCACAGGTCTATGGAGCGTCGGTGCCGAGCGTGGACCTCAGCAACCCGTCTTACCCTGCTTACGGAACCAACGCACGCAAGGTCCTGGGAAGCATTGCGGCATTGTGGGCCGGTGATGTCAACGGCGATGGCGTGATCCGATACACCGGAAGTGTCAATGATCGCGATCCCATTCTATCCAAGATCGGGGGCGTTGTTCCTACGTATTCTGTTAGCGGGTACTTCCCCGAGGACGTCAACTTGGATGGTGTCGTCTACTACACCGGCGAGGTGAACGATCGGGATCCGATCCTGCAGAACATCGGTGGCGTCATTCCAACGAATTCACGTTCGGAGCAGCTGCCGTGACGAGGGTTAGGTCATCCCTCACTCTCCAACTTCTCGATCCGCTCCACGAGCTTGTCCAAGTTCCGGAAGTGGATGTAGCTCTTGCGGTACTTCTGTACCTCGAAGGCCGGTGAACCCATGTAGCCTTGGCCCGCCTTGGTATTCTTGCTTATACCGCTCTGCGCCGCGATGATCGTTCCGTCAGCGATCTTCAGGTGACCGATGATGCCCACCTGTCCACTGAACATGCAGTTCTTGCCGATCTTGGTGGAACCCGCTACGACACCACCTGCGGCGTAGTACGTATTCTCGCCTACTTCCACGTTATGCGCGATGTGGATCAGGTTGTCGAATTTGACACCCTTGCGCAGGATCGTCGATCCAAGTGTAGCTCGATCGATCGCACAGTTCGCACCGATCTCCACATCATCTTCCAACACCACGTTCCCGATCTGCGGTATCTTCTGTCCGCCATCCGGGTCCGTCGCGAAACGGAAACCATCGCTGCCGAGCACAGTACCACTATGGATGATGCAGTTCTTCCCGACCACGCAATCCGAGTAGATCTTCACGCCAGCGAAGAGCGTGGTGTTATCACCAATGGTCACGTTATCGCCGACGTAGCACTGCGGATAGATCTTCACATTGTTGCCCAAGGTCACGTTCTCGCCGATGAAGGCCAAGGCACCCACGTAACAGTCAGCACCCATTTTGGTGCTTTCCGAAATAGCGGCTTGCGGTGAGCGTCCCTTCTTGTCCAGCTTGATCGTGTTGTAAAGCTCCAACACCTTGGCGAACGCCCCCTGCGCATCCGCCACGCGCACCAAAGTGGTCTTCACCGGTCCGGTCAGCTCGTGGTCTTTTCCGATGATCACCACGGAAGCGGTGGTATCGTACACGTATTGCGTATAGGCTGGATTGGCCAGGAAGGAGAGCGAGCCCGCACCACCTTCCTCGATCTTCGAGAGTTTGGACACGGTGGCGTTGGCGTCTACTTCAACGGTGCCTTGCAGGAGCTGAGCGATCTGGGTGGCGGTGAATTGCATGGGGACAAGATATTCCGCTGCACGTCTTGGTAGGTTGAAGCTCCTGATCGGTCGATCTTTGTAGCGCATGTCCGACCTCGACGTCCGTGAGAAAGTGAGACTGCTCCCGCATCAACCGGGGGTCTATCAGTTCTTCGACTTCAGCGGCCGCATCATCTACATCGGCAAGGCCAAGGACCTGCGTAACCGGGTCAGCAGCTACTTCAACAAACAGAAGTACGATACGGGGAAGACCGCCAAGCTGGTATCGAACATCGTCGATCTCAAGGTGATCGTGGTCGAGACCGAGTTCGATGCCTTGTTGCTGGAGAATTCGCTCATCAAACAGCATCAGCCGCGATACAACGTGATGCTGAAAGACGATAAGAGCTATCCCTGGATCCGCATCCGCAACGAGCGCTTTCCGCGCGTGGAGGGTATGCGCAACCCGGAGAAGGACGGGTCGGAATACTATGGTCCCTACGCCAGCGCACGGGTGATGCACACTGTGGTGGAACTGGTGAACCGCATGTACAACCTGCGGAACTGCAACTACGACCTGAGCGCGAAGAACGTGGAGCGCGGCAAGTACAAGCGCTGCCTGGAATACCATATGGGCAACTGCAAGGGACCCTGTGAAGGCTTAGTGGAGGAAGCGGACTACGACGCTGACATCAAAGTGATCCGACAGATCGTGCGGGGCCGTACGCGCGGTGTGGTGAAATTGTTGAAGGAACAGATGCTCGAGCATGCCGACGCCTTGGACTTCGAGCGTGCCGAGGTATTGAAGGTGCAGGTGGAACAACTGGAGCGCTATCAGGCCAAGAACACCATTGTACACGCCGACATCGGCGATGTGGACGTGTTCAGCTTGGCCAGCGATGCCAGCGGCGGCTGTGTGAACTACCTGCGCGTGATCGACGGTGCTGTGGTGCATGGGATCACCGTGGAGCTGAAACCGAAACTGGAGGAGACACAGGCCGAACTGCTGCAATACGCCATCGCCGAGCTGCGCGAACGCTTCCGCAGCGATGCGCCGGAGATCATCCTGCCGCTCGACCCGGAGATCGACATGCCGGGTGTCTCGTTCACCATTCCGCAGCGCGGTGATAAGAAGGCCCTGTTGGACCTCAGCGAACGCAACGCGCGCTACTTCTTGATGGACAAGCGCAAGCAGGAAAAGCTCGTGGACCCCGACGCCGCGACCAACCGCGTGCTCGAGCAATTGAAGCAGGACCTGCGCCTGAGCGAATTACCCAAGCACATCGAGTGCTTCGACAACAGCAATACCCAGGGCACCGATCCCGTCAGCGCATGCGTGGTGTTCAAGGATGCCAAGCCGAGCAAGAAGGATTACCGCCATTTCAACATCCGCACGGTGGAGGGGCCAGATGATTTCGCCAGCATGGAGGAAGCAGTGGAACGGCGCTACAGCAGGCTCGTCACCGAAGGCCAGGACCTGCCGCAGCTGGTCGTGATCGACGGCGGAAAGGGTCAGCTGAGCGCCGCCCTGAGCGCCATGGAGCGCTTGGGTCTGCGCGGCAAGGTGGCCGTGATCGGTATCGCCAAGAAGTTGGAGGAGATCTACTTCCCGGGAGACCCCTACCCCTTGCACATCGACAAACGTAGCAGCAGCCTGCGCGTGATCCAGCACATGCGCAATGAAGCACACCGTTTCGGCATCACGCACCACCGGAGCAAGCGAAGTAAGCGCGTGATCAAGACCGGCTTGGAGGAGATCCCTGGTATCGGTCCGGGTACCGCGAAGAAATTGCTCACACGATTCGGTAGCATCAAAGGCGTGAAAGAGGCTGACCCACAGGACGTGGTAGCCGAGATCGGCGCAAAGAAGGCGGAGGTGGTGTTGAAGGCATTGACATCCGCCTAGCCACTACCTTTCCCACCATGGATCCCTGCGCGAACTGCGGCAACCCGTTCGATAGCCCGTATTGCCCTTCGTGCGGACAGAAGCGCATGCCGCCGGGCATCCAACTTGGCGAAGTGATCAGCGAGTTCGCGTCCGGTTTGTTCAATGTGGATGCGCCGATCCTGCGCACATTCCGGGAGTTCATCAAAGGGCCTGGGCAGTTGACGCGCTCGTTCCTCGCCGGTAAACGCGCTTCGTACACACCTCCAGTGCGCTACTTTCTGTTCGGCATCGCCTACTACTTCATCATGCGCTGGTTGCTGGACTGGAACCCGGTGGATGCGGCGGTGGAGACCATGACCGGGGCGGCCGGGATCGAAACACCCGCCATGCAGGTGAACCACTGGATGACGAACAACGTGAATCTTCTCCTGCCCTTGTGGTTGATGATGATCGCATTGTTCGATCGCGCACTCTATCCACGAACAGCGCTGCGTTGGGTGGAACGTTTGGTCCATTATCTCTTCGCGGCAGGCACCTACCTGCTCGCCGCCTCTACGTTGCTGCCGTTGAATAGACTTTGGCCAGTACTTCAAGTACTGAACTTCATCATCATCTTCTCCATCATGATCTGGGCCTGCATCGCACTGCACAAGCGTTCGGCGTGGAACGTGATCAAGGCTTTGGTGATGGTTCCGCTTAGCTTCTGGCTTTATGTGCTGCTGAGCACCGTACTGGTCGCCTTGATGCTAGGGATACCCATCGAGCAGGTTTTCGTTCGGCCGTCGTGAGGCCTTCGCAAGTCATGGCCGTCTCTGTCCTCCTCCCTGTGCGAAATGCAGTGAAGACGCTCGATGCTGCGATCGCCAGTATTGCGTCACAGACCCATGCCGAATGGGAGCTGCTGGTGATCGACAATGCATCCTCGGATGGCAGCACTCTTATCGCGAAGGCATGGACGGAGAGGGATCCGCGCATCATTCTCATCGAAGAGCCGAACATCGGGATCGCACATACTTTGAACACGGGCCTGCAGCATGCACGCGGAACCTACATCGCCCGCATGGATGCAGATGACATCAGTCATCCAGAGCGACTTGCAAAGCAGGTCGACTTCCTCGATGCACACCCCGAGATCGGGGTCGTTGGAACACGAACACGCTTCGAGACCTCCGTTGAGAAGAGCAGCGGCATGGCGTGGTTCGTCAACTGGCAGAACGTGATCGTATCACCCCGCGATCACTACGTGAAGCGTTTCGTGGATGCTCCGCTCGCCCATCCCACGGTGCTTTTCCGCCGCGAACTGATCGACCACCACGGCGCGTATGACACCGGGCCGCTACCCGAGGACCACGAGTTGTGGTTGCGCTGGATGCACTACAGCGTGCGCTTCGCGAAACTACCGGAGGAGCTGCTCACATGGAACGATCATTCTCAGCGCTTGAGCCGCACACATGCCAACTACAGCGTAGACGCGTTCTTCAGTACCAAAGCAAAGTGGATCAGCGCGTGGTACCAGAGGAAGTTCGATGACGGACGTCCTATCATCATTGCTGGTACAAGCACCTTATGTCGGGATCGAACACGCTTGTTGGAAGTGGAAGGCCTGCGGATAAATGCCTTCACGGACGTGCGCCGGCGCGAGGTTGCCGGATATCGTTTCATCCCGCACGATGAATTGCCCGGTCCGGGAGAAGCGCTCGTGATCTCCTTCATCAGCCAGCGCGGAACCGGCGATCGCATCGCGGAATTCCTTGCATCTCGGGGGCTTATCGAAGGGGAGGACTTCATTCTCGCAGCGTAAGTACCATGAGCACGCTGCCTAGTTTTGTAGGCATGACCGCGCGCACCAGCCACTTCCTTCTGCTACCTCTACTGCTCACCGGGCATTTCGTACTCGGGCAAACGCCCGAATTCCCGAAGCCGGATCCCATCCTGATCGGCAACGACCCACTTCCGGAAGTACTGCTCTTGGGTACCTTCCACTTCGGTTATCCGGACCTGGACAAACACGTTACCGCCGAGGACGATCGGGTGGACGTGCTTTCGCTACAGCGCCAACCAGAGTTGAACGAACTGCTCGATGTGGTGATGCGCTTCAAACCGAACAAGCTCTGTGTGGAGACCCAGGGCGGCTGGCTGATGCACGAATACAAGGAGTATTGCAGTGGGACGCGCAAGCTGGGCCGCAACGAGTTCTATCAGATCGGCTTCCGCTTGATGGATCGTGCCAAGCTGGATACGATGTACGCCGTGGATGCTTTCCCTCTTATGGTGGACCTGTACAACAGCCCGGACAGCCTGCGCTACAAGCCTTGGCTGGACAGCCTCTATCAGGGCTGGAATTTCGGCGGCGAGGACGTCCTTTCGCAGCGCTACGCTGCATGGTACGCCGCCACCGACAAGGCGAAGAAGCACCATAGCCTACTGGAGATCTTTCTGGCCATGAACGACGATCACGCGCTGGACCGCGACTACGGCGCCTACCTCAATGGCTACTTCAAGCTGCCCGGCCACCGGGGCGCCGATGTGCATGCCATCCATTGGTACAGCCGAAATCTGCGCATCTTCCGGAACATCCAGGACATCACCACCTCGCCGGAGGACCGCATCCTCGTGCTCTTCGGGGCCGGCCATATGGGTATTTTGAAGCACCTGTTCAACTGCTCGCCGGAGTACAAGCTGGTGCGTCTGGCGGACCTTGTCCGGTAGTAAGGTCGCCCCCGCTTAGCTTCGCCGGCATGAGCGAAGCCATCCCCTGCAAGAGCTGCGGAAGCGTGGTGGTCGGTCGCTACTGTTCCGCCTGTGGCGAGAAGGTTCTCACGCCGGACGATCACACACTGAAGCACTACCTCGGCGCATTGCTCAACGCCTTCACCTTCGCCGACAGCAAATTCTGGAACACATTGAAGGCCGTGGTGCTAAGGCCCGGTGAATTGAGCACAGCGTACATGGCCGGACAGCGCGTGAAGTACATGCGTCCCGTGGCCTTCTTCTTCCTGGCCAACTTCATCTACTTCGCTGTTCCGGTGTTCCAGACCTTCAACACATCGCTGGACGGACACATGCGCTACATGCCTTACAGCACTTGGGCGAATGCGAAAGTGGAGCAGCACCTTGAACGCAAGGGCGAGACCCTGGAGGAGCTCACGGCACGCTACGCACCGGTCTCCGCCAACAATGCCAAGCTGATGCTAGTGCTCATGGTCTTTTCATTGGTGTTGCCCATGGCGTTGTTCTACCTGCGGAAGCGGGCATACTTCAGTGCCTATATCACGGCCTCTTTCGAGCTGATGGCCTTCCACGTGTGGGTCTCCACCATTTTCTTGGGCACGGCTTTCGGGCTGTTGATGTTGGTGTTGAACGCGATTGGCCTGCAGGTCGCCTTCATGGATGCGGATAGCTACCTGAGCGTTCCGTTGATCCTCTTGCACCTGTGGGTGACCATCGGCATCGGTCGGCGCTTTTTCGGCTGCACTTTGGCGGGCGCGGTTTGGCGTGCCGTGGCCATGTTGTTCGGGCTGCAGTTCGCGCTTACAGCCTACCGTGCGCTGCTCTTCGCGGTCTCGTTCTGGCAAGTGAGCTGATGCCCTGAAGGTTTATCCCGACCCGACATCCGATCAGAAAGCCCTCCGGACTGCGTTCCTTCGCAGTCGTGGAAGATCACAGCACGTCCTTGAGCGCTATGCGCACCCATTTCGAAAATGGGGCTACCCGTCCATTCGCTGCGCGACGCAACGCCCTCATCGGTCTGCGCTCCTCGCTGAAGAAGCATGACGAGGAGCTCCTCGCGGCCATGCATACAGACATGCGCAAGCCGCGCTTCGAAGCCTATCTCGCGGACATTGGCTTGGTCTACGCGGAGATCGACCACACCCTGAAGCACCTGAAGGAATGGATGCGAACGGAACGGCGCCCCACCCCGCTGGCCCTGCAACTGGCAAGCAGTGAAGTACGCGTGGAACCGCTCGGTGTAGTGTTGATCATCGCCCCGTGGAACTATCCCGTGCAACTGTTGCTCTCTCCCTTGATCGGCGCGATCGCAGCGGGCAATTGTGCGGTGGTGAAACCAAGTGACCAAGCCCCGGCTACTGCAGCTGTGGTGCAACGCATGATTCAAGAAGTGTTCGCTCCGGAACAGGTGCACGTGGTGTTGGGGCCGGGCAGCGAAGTGGGTCCGAAGTTGATCGAACCGTTCCGTTTCGATCACATCTTCTTCACCGGGAGTCCGGGCGTTGGCAAGAGGATCATGGCCATAGCAGCGCCGCACTTGACACCCGTCACCTTGGAGCTTGGCGGGAAAAGCCCTGCGATCGTGGACCACACAGCTGATGTGGATCGCGCAGCACAGCGCATCGTATGGAGCCGGTTCTTCAACGCTGGGCAGACCTGTGTAGCAGCGGACCATGCACTCGTCCACCATGATGTGATGGACCGCTTTCTTGCCTCGGCAGCGAAACACGTGCAGCGCTTCTACGGCAATGATCCACAACAGAGCCCGCACTACGCGCGCTTGGTGAACAACAAACGCTTCAATGCAGTGAAGGATCTTCTGCAGCATGGACGTATCCATATCGGCGGGCAGCACGACGCTGACGATCGTTATATCGCCCCTACGATCCTCACCGATGTTCCACTAGACAGCCCTCCCATGCACGAGGAGATCTTCGGCCCGGTGCTTCCGGTGATCCCGTGGACGGAGCGTGAAGAGGTGGTCCGTATCGTGGCGCGAAACCCCCACCCTCTAGCGTTGTACGTCTTCAGCCAAGATCGGGACGCCCAGCGTTACTTCACAGAGCGCATCGCATTCGGTGGAGGTTGCATCAACCATTGCATGCTGCAATTCGGCAACGCGCATCTCACGGTAGGTGGTGTGGGCAACAGTGGCATGGGGCGCTACCATGGCAAGGCCACCTTCGACCTGTTCTCGCATCACAAAGGCATCGTACATGCCAGCACCTTGATCGACCCCGGTGTGCAGTACCCACCCTATTCGAGTTGGAAAGAGCGGATCATCCGCGTTCTACTTCGGTGAGGCCACGGTGATATTCGTCACCGTTGTCCCCATCCGTTCAGCGCAGCTTTGCGGAAAGCACTCCATCCATGCGCCGAACCGTACTCTTTCTATTCCTCTCCGCCGGTCTCACGAACCTTTCCGCACAGGATCTCGGAGATCGACGCATCGTGTTGGAGGAAGTGACCATCCCCGGCATGCCCGGTGTGCAGTCCTTCGCCTGCGGACAGGATGGAAATGAATGGTTGCTCCTTGGCGGTCGCACAGATGGTTTGCACCAACGCCAACCTTTTGCTGCCTTCCTCGCATCGGCCAACAACACCATGACCCATGTGGTGGACCCATCCACGAGCGAGGTATGGAGCGCGAGCATCTCCAGTCTGCCCACGGCCGTGTATGAGCAATTGCAATGCACCAACTTGGAGTTCTTCCAACGCGGGAACACACTGTACATCATCGGTGGCTACGGGTTCTCTGCAACGGCGAACGACCACATCACCCATGGCCGCTTGACGGCAGTGGACGTACCCGGCGCGATCACAGCGATCAAGAACGGAACCGCACTGACGCCCCATTTCCGACAGATAGCCGATAGCCGCATGGCCGTTACCGGTGGATACTTGGGACTGATGAACGATGAATTCTACCTCGTTGGCGGTCAGCGTTTCATGGGGCGCTACAACCCGATGGGGCCGGACTTCGGACCGGGCTTCATCCAGGAATACACCAACGCCATACGCAAGTTCCGGATCCTGGATGATGGCACGAACCTGTCGATCACGGACTACGAGGAGACCATTGACACCGACAACCTCCATCGACGGGATTACAACCTCGTGCCGCAAGTGTTCCCGAATGGCGAATTCGGCTTCACGGCATTCTCCGGTGTGTTCCAGTACACGAGCAATATTCCGTGGCTCAACACGGTGGACGTCACCGCGTCAGGCTATACCGTGGTCCCGGTATTCGAGCAACTTCTCAACCAATATCACACCGCGCACCTACCGGCGTTTGCTAGCACGTCCAACACCATGAGCACGGTGTTCTTCGGCGGCATAGGACGTTACTACTTCGATGGCAACGGACAGCTCTGGGATGATGTGAACGTACCCTTCGTCAATACCATCAGCCGTGTGCAACGGAGTGGAGACGGCTTGATGCTGGAAACGGCCATCGGCACCATGCCCGCGCTCCTCGGTTCCAGCGCGGAATTCATCACTGCACCAGGCGTACCCACGGTATTCAACGATGTGATCGACCTCAATGCGTTGGATGGCGACACCGTGCTGGCGGGCCACATCGTAGGCGGCATCGAGAGCAGCGCGGCGAACATCTTCTTCGTGAACACCGGCACCCAGAGCGCGGCCAGCACGCGCGTGTTCCGCGTGTTGTTGGTGCGTGATGTCAACACCGGCGTGATCACCACTGCTGACAAGCCCAACACATTGGACGTTTCCCTCTCTCCGAATGGTGAACAGCTCATCATTTCCTTGGAACTGGAACATGCTACGACCGGGGAGTTGAACCTTTTGGACAGCAGCGGCCGTCTGGTGCGAAAACTGCTCTCAGCACGCATGCCCGCAGGAGCCCAGCGCTTGCACAACGATGTACGCGACCTCGATCGCGGTACCTACCTCGTCGAGTGGGTCACTAAAGAAGAGCGCGCCGCAGTTCGGTTCGTTCGCTGAGGTCATTCTTCCAACACGCGTTCTCCGCGAACCGGCTTCAGCGCATCGCGTACCACTTTCAGGTATTGCTCATCGCACTCTAGCACGGCCGTGCATCGCACCGGGTTCTTCGTGATGGCATGCTGGTAGTCACGGACTCCCTCGCGGTCGCAGAACTGGTCCAGATGCTTGAGGAAATGCTGCGCGGTGATGAGCGCGTCGGGGCCGAAGAAATCCCAGTGGAAGCGAAGGCGTGGCATGATGAAGGGCGCTACGAAGGTCCGTAATGATCCTTGATACCTCATGTACTGATGCATCGCGATATCTTGCCGACAAGCAGCGAAGCACTGAATATCGACCTGATCTTCCTCTTCCTCTTCACCACTACGGTGAGCATCATTGGTTCGCTTCAAGCGGGCCTCGTGAACACGGCTGTTCTTGCAACCACCGTCCGCTTCGGTCATGCAAGCGGCAGGCGCATGGCTCTGGGCGGTGCGATCCCTGAGTTCATTCATGCAGGAATTGCCTTCGTTTTCGCGGGGTGGGTGCAAGACCAACTCGGAGCGGATAGACACACCGTCACCTTGATAGCGAGTTCGATACTTGTCGCGCTCGGACTCTACTTTCTATTCATCTTCGATCCGCATTTGCCTGATCTGGACCAGAACGCACAAAAGCCTCGTGGCTTTACCAAAGGATTCCTACTCGGATTGGCGAATCCTCAGCTCCTCCTCTTTTGGTGCGGGATCCGACTTTCAGTGGATGCGATGGACTGGAACATCTCGGGGCCGTTTGGACTGTTCGCCTTCGCGGGCGGAGCGATGATCGGCGCCTTGATCCTGCTGTTGGTGCTCGTTCGGTTAGGGAACACCCTCACCGAGCGCCTTGCACCGGGTCGGCTCCGAACGATGTTCCGGATAGTTGGCGGTGTTCTTGTAGGCCTTGGGCTCTTCGGGGTCCTGCGATAGTACGGATCACCCAGCGCCAGAACGGAGTTGGATCAAAGTGTTCCTCGCACCGCTCCAAGAGCACTTTGAGCGGAACCGGTTGATGACCTCTAGAGCGCAACTGATGACTGATCCGCGGAATGTACCTCGTATGGCGCAAGAGCTCCGACCAGCATTCGAAAATGCTCATCGCAGGGTCGTAGATATGGCCGGGTTCGCTGCTCACACCATTCAACTCGACCACGCTGTAACTCCCAGCTTGAAAGGCCTCAATGGAATCAGCACGTACATCGACCCGCCCGTAGTACACACCGTTCGTCGCGCGGATCAGGTCTGAAATGGAACGCTCCAAGGCGGTCGTGCGCAATGCCGATGCGTCCAGGAATGTCGTTCCGCGACAGTGATTGCCGATCGGCTCCACAACGACCCTTTCGCCATTCGCTGGTACGACTGCTAACACGTCCGCCTTGTAAACACGAAGCCGTTCGATCTGGCGAGCCCCTCGATAGGAACGTCCCAGCAAGGCTTCGACCGAAGCAATTCCATCACCTTCCACTGCGAGGAATCGCTTTCCCGTGATCGACAACAACTCCACCTCGTCGGTCTCCGGGTCTTTGGCGAACATCACCCCGAACTCGTGCTGTCCGGGTATCAGTGCTTGGATCAACAGTGCCTCCTTCGCGTTCACTAACACAAGTTGCAAAGCTGCGCGATCACGCACACGCGTTACCCCTTGACCTCGTTCACCGACATCGGGCTTTACGATCAGCGGGAAGCGGAACCCGGTATCGGCGATCTCTTGTTCGATATCATTCCAGAACCTACCCGTCTCGACAAGCAATGTGGTCGGGTATGAACCTTTTGGAAGCAGCGCGTAGATCTCTGACTTGCGTTCGCCGAAGAAGCCGCCCATATCGATGCCTGGATCCACGTTGGTGAAGAACGCGATGCTTCGTGCGCGGATGGCATGCCACACCAACAGGGGCAGCACAGGCAAGTAGATCAAGTACCACGGCCAATACTCGTGGTTCCATTGCGGGAAGCGCCCCTCGACTATCCGCGCAGATCGATCCATTGCTCGTGTCCGTCGGTGAGGTCGTGGAAGTACATGCGGTCCTTCGCAGTCGAATGCTCCACCGCCACATGACAAATGGTACCGAGATCATTCCCTCGTTGCACCAGGATCCTTTGGGCCCCATCCGGCCAATGCGAACCACCGGAACGATGGAATCGTAGCAAGCGCTCGATGGGCCGTTCGTTCGTCGGCTCGCTCAACATCGCCTTGAACCAATCCACACGCCGAGAACGCGCCGCCTCATCGTACAAGGTGGCAGAAGACCAGATGTGTGGTTCACCGGGATTCTGTTCGATGTGATCAACGATCGTTCCTGTCCAAACAATGGTGCTCACACGACGCGGTTCGTGCTCCACCACGACCAAGCTGAAGGGTTCCAATCCTTCAAATTCGTACTCGCTCAGAAAGTGTTCCGTTGAACCGAGCTCCACGAACCGCAACGGAACCAGACCCCGGCTGTGTTTGTACGGCGGTGTTCGGCGATGCGCGACATGCCCACCGTTCAGAAC
>Ga0075163_10004441_pt1 | contig 18840 bp, 22 predicted proteins | sample JI1023141ADNA_FD_71478 | JGI IMG/M metagenome (GOLD analysis project Ga0075163, IMG submission 71478) | Wastewater effluent complex algal communities from Wisconsin, to seasonally profile nutrient transformation and Carbon sequestration -... | ecosystem: Engineered > WWTP > Effluent > Algae...
TGTGGCGACGGTGGCGTGGATGCATGAAGTGCACTGACCTGCAGCCCGCGGTGAACGTCGTCCGTCTGCCATACGCGCCCAGAGCCTGCGCCCTGGACAATCGTCGACGTCAGGTCCGGATGACGCGGGCGTCAGCGGCGGCCGTAGGTGTGCATGCGGTACTGGACCGTCCGCACGCTCAGGTCGAGGATCTCGGCCGCCCGCGACGTCGAGCCCTCGACCGCGTCGACGGTCGACAGGATCGCGTGGCGTTCGATCTCCGCCATCGTCGAGCCGGGGATGCGCACGCCGCCCTGCACGTCCGGCGACTCCTCGAACGGGAGGTTCTCGACGTCGATCATGTTGCCCTTGCACAGGACGACCGCGCGCTCGATCGCGTTCTCCAGCTCGCGGACGTTGCCGGGCCAGCGGTGCTGCAGGATCTTGTGACGGGCGCGCTCGGTGAACCCCTTGATGCTGGCGTGGTTCTCGTCGACGAACCGCTTGAGGAAGTGCTCGGCCAGCAGCAGCGAGTCGCGGCCGCGCAGGCGCAGCGGCGGCATCTCGACGTGGACGACGTTGAGGCGGTAATACAGGTCCTCGCGGAACTTGCCCTCGCGCACGGCCTGGGCCAGGTCGCGGTTGGTCGCGGCGATCAGGCGCACGTCGACCTTGATCGTCTCGCCGCTGCCGACGCGCTCGAACGACCGCTCCTGCAGCACGCGCAGCAGCTTCACCTGCAGGGCCGGCGATATCTCGCCGATCTCGTCGAGGAACACGGTGCCGCCGTTGGCCTGTTCGAAGCGACCGACGCGGCGGCGGTCGGCGCCGGTGAACGAGCCCTTCTCGTGGCCGAACAGCTCGGTCTCCAGCAGGCTCTCGGCCAGCGCGGCGCAGTGGAGCGTGACCAGCGGAGCGGCCTTGCGCGGGCTGAGCGCGTGGATCGCCCGCGCGAGCTCCCCCTTGCCGGTGCCGCTCTCGCCGGTGATCAGCACCGTGGCTCGCGAACCCGCGACCTGCTGCGCGACCTCGTACACCTTCTGCATGGGGGCGCTCGCGCCGAGCATGCTCTGCAGGCCGCTGCCGTCGCGCTCGCGGAGCTGCCGGCGCAGGTTCTCCGCCTCGCTCCGGAGCGCCCGGCGCTCCATGGCCCGCTCGATCGACAGGACCAGCTCGTCGATCTCGAGCGGCTTGGTCAGGTAGTCGTCGGCGCCGGCCCGCATCGCCGACACGGCCGACGCCACCTCGCCGAACGCGGTGGCGACGATGACCGGGACGTCGCGGTCCTGGGCGCGGAGCTGCTTAAGCAGCTCGAGGCCGTCCATCTTCGGCATCTTGAGGTCGGTGACGACTACATCGGGGGCAAACTCGCCGGCGGCCTTCAGCGCCGCCTCGCCGTCGGCCTCGGACTGGACGCGGTAACCCTTGCGACGCAGGAGCTTCTCCAGGCCCAGGCGGGCGGTCGGCTCGTCGTCGACGACGAGGATGCGGCCGCGGATCTCGTTGCTGTCAGTCATCGTCGTTCACTCCGGGGATCGGCTGGCTCTGGGTCTGGGGTCCTGCGACCGGCAGGACGACGCGGAAGAGGGTCCGTCCGGGTGCGGTCTCGACGTCGATCGACCCGCCGTGATCGGTGACGATCCGGTGGGTGATCGACAGGCCGAGGCCGGTCCCGTGGGACTTGGTCGAGAAGAAGGCGTCGAAGATCGGCGTGCCGGACGGGATGCCGGGCCCGTCGTCCTCGACCTCGACCGTGACGGTCCGCGGCTGGCGGCGCGCGCGGAGCACGACGCGGCCGCCGCTGGCGAGCGCGTCGACCGCGTTCTGAGCGAGGTTGAGGAACACCTGCTCGAGCTTGGCGCGGTCGGCCTGGAGCTCGATGTCCGCGGGTGGGGCGTCGAGCGTCAGCGTCACCTCGCGGGTCTGGGCCTGCGAGGTGACCATCTGGACCGTCCGCGCGAGCACCTCCTGGATCACCACCGGCTTTATCTGCAGCGGTCGCGGCCTTGCGAAGTCGAGGAACTCCGAGACGAGCCCGCCGAGCCGCCTGATCTCGTCGCGCACGACGTGGACGGTGTCGAGCAAGTCGGCGCTGGCGTCGATGTCGCGCAGGGCCATGTCGAGGTAGGTGACGTGGAGCTGGGCGCCGTTGAGCGGGTTGCGGATCTCGTGGGCCAGACCGGCGGCGAGCGTGCCGATCGCGGCAAGCCGCTCCTGCTGCTTGACGCGGTCCGCCGTGGCCCGCTCGTCGGTCGAGTCGAGCCCGAGGGCGAACACCGACACGTCGTCGCCGTCCGCGGGCGCGTGGGTGAAGTGCCAGCGGATCACCCGGGGATGCCCGGCCCTGGTCCGGATTGTCGTCTCGAGCGGCGAACCGTCGCTCGCGGCACCGTCCGGGGCGGGCGAGCGGAAGCTGCGGAGCAGGGCATCGACGCCGGCGCCGTCGCCGTCCGGATCGATGCCCAGGGCGGTCAGGAGCTCCAGGCCGAGCACTTCGTCGCGGCCGTGGCCGGTGACGCGCTCGGCCTCGCGGTTGAACAGCCGGATCACCCCGGTGTCGTCGAGTCCCACGATGAGCACGCGGGCCAGCTCGACCGCGTTGACGTAGCGGTGCTGCGTCTTGGCCAGGTCGCGGCCGAGGGCCTCCTTCTCGAGGCGCTCGACGTGCTGGATGCGGGAGATCGAGTCGTCGCGGTAGCTCTCGAGCATGGTCGCCAGCTCGAGGTCGATGATCCGGCAGATCGCGCGGGAGACCCGCGTCCCGTGCGGACCCGACGCCTCGGCGATCTCCATCAGCGACAGGCGGATCAGCGCCATCGCCGTGAACATGTAGCGCTGCGGCAGACCGACCTTGACGTGGACGCGGCCGATCGCCGTCGTCTCGGCGAAGTAGGCCTCGTTGTACGTGCCGCCGAACACCCGCTCGAGCCAGCGGACCAGCGAACGCTGCAGCCGGGCGATCTGCGCCTCACCCGTGAACACGGCGTGGGCCTCCTCGTGCAGGCGGATCTGATCGTAGAACTCCTGGGCGATCCGCTCAAAGTGCGGCTCCGCGGTCGTCCGGAACCCCGCGAGCAGCGCGGCGTCCTCGGCCGAGAATTCGACGTAGCGCTTGAGCTCGGCGAAGCGGGTCTCGGTGTCGGGCACGGCGGTCGCCACGTCACGCGCTCCTCTCGAGGTCCCGCAGCGCGCCGACGAGGGCGGAGTAGTCGAGCGGTTTGATGAAGAGCTGGGGCATTGGCTCGGCGCCATCGAGGCGGTTTGCGAGGTCGGGGTACGCCGTGACGATGACGATCGGCAGCGTCGGGCAGTGCGTGCGCGCCAAGCGCGCCACGGTGATGCCATCGATCTGCGGCATCCGCAAGTCGGTCACCAGTACGTCCGGCGCGGGGCCCTCGGCCAGATGCTGCAGCCCGGCGAGGCCGCCCAGGCACACGTCGACGGTGAAGCCGTCACGGCGGAGGAGACCGGCGAGCATCCGCCCGGATCGTTCGTCGTCCTCGACGACGAGGACGCGGAACGGACCGGGGGTGGATATGGCGGTGACGGGCATCGCCAGACTGCTAAGCAAGCGGCGTACCAGCGAAAGTCGGGTCTTTTGCGGTGGTTCGGCGCAGGCGGGCGTCGAGGGTTGCAGACAGGTGCAGACCATGCACCCCGCCGGGGGCGGAGGTCCGCTGCGCTCGAGCGACCGCCTGGAAATCATTGCACTTGTCGGTGCGGCCTCCGGTCCGGAATCGTCCCTGCAAAGGCACCGGACAACGCCATGCGAACCATGAAAGCAGCCATCTTCGTCGAGCCGGGGCGCATCGCCCTCGACGAGCGCCCGATCCCCGAGATCGGGCCGCTCGACGCGCTCGTCCGCATCACCACGACGACCATCTGCGGGACCGACGTCCACATCCTCAAGGGCGAGTATCCGGTGCGTCGCGGGCTCGTCGTCGGTCACGAGCCGGTCGGCGTGATCGAGAAGCTGGGCTCGGCGGTCGTCGGCTACCACGAGGGCCAGCGCGTCATCGCCGGGGCGATCACTCCGTCCGGCCACTCGCACGCGTCGCTCGCCGGCTGCGGGGCGCAGTGCGGCGCCGGCACGCCGCACGGGTGGAAACCGCTGGGCGGCTGGCGGTTCGGCAACACGATCGACGGGTGCCAGGCCGAGTACCTGCGCGTGCCCGACGCGATGGCCAACCTGGCGCCGGTGCCCGACGGGCTCACCGACGAGGAGGTGCTGATGTGCCCGGACATCCTCTCGACCGGCCTGTCCGGGGCCGAGAGCGGCAAGGTGCGCATCGGCGACACCGTCGCGGTGTTCGCTCAGGGCCCGATCGGGCTGTGCGCGACCGCCGGGGCGCGGCTGCGCGGGGCGACCACCATCATCGGCGTCGAGAGCGTGCCGGAGCGGATGGAGATGGCGCGTCGCATGGGCGCGGACCACGTGGTCGACTTTCGCAGCGTCGACCCCGTCGAGGAGATCCTGCGCATCACCGATGGCCGGGGGGTCGACGTGGCGATCGAGGCGCTCGGCACCCAGCAGACGTTCGGCGCGTGCCTGCGGGTCCTGCGTCCGGGCGGCTGCCTGTCGAGCCTCGGCGTTTACTCCGGCGACCTGACGCTGCCGCTCGGCCCGTTCGCGGCCGGGCTCGGCGACCATACGATCGTCACCACCCTGTGCCCCGGCGGCAAGGAGCGCATGCGCCGGCTGATGAACGTCATCGCCGGCGGCCGCATCGACCTGCGCCCGCTGGTCACGCATCGCTTCCGGCTCGACGACATCGAGCAGGCGTACGACCTGTTCGCGCACCAGCGCGACGGCGTGCTCAAGGTAGCGATCACACCGTGACGGCCGAGGACGGCGCCAGCCAACGCCGTCCTCGCATGCTCACGCGGCCGGCCCGGCCTGGTCGCGGACGACGAGCACGCTGCAGCGCGCGTGGTTGACGATCCGGGCGGCGGTCGTTCCGAGCAGGCGATCGACCACGCCGTAGCCGTGGCTGCCGAGGACGATGAGGTCCGCGTGCAACTCGTCGGCGAGCTCAACGACGACCTGCGCCGGGGTACCGAACCGACACAGCCGCTGGCCCCACTGGACGGGCGTGTGCGCCGGACGGAGGCTCTCGGCGAGCGAAGTGAGCTCCTGCGCGCCGTACTCGAGCAGGCGAGCCATGAGCTGGTCTCCGGTGAGCGTAAAGGCGTCAGGAGGGACTCCGAGGGGCAGGTGCACGGCGCGACCGAGGTGGAGCGTCGCGCCCGTGCGGGCCGCGAGTTCAGCGGCGTGGCCGATGACGTGCGGAGCGCGGGATGAGCCGTCGAGGGCGGCGAGGATGTGCTTGTACATCGGGTCCGGTTATAGTCCGTCGCGGAGGCCGTGCCCATGGGGTCGGCCGTGCCCACGGGGTCGGCCAGCAGGAGGCCCTGCCGCCGTAGACGCTCGGCTGCCCTGGAGCTGTCAGGGCCTGCGCGCACGGGCTTTGATCGGGCATCCGTCTGGGCCGGCTGCAACCCATGCATGGGGGTGCAAGGCGCTCCGGCCAACGACGCGTGACGGGCGTCCAACCGTCGATTCTCCGGCGTTCGGAGGCTGGCACACCCCTTGCTCATCAGGTCGGACATCACCGGCAACCAAGGAAAACTGCCATGCTCACTGCTTCGACGTTCCTCGTCTCGACCGACCTCATCTCGATCCTTCTCTCGTGGGTCATCGCCGCCGCGCTCATCGTGACGCTCGCCGTGATCAATCGCCGTCGGATCCAGACCCGATGACCGGCACATGTGAGTGCGGCTCGCCGCACCCGCGGCGCCGCGTCGTGTTGACCGGGGGTCCCGGCGCCGGCAAGACGGCGGTGCTCGAGGTCGTGCGTCAATCGTTCTGCCGCCACGTCCGGGTGCTCCCGGAGTCGGCGGGGATCCTGTTCGGCGGCGGCTTCCCACGCGAGGACAGCCCCGAGGCTCGTCGCGCGGCCCAGCGGGCCATCTATTACACGCAGCGCGAGCTCGAGGCGATCGCGGACGCCGACGGAGACGTGATCACCCTGTGTGACCGCGGGACCGTCGACGGAATCGCCTACTGGCCCGGGCCCGCCGACTTCTGGGCCGCTGTCGGAACCACCCGCGCTGAACAACTCCGGCGCTACGACGCCGTCATTCACCTGCGTACGCCGTCCCCGGCGCACGGATACAACCACGTGAACCCCCTCCGCGTCGAGTCCGCCGCCGAGGCGTCGGCGATCGACGAGCGGATCCTGGCAGCATGGGAGGGACACCCGCGACGGATCGTGCTCGAAGCGACACCGGATTTCCTCACCAAGGCGAGTCGCGCCCTCGCGGCGATCGCGGGCGAGCTCCCGGCGTGCTGCGGGCGGACCGTTATTCCCTGGGCAGCGACCGCCGAGTGAATGCGTCGGAGCGAGCTGGAGCGGCACTTCGTGGGCACCATCGCGGCGACTCCGACCCGCTCCGTCGCCGTCGTGCCGGGCGAGCCCGGATGACGACGAGGCGCTGCAGATCGTGCACGTCCCGGCAACCGGTTCCGGCTCGCCACGCCGTCGACCCCTACGCCGACTCACGATGAATGTGGCATGTGGATTGCTATGGTGATGTCCATGGCAAAGCCGCTGACTCTCTCCTTCCTCGGTGCGACTGGCACCGTCACGGGTTCGAAGCACCTGCTGGACGACGGGCGCGTCCAGATCCTCGTCGACTGCGGCCTGTTCCAGGGCTACAAGCAGCTCCGCCTGCGCAACTGGCAGGAGCTCCCGCTGCCAGCGCGCGCGCTCGACGCGATCCTGCTGACCCACGCGCATGTCGATCACAGCGGCTACTTGCCGGTGCTCGCGCGCGCCGGCTACCGCGGCGCCGTGTATTGCACCCCGGCCACGGCGGCCCTGTGCGACATCCTCCTGCCCGACGCCGCCCACCTGCAGGAGCTCGACGCGGGCTACGCCAACCGCCATGGCTTCTCGCGCCACCGCCCGGCGCTGCCGCTGTACACCGCCGCCGACGCCCGCTGCGCGCTCGAGCTGCTGCGCCCGGTCGAGTTCGGCGAGCGCTTCGCGCTGCCGGGCGGGCTCCATGCGCGCTTCACCCGGGCCGGCCACATCCTCGGGGCCGCCTGCGTGACGGTGGAGGGCGGTGGTCAGACGGTGCTGTTCTCCGGCGACCTCGGGCGTGACCACGACGAGATCATGGCTCCGCCGGAGCCGCGGCCGCCGGCCGACGTGGTGGTGATGGAGGCGACCTACGGCGATCGCTTGCATGACCTCACGGACCCTGCGGACGGGCTCGGCGAGGCGATCCGGCGGACGGTCGCCCGCGGCGGCAAGGTTCTCATCCCCGCGTTTTCGGTGGGGCGCACCCAGGCGCTGCTGGTGCTGCTCCACCGTCTCCGCGTCGCCGGCCGGATCCCCGAGGTGCCGATCGTGGTCGACAGCCCGATGGCAACCTCGGTGACCGGACTGTACGCCCGTCACCCCCGCGACCATCGCCTCGACGCCGCCACGTGCCGCGAGGCGTTCGACGGCGCCCGGTACACGCGCGACGTGACCGCCTCGCAGGAGATCGACCGCCGCGGCGGGCCGTGCGTCGTGATCTCCGCGAGCGGGATGGCCACCGGCGGACGCGTCGTCCATCACCTCAAGAGCTTCGCCCCCGATCCCGCGAACATGATCCTCCTGGTCGGCTTCCAGGCGGGCGGAACCCGCGGTGCCGCGCTCGCGGCGGGTGCCACTCAGATCAAGATCCACGGGCAGTTCGTCCCCGTGCGCGCCGAGGTGGCACGGCTCGACAACCTGTCCGCGCACGCCGATCAGCGCGAGCTGATCGCGTGGCTCGGCGCCGGCCCGCGCCCGCGCCAGATCTTCCTCGTGCATGGTGAACCCGCCGGGCTGGACGCGCTGCGTGTGGCGATCCGCGAGCAGCTCGGGTGGGAAGCGACAGTCCCCGACTATCGCGACACGGCGGACCTGTGAACGGCGCCTGGCCTCGGCCCCACCTGCAGATTCTGCAGATTCGTGCACGACAGGAAGCCTGTCCGTGATCGCATCGCAGGAAACGCCGCACCACACGAGCCTGGGGCGCTGGCACACGACTTGCTGAGTGATGGCCATGCAAACCGAAACACCGCTGGTCCGCCACTTCATGACGCCGAACCCCGTGATCATCGACGGAGGGCTGACGATCTCCGACGCCTTCACCCGCATGTTCCAGATCCACGCCCGCCACCTCCCGGTGTATGTGCGCGGCCACCTCGTGGGCATCCTCAGCGACCGCGACGTCGGGCACCTCTCCGCCGTCAAGGGCGTCGATCCGGACAAGTTCACGGCGGAGCAGGCGTGCTCCCCGAACCCCTACGTCTGCACCCCCGACACGCCGCTCGAGCAGGCCGTCCAGGTGCTGGTCGAGCACAAGTTCGGCGCCGCCCTGGTGATGGAGAATGGGGAGCTGCTCGGTATGTTCACCGTGATCGACGCCCTGCAGGCGCTCGTCGCGGTGCTCCGGCGCGACGCGACCCAGGCCACCGACCCGCGCCACCAGTGGCACGCCTCCACCGTCAGCGCGAGCTGCCCCGCGTGACCCGCAGATCAGGAGCACCCGCCATGTCGAAGCACCGCGTCATCCCCCGGATCAAGTCCTACATGACCACGACGCCGCACACGATCGGCGTCGACCAGACCATGGCCCGCGCGCACGAGGTCATGCGTGAGCACCGTCTGCGCCACCTGCCCGTCCTCCAGGCCAGCCGCCTGGTCGGCATCCTCTCCGACCGCGACCTCCACATGGTCGAGACCCTGCGCGACGTGGACCCGCGGACGGTGCGCGTCGAGGAGGCGATGACCCAGGACGTCTACACCGTCACGCCCGACGCCCCGCTCGACGAGGTCGTCAAGGACATGGCCACGCACAAGTACGGGTCCGCCGTCGTCGTCGACCGCGCGCACGTCGTCGGCGTCTTCACGACCGTCGACGCCTGCCGCGCCTTCGCGGACATGCTGACGCGCGAGGCCTGATTCCCCGCGTTTGGACGAGCAAGCCGCGGCGCCGGGCAGGCGACCGCGGCTCGGCCTTCTCGAGCGTGCGCGTCCGGGCGGACCTTCCGGTCGACCTGGTTGCCGCGACGCGCCGTCCGGCGGAGCCGATCAGGGGGCTGGCGGCGGGGCGGTGACGAACGCGTCTGCGTGGATCTGGTTCATCCGGGCGCCACGCATGAAGCACTGCTTGCGCAGCGCGTGCACCCGATCCGGATCTCCGCAGAGGAACACGCGATGACCCGCGAGCTTCGGCAGCAGCGCCGCGGCGACGGCCTCGATACCCCCGATGTGCAGGTCCTCGGCCGGATCGCCATGCAGCGCGCAGCGTACGTAGCGCAGGTTCTCGTGGCTGCGGGCCAGGTCGCGGAGCGTGTCCGCGAGGTAGAGCCCGGCCGGTGTCACGGCGCCGTGCATCAGCGTGATCGGGCCGGTGTGGCCGCGGCGCAGCGCGTCGCGGACGATGCCGTGGAGCGGGGCCAGGCCGGTCCCGACGCCGACGAGCAGCAGCGGCTGCGCGGGGTCTCCGTCGCTGTAGAAGCACTCGCCCTCGGGGCCGCGGATGCGCACGCGGTCCCCCGGGCGCAGGTCCTCCGCGATCCACCGACTCATGCGCCCGTGCGGCAGCACGCGCACGTGGAGCTCGAGCTCCTCGTCCTCGGGCAAGCTGGCGAGCGAGTAGCTGCGCGCGAGCCCGTCGTCGCGGAGCAGCGTGACGAACTGGCCGGCGCGGTAGTCCAGTCGGACCTCCGGGCGCAGGCGCAGGCGCACGATGTCCCTGGCGAGCGGATCGACCGCGACCACGTGGGCCTCCTGCGGAGGATCGTCGCCGACAGCGACCGCGAGGTCGGCCGTCGGGCGGCACAGGCAGGCGAGGAAGTAGCCCCGCTCGCGCTGGGTGGGTCGCAGGCCGACTTGCGCCGACGCCGGCAGTTCGCCCGCGCAGGCCCGCAGGCGACAGCTCTGGCAGGCGCCGGAGCGACAACTGTTGGGGACCGGCACCTCGGCGCGAAGCAGCGCATCGAGCACGGTCTCTCCGGTCTCCAGGGTCAAGTGAAGGTCCCCGTAGTGCAGTACGGACATGACAGCTCCCGGTGTGTGGATCAGACCTGGGCCCGCGGTTCGCGTCCCAGGACGTCGTCGCGGACCGAGTTGGCGAGCGCGGCGACCCTGGCGATCTGGTCCTCGCCGACGCCGAGCTCACGCAGCGTCTCGCCGAGGTCCTCGATCACCGCGTCGACATGACTGTCGTCGAGGCCCTTGGCGACCAGGTGCGCGTGACCCCGACGCATGTCCATGCCGCTGTAGTTGTTGGGTCCGCCGGTCACCATCGTCAGGAAACCCTTCTGTTTGGCCGCCTGCCGCTCCATGTCGACCCCGTCGAAGAAGTGGGCGATACGATCGTCGCTCAGGACCTTGCGGTAAAAGATGTCGACAGCGGCCTCGATGGCGGCGGCGCCGCCGAGTTCGTCATACAAGCTCTTCATGGTTCTCGTTCTCCTGATCCCGGTTATTGCACCCGGCGTGCCAACGAGATCATGGCATCTACACAGGGCGGTCCGGGCGGTGGGCCACGGCGGTTGCAGGTAGGTGCAGACCGTGCACCCGCTCGCCGCGACGGTGGCGATCATCGATCGACGAGGTCGACGACCTCGAGACCGGCGACGAAATCCGTGTCCGCCAGCGACCCCTCGTCCAGCAGGCGGGCCATGCGATCGGCGCCGTCCCAGTCGCCCTGGGCCTGCGCCTCGACGTGGCGACCGTACACGACGCGGGCGGCGAACTCGGGGTCCAGGCTGTCGACGACGCTCATGAACTTCGCCTCGTACGGGTGCGGCCCGGGCGAGCACGCGAACAGCCGTCCGTAGCCGAACGGCCACGCCTCGGCGAGCCCGCGGTCCTCGCTGAGCGCGCCGACCAGCGCCGTCGAGGTCTCGTCGCCGGGACACGGGCCACAGCCCGTCTCCATCAGCGCGACGCTCGCGAGGTGACGGGCCGTCTCGTCGTCCTCGCTGGCGCGGATGCGCCGCAGCTCGTTGGTGCGTGCGTCGCAGCGGCGCTCGTCCTCGCCGGCGTCTCGCAGGACCGCGGGCGGCACCAGCTGGAGCACCCGCAGGCGGAGCGCGTCGGGGAGTCGCTGCGGGCGCACGTAGATGGATTCGCCGTAGCCTGGGATCTGCAGCTCGACGTCGACGGCCTCGTCCTCGACCCAGACCAGCCCGAGGGCGGTCCCGCTGTCGGTACGGCCGGCCACCGCGATCATGCGCCGGCATTCGGTGGGCAGCGCGAAGTAGCCGCCAGTGTCGCTGTGGGTCGTCACCTGGGCCGAGCGGTCGAGGGTCGTCGCGGCCACCTTCGTCAGAAACCGCGGCGCGCCGAAGCTGTCGATGAGCTGCCCGCGGATCCCGCAGCCCATGCCGGCGCCCGGCGGCGGATCCGGGGCCTCGGTCGGCAGCGGCGACGCGGGTGACGTGGCGCGGCACCCGACGAGGGAGAGGACAGCGACCAGGGAGAGGATCGTGGGACGCATGACGCCACCTACCGCCCCACCGACTGCGCGCACTGCAGCCTGCACGTCGCGCGGTCGTCGACGCCGAGCTGCGCGTCCCCCTGGCACCCGGCCACGCACGTCTCGAGGACCTCGAGCGCGGCGGCAGGCAGGCGAGTACCGGACGCCTCGCGGCACTCCGTCACGCAACCAGAGTCCGCCGGGCCGCCCTTGGCGGGGTAGCAGGCGCCCAGGCAGGTCGCCGCCTGGCCGACCGCGGGGTCGAACGCCGGCGTGGGGGCCTCGCGGTAGCTGCCCTCGCAGTTGAGGCGACAGGTCGCGCGGTCGGTCTCACTCAGCTTCGAGTCGCCGCAAAGATCGAGGCACGCCGACATCCCCACGGGATCGCAAGCCGGCACGAGGAGGAGCAGCAGGAGCATCGTTCGCATGCGGGACACTTAGCAAGGCATGTGCCAATCGCAGGCGCGTGCTCTCCTCGAACGGGCCCAGGTCCTCCACTGGTTCATCCTGCACGCACATGCATGGTTTGCCGACGACCTCACGGACCGGACGGCCTCGGAAGCCGCCAGGCGAGCGCGACGAGCAGCACGCCGACCAGCGCCATGAGCGGCTGCAACCATGACACCGGGCCGATGATGGCGACCTGGGCCGCGATCCAGCCGAGGAGGACGACCCCGGCGCCCGCGGACAGCGCCCGTGCACTGCGCAGACCGGCGATCACCGCGAGCATGGCTCCGAAGCACGCGCCGCCGACGAGGAAGATCAAGAAGAGGCTGGGGATCATGTAGTCGTCGAAGGGGCTGGCCGCGAGCCATTCCCGCGGGACGTTCTTCGCGCCGGCGAGACCGTAATAGCCGCCGGCGAAGGCGTTCATGGCGACGACGGCGAGCAGGCTTCCGAGGACATGCTTGCGGGTGATTCGACGGGTCATGTCCGCCGGACGAGCAAGACGCGCGCCAGCGGACGTGTCCTCCACTTTCGCGGCGGAGCCGTCGGGGGTTCACAGCAGGAGACCAGGACTGCACGTACATGCATGCTTTGCATCTCCCCGGAGATGCGAACACGGACTTCCGTAGATCGTTGCCGTGGCATGTGCCTTGCTCGTGGTCGAGCGCATGAACCCCGGAGCTCGCTCAGGCATGGCCATCCTGTGTGCCAGTATCGCCGCGATGATGGCGCTCGCGTCCGCGCTCGGTGTATTTGCCCGGGGCGACGGCGCCGTCCAGGCGGCGACGAGCATCCGCGGCGAGCTGTTTCACTACGTGACCACCGGCGTCTACGCATTCAACGCCGAGCGGGTCGTCGCCGAGGGCGTCGGGTGGGACTGGTTCACGCTCGTCGTCGCAGCCCCGGCCCTGCTCGTCGCCGCCGTGTTCGTGGCCCGCGGCTCGCTGCGCGGCCGGCTGTTCGCCCTCGGGCTGCTGGGCTACGCGTTCTACCAGTACATGATGTACGCGACGACTTGGGCGTTCGGGCCGTTGTTCCCGCTGTTCATCGCCCTCTACGCCGCGAGCCTCGCGGGGATCGTCTGGATCGCTTCGACCGTCGACCTCGCGGCGGTCGCCGTGAACCTGGGGCCCGGGTTCCCACGCCGGCGCATGGCCACGCTGTGTGTCGTGATGGCCGGGGCGTTGCTCGGCATGTGGTCACATCGCATCGCCCTCGGGTTGCTGCACGAGCCGCCCCCGCTGCTCGGCGGGACGACGATGGTCGTCCAGGCGCTCGACCTCGGACTGGTCGTACCCCTCTGTCTGTGGAACGCCTTCATGCTCTGGCGAAGGCGGCCAATCGGCTACCTGTTGTCGGCCGTGCTGGTGGTGAAGGGGTTCGCCATGGCAGCCGCCATCGTGGCGATGTTGATCTCGGCCTGGGCGACCGAGGGCAAGCTCGAGGTCCAACCGCTCGTCGTGTTCGGGTTGTTTGCCGCCGGGCTCGGCTGGCTGGGCCTGCGGATGTACGCCCCGCCCCGATCGATCCAGCTTGCGTGAGCTCAGGGAGGCGTAAATGTCGATCGGTATCATCGTCGAGACAGGAGTACGCGCTCCCGAACGGCCCGCTGAACGTCACGTCCTCGGCCGCTGGATCGGCGCGACGGTCGTCGCCGAGGCGATCGGCTTCGCCGCCGCGATGGCGATCGGTCGCGGGGTCTACGCGGCCATCGGTGGCGAGCCGGCAGGTCTCGCTGGAGAAGCGCTGACGATCGGGCTCTCGCTGCTCGTCGGCATCGTCGAGGGGGCTTGCCTCGGGACGGGTCAGTGGCACGTGCTCCGGCGCGTGCTCCCCGAGGTGCGCGCCGGCGCCTGGATCATGGCGACCGCGACGGGCGGCGCGCTCGCGTGGATCCTCGGCATGTCCGCTGGGCCGCGCGTGCAGCCGGTCTCGCCGGGGGCTACTGCGCTCGTCCTGGTCGCCTCCGGTCTCCTGATCGGCGGAGTCCTGGGAGGCGCGCAGGCGCTGGTGCTGCGACGCCGTCGCCGCCTGGCGCACGCGTGGGTGATGGCCAGCGCGATGGGCTGGATGCTCGGCCTCCTGTTCGCGTACGCGGGGGTCGCTGCGCTGCCGAACGACGGTATGACGCCGGGCGCCATCGGCCTCCTTGGCGTCGCCGGTGCTGCGATGGCCGTCCTCCCGGCGCTTGCGACCGGATTCGTGCTGCGCCGGGCCGAGTGCGACGGTTGAGCAGGGACCCATGCCAGGCTGGATAGCGGCGAGCTCGGGCCACATGAAGTCCCGCGCTGAGCCAAGTTCGGCGCGGTGGACCGGCATCTAAAGAACAGGCCGGAACGACGGCGGCCGGGCACCTTGCGATTACGGCTCCATCGTCGACGAGGCCCGCAGGAAGGCGACGCGCATGCGCACAGGGCCGAGCGGTTCGACGTGATGCTCGACCTCCGGCGGGATGATGCCGTGGCCGCCGGCCTCGATCACAGCATCCACATCGAGCGCTGCCATGACGAAGCGCAGTCTTCCGGACAGCACCTCGACGCGGCCCCATACGCCGGCGCGGGTGGTGTGAACGCGGCGGAGGCCCGCAGGCAGCGTCGTCTCGTCGAATACGTCGGTCGTGCGATAGACCTGGACGTTGGAGGGCAACGTCGGGAAGTCCCCTCGTCCCTTGGCGGGTGTGCTGCTCGGGCGTTCGTCCAGCTCCTCGCCGACGATCGCGTCGAGAATCGCGGACGACAGTCGCGCCTCGCAGGTTGGGAACAGCTCGCGCTCCTCGAAGCGGACGTGTTCGGTCAGACGCTCGGCGAACGCGGCCACGCCGTCGCTGCGACCGGCCGCAGCCGCGGCGGCCAGCGCCCGCAAGTACCCATGATCGGCCGCGGTCCTGTCAGCCAGAGCGACCTCTCCGGCAGCTCGCAGTGCGGGCAGAAGGATGTCCTCCTCGACACGAAAGTGCGGCTCGAGCTCGCGGTCGAAGCGCTCGGCGAGCTGGTGCGCCGCGTCGCGGGCCCGTCCGTCGCCGACCAGCTCCGCCAGCCGCCGCGCGAGCACCAACGCATGATGGTGCTCCGCTGACAGCCGCCTCAGTCTGGGGTCGCGCTTCATCGTCCTCCGGCCGTACGCGACCTGCGCTCTCGCATCTCGCTTCGACTTGGCCCCGCCGAGGATGGCGAGACGGGGCGTTCCTTGCAAGCGTTGCGGGTGGGCGGCATGACTGACGGGCTTCTCTTCGCCCTCCAGGCCGACGCCCCTTCGCCTCGTGACCAACGACCTCGGCGGGGACGTCGATGGCCTGGTCCGCCCCTAACACCGGCTGTCGTCGACGGTGCCTCTACGCAGCCTTGCCGCATGTGCGCCTCCCGGGCGTACGGTAACCGCCCTGGACGACGATCAGCAGGAGAGGACCCACCAGCAGGAGCATGTACGGGAGCAGTCCGATCGCGTGGATGCTCTGGCCCGCGGCCCGGAGCGCAACGGTAGCGATCAGCATGAGCACGAGCCCGCAAAGCGGCACGACGATCGGAGAAACGGAAATTCGGCTTGCGCTTGCTGGAGTTTTCATCGTGATCCTTATGCGACGACCGAGGTGAATCCGGATGACATACCGTCGGCGGTGTGTGATGGGAGCAGCCGCGCTTATGGCTTGAAGCCGATCTCGAGCTGGCCGGCGAGCACGAGGTCGGCGGCGAGGAACTCCTTCTCGATGTCCAGGTTCTCGACCTGCACCCGGTCGAGCTCGCCGTCCACGCTCAGGTGGCCCTCCCACATGCTGCCGAGCGCCCCGGTGATCGCCTCGCCGAGGACGGCGGTCCGCGCGTCGAGTTTCCAGCGCGCCTGCTCGGCGACCAGCGCCAGCAGGGCCGCGTGGTTGGCGGCCGACAGCCGCTTGACCGCCTGGTTGTCGGTGTCGAGCGCGTAGTCGAAGTTCTTCAGCGAGAGCTCCCGCTTCTTGGGGTCCCACGCGAGCTCGCCCCACATCTGCAGCTCGCCCTCGAACGCACCGCGGGTGGTGACCACGAGGTGGAGGCGCCGCGTGGGCCGCAGGTCGGGGGCCTCGACCAGCGTCACGTGGGTCACGATCAGTTCGGAGCTGCCGGGCCGGCCGACGTGCTTGCCCTTCAGGCGCTGGCTGAGCTCCTCGCCCAGGACCGCCACCGGCACCCGCAGCCGCGCGCGAACGGCGAAGCCCGGCGGGTCGGTCACCGGCTTCAGCGGCGGGAGCTTGGTGGGCTTGACCTTCGGCTTGTCGCCGAGCTGCACGGCGAACTTCCCGGCGAACGCGAGGTCGACGCGCAGGTCGCCGCCGTCCTTGCGCGGCTGGGAGACGCCGACGGCGGTCGGCTGGACGACCAGCCAGGCGGGCGTGTTGCACACCGCGCCGGCCACGGTCGGGCAATTGGGCTGAGCGAGCTTCTGCAGGGCCCGCGGCTGCTGCAGCGCGCCCCAGAGCTGCTGCGCCTGGCGCTTGAGGTTCAGTGAGCGCTCGACGTGCTGGTCGGCGTCGTCGAGCGCCTTCTCGATGCGTGGCACGAGGTAACGGTCGAGGTGGCGGTTCACCATCGGCGCGATCGCCTCCTTGCTGACGCACACCCTGGTGATCGCCTGCACGCACAGGTCGCCGCGCGGCGCCGGGCCGTGGTCGAGGTCGTCGAGCTCGACCCGGGCCTTGACGCGGTAGTCGTCCTGGATATCGAACTTCGCGGAGAACTTCGCGGAGATCTTCTGCGGGTCGGACTTGGTGCCCCATGACTCGCCCCGGGTGATCCAGATCCGGCCGCCGAGCGGGTTCTTCGCCGAGACGCGCACGTCGGCCGCGTAGTACGCGTTCACGCCGACCTTCAGGGTCCGATCCGCGAAGCTGGCCGCGATCGGGTCGCGCCACACCCGGTAGCGCACCTCGACCCTGGTCAGCGACCCCGGCGCGCTGACGGTCTGCCAGTCTTGCTTCACCGTCCGCAAGATCGACTCGTCGACCTTCTCGACCGTCTCGGCGAACGCCACGCGCACCGGCACCACCATGTTCGTGGCGTTCGGCTCCGCCGGCACGTCGGGCTCGGCGGGTCGCACGTCGGGCCTCGGACCCGGCCGGGTCTCCGGCTTACCCGGGTGGTCGTCCGTCGGGTCCGGGGCGTGAGGCTTCGGTGGCTTCGGTTTGGCCGGCTTCGATCCGGGCGGATCCGCCGGCGTGGCCTTGCCCGGCTTCGCGGGCTTGCCGGGCGCTCGCGCGATCTGCTTGGGCCTGTCCGACTTCTTCGGTCCGTTCGCCGTCCGGCCGTGTTGCGGCGCCGGTGCGGTGTTCGGGTGGTTGTGGATGACGCAGCCACAACCGAGGGCCACGAGCGTCGCGAGCGTGAGGTCGCATATCGAGGATTTCGCCAGCATGACGTCGCCATCGCAAGCTGCGTGCCAGGTGAGGCGCGACGCCACGACCGTGGATCCGGGCAGTTCGAGCAGCATCCCCGTGCACCTTCTGCGGACGCTGCAGACGGTGCACAGAACCTGCAGGATGCATGACGGCCACCGATCGCCGGCTCCGCGGGTTCGGCGGTCTACCACCAAGTGTTCGTGATCTCCCGGTCGTGCTCGCCGAAGCCTGCAGGATCCTGCACGGCTTGCAGCCAGGATGTGGCGGCGAACCGCGGCCAGCCGTGCATGGAGGGCAGGAAGGTTGTCCGCGCCCAGCGCGTCGGAACGTGGCACGCCGCTTGCTCATGGACGTGCATGCCACGCTCGCGCCGATGGACATCTGTCGGCCGAGGTGCCGGAGACGCTCGAGGCGTACGTGGCCGCCCTGCCAGGCGGATGCCTGCTGGCCATTGTTCATCCTTTCTTGTTCGGAGGCTCACCATGTCGAAGCGTACCTTCAGTGTTCAGTGTGCCGCGCTCGCGGTGATGTGTTTGCTCGCCGCGGGCTGCGACCCGTGGTCGACGGCGGCCGGTCCGGCCGCCGATGTCCCGCTCGCGGCGTCCATCAACGCCTATAGCGAGTGTTACAGCGGCTGCTACACCGCCCGCACGAACGCGACCAACCGCGAGACTTGCAAGCTGGACTGCGACGACCTCGCCGAGATGTCGCTCGGCGCCTCGGCGGATCCGGCGACGCGCCGGGCCTACGAGCACCTGCGCGGCTGTCTCATCGACTGCTGGGACAACCGCTCACTGAGCGACACGAACCGTTCGACGTGCCTCCTGACCTGCGCCGAGGGCTCGGAGATCGAGGCGACCCCGGCGCCGCGTCAGACCCTCGAGGTGGTGTCCGGCACCGTCCTCGCGCCAAACGCCGATCTGCCGCCGGGCGTGCGTCCGCCGACGCCTGCCGGCGCCCAATAGATCTGGATGCCGACCGGCCCTTCATGCACATCGGCCGCGTCGTCGGGCAGCGGCTGCAAGCCGCGTCGCGCCGAGACGGCTAACGGTTGACCTCACACACCGGGGGGACAACGGCGACGGGGCAAGTCGCGAGCCCGGCCAGCCGCGAGGCCGCGCTGCTGACGAACATCCGGGCGCCGGCCCCGAGCCGCCGCGAGCCGACGACGACCAGGGCGGCCTGACGCGCCGCGGCGATCTCGACGATCTTCACGACGGGATCGCCGTAGGCGATGTGACAGGGCATCGGGTCCAGGTGGTGATCGTGCATCCACACATTGACCGCGCACTCGACCTCGGAGCGGTACTCCTCGCGGGCCGCCAGCCAGCTCGGCTCGTCGACCAGGTCGTTGTGGAGCTCGCCGATGTGCACCAGCTCGAGCGGGCGGTCGTGGCGAGCCGCGAGGGCCCGCGCGAACGGTAGGGCCGCCGAGGTCGAGAGGTCGAGGTTGGTGGCCACCAGGATCGGGCCCGGAGCGACGGCGGCGAGGTCGGGCGGGACGACCACCACCGGCCCGG
>Ga0075163_10004442_pt1 | contig 18839 bp, 19 predicted proteins | sample JI1023141ADNA_FD_71478 | JGI IMG/M metagenome (GOLD analysis project Ga0075163, IMG submission 71478) | Wastewater effluent complex algal communities from Wisconsin, to seasonally profile nutrient transformation and Carbon sequestration -... | ecosystem: Engineered > WWTP > Effluent > Algae...
GAATTAACCACATAAGTATTAATTATATAAAATTTAGGAAATTCCATTGTAATAATACGTCCCTTGAAAATATCTTTATTTGTACTAATGAAATCTTTCTTTAAAGTATATAACTCCATTGTAATATCATTCGATTCCAACTCATCCGCAAATGTATTCTTGATATACACTCCAACTCCCGCAGAATTATAACTCAACGAATCAAAATACCCATTATAATTTTCATAATATGATGCAAACTTATTTTCATCTTCAGCTTCCATAATTCTAGTTTCCTGCACAAATAAGATATCTGGCTTATATTTTTTAATATAGTTATATAATTGATTATTTTCTTCTATCTTGTCTGTTTTATCTGATTTATCTGTTTTGTCTGTTTTTGCATGTTCATCAGGTGAATTCACTCGTCGTAAACCATTAATGTTCCACGATGAAACCATAAATCCAAATGGTAACAATGACATTTATTATTAATCAATTTATTAATCAATTTATTAAACTTATAATGTTATGTATATAGTATATAACAATTCAAATTTTTAATTATATATAATTATGAATATTACTTCAAAGAAATTATATGATATTATTGAAATATTCAAAAATATGTCAATGTATTATAAAATATCTGGTGATACTATCCGTGAAAACGCATACAATAATGCTACTAATACATTAATGAAAATATTATTATCTAAACAAATAAACTTAGATGATATTATCAATTCCAAATACATTGGAAAACGTTTAGGCTCACATATAATTGATATTATTAATACAGGTACTTATTCTGAATATGAAAATTTCAAAAACGATTTTAAAGTACAAGTTATACTTAAATTACAAGAGGTATGGGGTATTGGTCCAGTTCTTGCCAATCGTTTATATAAAAAACATATTTATACTTTAGCTGACTTAAAAAAAATCAAAAACACTTTACCCCAAAACGTTCAATATGGAATTAAATTTTATCATGATTTCAATCAAATTATTGATAAACGAACTATTAATAAGTTTTCTAAAACCATTAATTCACAAAAAAATATATCTGTAATACTTTGTGGATCTGCTAGACGTGGACTTTCCCCATATGATTTAGATTATTTATTAATTACACCATCATGTAATGATAATAAAAATGACAATAAAATTAACATTAAGAATTTAATCGAACATTCTGATGAATTCTCACTAATCGCAATATTAGCTTATGGTGAAAAAAAATGTATGCTTATTGTCCAGGATATCCACACTAAAAGAATATTCCGTGTTGATTTACGTTTAATTGATGAAAAATCCGAATTCGCTGCTACATTGTATTTTACTGGTCCTAAATTATTTAATATTTGGATGCGGTCACGTGCTATAGAAAAAGGATTACTTTTAAATGAATATGGATTATTCAAAGGAACTAAACTAATTCCAATTACAAGTGAAAAAGATATATTTGATTTATTGGACGTTAAATATTTATCACCCAAAAAACGTTCCAATTTTTGGCTTTATATTTAGATTTTAATTTAAAAATTGAATATCATTATATATAAATTAAAACATGATAAATTACGATGAATAATCACTTATATTATTGCCAACATTGTTATGTTGAATTATTCCAAAATAGATATTGGGATCCCGAATGTTGTTTAAATTTGTGTTTGGTCTGTTATGAACGACATACAAAAAAATGTGTGGTTAATAATAAACATGATATGGAATCAGAGAAAAAATTATGCGATAGTATTAATTGCCATGTTAAATGTGAAAAATGCGACGAATGCATTGGGAATTATTCAACTGCTAAAAAAACAATTTGCCGAAACTGGTACTGCCGATATCAATATTTATGCAATGACTGTTTTTCATCCCATGATCATATTGATATGAAAGGACGTAATTGTATGAAAATGCAATCATGCAGATATGCACCTAGTATTTAGTCTTCATTAAAAGTAAGTGCACGATTAGTTAATATAAAACATTCATCTATAATTATTTTTTTTAAATTAATCCAAGTATTTGGCGATTCTAAATATTGAATCGAAATTGTTGGTATCGGTGTATCCATTTTTGTTTCAATATATTTCTTCATACTAGTTTCAATCATATTTGTATTCACATAACGTATATTAATATCTTTAGTAAATAATTGAGCAGATTGAAAGTTTGACGCGAATACTGGGTATTCTATAGTAAAATTCATAATTGAATAATCTAATACAAATACAATATAGTTATCATTATAATTTATATTTGATAAAAACTTTTTTATATAAATCTTATATTCTTCAGCAATTGCATGCGTTGGAAATATTTTTAAATAATTCAATGTTTTATTCAATATCTCAAAACAATAAACTATGAACATTTAGTTTATAATATTTTACTAACTAACTATATGATATTTTATTTTTATATAATAAATATAAAAAATATAAAAATAAAAATATTCAATATTCATTATTTATTCATTTGAAATATCTCTGACCGCTGCTTTTGAAATCAGATTTCATTGTAGATAATCTTTCATATACAATTTGACCCGATTCATTACTATAATAAATTCCTTTCAAATTAATACTCTGCATATACTTTAAACAATCAATACATGGTCTTGCATTAGCCAGATCACCGTTTGAACGAATTCTAATAACCATAATATCATACATTTTTCTATATTTATGTATATTCTTTACGTTATTTAAAAGATTGGAACAAATATGGTCTATTGCCATTTTTTCAGCATGTTTACAATAATTATTTGTATGCATACCAAGTGTATGACCACCTCGAATAATTGCTGAGGCTAATCTAACTGATCCAATCCCGGAATTTAATCCGTGATTTCGTAATGAATTTAATATTCTTTGGGTCATTTCTTTTATAATATATTAATTGACTTTCAAATTTTATTTTTTTATATCCATACTTCTAAATTTTAAAATTGAAATTAATACTCATAATACAGATATTAATTTAACTAAATAGTAAAATGCCGAAAAGATTAGAACACGATGAAGTAGCTAAACGTATATCATTACGTGGGTATACGTTAAAAACTCCACATTACATCAATGATAATCAATTATTGGAAATTCAATGCCAGAAAGTAGATCATCCACCAATTAATTGTACTTTTAATAATTTTCAAGCAAAAAGTGTGAATTGCAAATATTGTATTGGAAATATTAATGGTGGTGAAGAAATATGTCGTGGTATTATGCAAAAGATATTTCCAAATAATGAATTTAACAATATTCGATTACCATGTATGGATGGATTAGAATTAGATGGCTATTGTGAAGAATTAAGCTTAGCATTTGAATATAACGGAGTCCAACATTATAAACATGTTCCTCATTTTCATAGAGATTATACGTTTGAAGAACAACAAGAACGTGATCAAAAGAAGGTTAAACTTTGCACCGATAATAATATTAAGTTAATTATAATTCCATATACTAATCATCAGTTTATTCAAAAAATTACATGTATTAAGGAGCAATTGATTGAACTTAATATTGAATTTGATGATAACATTGAAATCAAAGAAGATGAAATTATTAAAATGATTGGAGAATTAAAAACACGTAATCTTAAATTTTATGCTAAATGTGTAGAAGCCGCGGAGAAAAAGGGCGGTAAATGTTTATCAACTGGATATGTTGATAATAAAGTTATGATGGATTTCGAATGTAAAGAGGGCCATAAATTTCAAATGTGTTGGAGTGATTTGAATAGAGGTCGTTTTTGCAAATTTTGCGCAAATAATCAAAAATTAAATGATGATGTTGTTTTCAAAGAATTAAAAATGTATGGCTATATAGCTTGTCCAGATGGTGATCCACATCAAACCAAATATACGAAAAAAACTGATAATATGTGGTTGATACATGAAGCAACTAATAGATATGAATGCACAACGTTAGAAAAAATTCGCAATGCTTATAAGAAAAATAAAAAAAATAAATAATATAAACTAACTTAATACTTTGAGTTTGGTTATTTTTTTTGAAAAAAAAAATGATACTCGTAATTTGACCCGATAATGTTATTATATTTGATTATTAATATATATTTGGGAAAGGTCAAAATATGGCTCAAAATGCCATTATGTCGAGTATCTCAATACTGCAGCCAAAGGTTTGAATTATTTGATATTTCAAACTTTGTAATTGGTACGGAATCAATGAGATTGTTGTATCAATTGCTTTATTTTTCAATAAAGTGTGGACTATACCTTAAGCAATAAGTAGTAAATGTGATATTTACTGTTTATTACCAATATCCTTGTAGTCTCTGAACGCTTCTCTTATTTTTTTGGAATAAGAAGATTCGATGCGGATTGCCCAATCTTGTTAAGTTTTTACCATATGAACGCCATTACGCGAACTGGATAATCAAAATCACTTTCGATTAAACGGTATTAACAAGCTCTAAGGGGTTTCCCGCAATTGAGATATTTTGCATGTGGTTAATTTGTTCGTCAAATTAACAGCATACTAACGAATTATATCCTAGTATTGCAGTAGGGTCGAATTTACACCATTTTTCATTATTAGTATTTCGACAACTAATAGTGTGGTTCGTTGTTGTGGACCAGCTTCTAATTAAAGAATTTAATCCATCGGAGATGAGTAAGAAGTTGATGGCAATGGCTAAGATGAGTAATTCGGCGTCGCGAATAGTTTCGCCGACAGCGCTAGGGAAGTCATCAGGGCCATTGTTGGAATCAGAGCGACCAATATAGCTGGAAGTGTATTGGAAGAAGAATTCACGGGCACGGGAGATGTTCAAGTGACCGGAGGGCTGATAGGTGTTGGGGTAGAGGCAGAAGTTAACCATTAAGGCGCCCTGGTCATCGGGGGTAGCAAGATTACGGCCGCCCCAGATGTAAGGAGAGTAATCGGAGAAGAAGGCGGCGGGGAAATCATTGTAGATGGGGATACCGTGGGCGGCAACACGAACGCGGTCAATGGTGGGTTCAGAGACAGGGTAAGTGAAGTCTTTGTTCAAGCTGGTAACGTTGTCGAGTACGTAGCCGTCAACGAGTAAGGCGGCTTGGGAATTCTCAACAAGTAAGGCAGGGGTGACAGTGGTGCCGTCGACGAGGGGGGCAATCTGTTCGCTGATGAGGGTGTCGCAGCATTTCTCGTAAACGTGTTGGTTGTGGAGACGGGTGAAGAGGGCCCAGTCACGAGGCTGGTTGGGGTTCTGAGATTTGGTGTTGTAAGTGGGGCGGGCAGCAACATACATAGTTTCAACGGGCCATTTAAGGTTGGAGAGAAGTTTGTCTTCCTGGGGGTTCTGGACAGTTTCACGCTGAATACGGTGAACGCGGATCAAAGAGAAGCCAATGCGTTTGATGTAGATATCGTGGATTTCAGGGTTGACGAAGATGTTGTTGATGTAGAGGGTAAGGTTGACGTCTTTGGAGTTAACATCGGATAATAAGGAGTCAGATACAAGGACGGGTTCGCGGTGGACAACAACGCTGTAGTTGGAGATAGGGTCGGAGTCGGCTTCGTGACCTAAGACATCGTCGGCATAAGAGGAGGGGGCGGCGTCGCCGGTGGGTTCGAGGGTGTAGCATTCGAGTTTGGTCTGTAAGAAGAGATTGCCGGGGCATAAGAACAAAACTTTGTCGCGGTTGGCAATCTGAATGTCGATCATGCGTTGACCGTAGGGAATGGAGACGGAGGCGATGGAAAGGCGGGGATCCATGTTGAACCAGAACAAGAGGGGGATCCACATTTCGAGGGCGGGTTGAACAAGTTTGGGGGTCTGGGGGCCGTTGAGAACTTGGGTCTGTTGGCGGGCGGTGTCGTTGCCTTCGGGGGCACCTACGCGGGCGCCGAGGGTGTCAACGCCGGCAGAGCACATGCATTCAACGTTGTCGATGGAGACTAATTCGGATACAGCGGTGATAGGGACTTCCTGGCCGACTAAGCGGTTCCAGCCAACGCGTTTGTTGGGCTGTACGGTGAATTTGTCGTGGTAGAGGTAGGTCAAGGTATCGTATTCGTCGAGGGGGTTGCCGTTAACGTCGAATTTAACACGTTCAAAGAGGCGGAGGCCGGGTAAGTTGCAGTATTTGACGTAGTTGTAGTTGAGGGAGCCGGCGGCTAAGACGGTACCGGCGCAGTCAACGTAGCTGCGGGTAACAATCTTGAGTTCGTAGGTGGATTCACCGGCGGCTAAGGCGGCAGCGCGCGTGGCGGCAATGGGGGAGGCATCAACGGCGACTAAGCCGGTAATGGAGGGGGGTAAGCCAGCAGTGCCAGTGATAAAGGCAGAGCGTACGGCAGCGGTGGAGCCAACGGAGGCCAATAAGGGTAAGGCATTGACGTTGGGGACAGTGCCGGCTTGAGTGCTGGCTTCGCCGAGAACGGTGTGGACAACCATATCATGGAAGAAATCACCGAACTGAGGGATGGAGAAGGTAACATTATTACCGAACCGAGGCGATCCGGACGTATTCTGTACCTTGTTGTATTCATAACCCAACGCGGCGAAGGGTTTGAAGTGCGCATTCACAAAACTGGCCTAGAAAGGCATACCTGCTAATCAACGTGTGATCATTGATTAACATCTAAAATTTCCTGAATCTATATTCTTCTTTTTTAGACTTATTTTTCAATAAGGGAATGGACTATATCTTATGCAGTTAAATTTTCCAAAAAGGAAACTATAACCACCAATCATTATTTAGTCTCTGAACTGGGGCGTTTATTATTTTTAAGTTTTAAGTTTTAAGTTTTAAGTTTTATTTTTTAAGTTTTAAGTTTTATTTTTTAAGTTTTAAGTTGTTTAATCTATATTTAATTATTATTAGGCATAATGAAGTGAATTCCACGCGTATTCAAATGTTCTATAGCATTATCAAGATTTTGTTCGCGTGTCAAGTTTCGATTCGCGAATAATTTTTCTGGAAAATTGGTAGTTTTATTCACTATGAAACCACCGCCTCCACGTATAGAACAAGTAATTCCGATTGGAATTTCTCGACCAGTCTCGATATCAATTTTAACAGCTGAATTACTTTTTGGTATAGTTCCATTTTCAATCAAATTGAGATATGCCCGAGCTTTATCATGATTTGCTTTACGCGACAATTTACTATTATTGAATTTTTTATTTGCATAACCAGTTTTTTGAACTGTAAATCCATTTTCTCCCAATCGAGTGATATACTGAATATGTTCAATTTCATCAGCATGCCCTTTCTGAGCATTGTTTAAAACCAATTTTTCACCTTGTTTATGCAACCTCAAAGCTTCAATAGCATTTGCTAAATTTTCTTCACGTGTATTGTTTTTATGAGCAAATGTACGACGACCATTTTCACCTGGAACATTGAGAGCAAATCCATGATCTCCAATCTTAACAACACCTTCTGGATATTCCAGTTCATCATTAGGATCTCGTTTATATGGATTACGTCGAATATATTCTTCACCGCCCGTTAACATATTATAGCATTTCATAACTTCATTATATTTTTCTTCCATAGTATGTTTCGAATGTAAGAAATCATGTTGAAGATGATCTTTATATCCATTGCCAGATATATCATAATATCTAAACCCATGTTGATTTTTTGATTCGTCATGATATTCATATACTCCAAGTGGCAAATTATAGTTATTATGAATGCGCGTAGCAAGCATAATTACTTTATCTTGATATTTATCAATATTATCGATATAATCATTATAATTAAATGGCTTATCATCATAAAACATAATAATATTATTACCACCAGTCGTCAAATTATATCCATTTGGAAATAATGAATTATATTCTTTAATAAAATGTATCTCACGCTCATTTAATTGATTAATAGGACCTGTATATAACGTAGACAATTCAATTTCAGATAAATCATACATATTTATAGCATGATTGATTGCTTTACATCCAAATCTTTTATTACGTTTCGCACACTCAACATGCTTTTTAAATCTTTTGATTACATCAGTTGTAGTTTGACCAATATATGATTTTTTATCTGGAAATGTAACTTTATAAATATATCCGATCATCAAATTCTTGTCTTTATCCGTCATACTTAATGCTTTTTATGTAAATCCTTTTAAGATGAAACTTTTTATGCTAAACCTTTTTAGTTGAAAACTTTCTATGCAAACCTTTTACTATATACCTTATTCGGCAAATGTTTAATTGATAATTCTTGTAAATTACAACTTATACTTTCAATTTTTATTTTAACTTATTTTTAAAACTTAACTTATTTTATTTTTAATAAACGCTTTGGCTGCGGATTGCCCATTTTCAAGTTTCTAACATGATCTTTAAAAACTATCTATAAATTATTTTAAATAGAACATTTAAAATATAAACCATACGTTTTTACCATGCCCACCTTTGTTGAAACAAAGGCTTTTACCAAGTTTCCCTGGGGTTTCAATAAGTAGATCACTCTCTTATGATGGTAGTATGTTCTTTAGGGGATCCCCGCAATTTAACGATTTCGCAAATATACATTTAATAGATTTGTCATAGGATATTATCATTATATTACAAATGGATCATCTATGTGATGAACCGATTATAAATATAATCTTCCTAAGAATGTATATTCACTAACGAACAGTTTTCTGTCGTTATTCACTCCCTTTGTGCTAGTTGAGAATGTGAGTCTTTTCGATATCCACCAAAGTGGGCGTCGGATCATCGAATCCGGATTTAACACGCATGCACATGATATCCTTGATGCGCTGATTAAGCAATTTAGTCGCCATAATCATACGATCGGCCTTACCATCGTTAGCAATGAGTTTGAAAACACCAGCAGCAGACATGTTTTATGTTAATACGATAAAAGATTAAGTATTCCTATATAAATAGTAAGTGAAAGTTTAATTAAAAAATAATTATTAAATTAAAAAAAACATGGGAAAAAATATATGTAAATTCATTCGTAATCATATCCATAACAGACTATAACTTAAAAAAAGACTTATACATATACTTTTATATCAAATTAAAAATTAAATATTTATATTCATAGTTCAAATGCTGAATTCAAATTTATATTGGGCATTGATAAACCACAATGAAAAAAGTAATAATTTATCAAAGGTGATTAAAAAATATCTTAAAGAAGGCGTGAATTATAATGAACAAGATGAAGATGGTGATACAATATTACATTTAGCTGTTCATTTTGAATATATACATATTATAAAAATGATTTTGAAATATGGCGGACATAAATTGGATTTTAATATTCGTAATAAACGTGGTAATACTGTTTTACTATTTGCAGTAGTAAATAACAATTTAGATATCGTTAATTTACTCCTTAATGCTAATGTTCAAAATGAACATATTATTACTACTGATATTGATCTTAATATTATATATAAATGTTGCGGTGATACTATAATACATGCTGCTGTTCGCAATAATAATTTAGATATGGTTAAATTACTTCTTAATCATTCTGATGTTGACCTTAATATTAAAAATAATTTTGGATATACTGTATTACATATGGCAATTATCAATGAAAATTTAAATATGATCGAATTCTTTCTAACCTACGATATTGATGTTAACATTCCTTCACATACTAATGAGACATGTTTACATTTGGCTGTTAAAAATAATAATAGATTCATTGTTCAAATGCTACTTAAACATAAATGTAGCCCAAATATTAAAAATTTTAACGGCAATACATGTTTACATTTGGCTGTTAAAAATAATAATATATTCATTGTTCAAATGCTACTTAAACATGATTGTAATCCTAATATTAAAAATAATAATGGCGATACATGTTTACATTTGGCTGTTAAAAACAATAATTTAAACATATTAGAATTATTACTTAATCATGATGGAAACCCCAATATTAAAAATAACAAAGATTACTATCCATTAAATTTAGTTAATACTAGTAATCTTAAGAATGATACCGCACCTGAAATAATAGATATGTTACTTAGATTTGGAGCTATAAAAGTAAAATATAATAAAAATCAAAGATGCAAAAACTTTATATAAAAAAAATGAAAAATAAATCAAAATAAAAACTAAAAATTTAAACGTTTATTTTTAATAATTTATATTAAAAATCTCATTACATATATCTTTATTTTTTTTATCAGATACATATCTGTTAAATACTGGATCATTTTTATACTTTTCCCATCTATTATTATATGTATTAGTTAAAAATGAACTTCCACCAATTCTAGCTAAATTTCCAAACATCAATTGAGCTTTCATATTTGCTCGCATAGGATCAATACCCAATGCTATAGCTATTTCTTTTCTATATTGTTCATTCGTATTCCATTCATTATAATTTATACACACTGTATCATTAGATGCCAAAATCTTAGGATTTTTAAACTCAGTAGCATATTCATACCATAAATCACATACTTCATTGGTGATTTCTGTAAATACACTACCTTGATTATATAACTCCAAACGACTCGCAAATAAATTATACATATCACGTAAAACCAACACATTAATTTTCTTTTTAATAATTCCATTTTTTTGCTTATCAATTTCATCAATTATATTCAAATATTGATCTTCATACGATTGAATCACACACTTTTTATGTTCCATCCATGTTGGATTACGTTTGAATTTATTTCCAAGATTACCTACTTTTTCATCTAAATGACTAGTTATAACCGATTTATATAATTTGTCATAATCATGCAAAATATCATTAAAATAATAAACCGAATCATCATCCATAGCACTAATTATCCATGCAATTATTGCATGATTACCACCACGCCTCAACCCAAAAACTCTATATTCAAAATCAACCGTAGTCATATAATATTATATTATATAACATTCATCTATTTTATTTACCGATTTTTGTTGATTAATAAAAAATACAACATTTAGTAAAATAAATTTGAAATTAAATTTATTTAATTAAAACTTCTACCTAATATGTCATTTAATATTATTATAAATGCTATAAAAGATAATAACATTGAAATATTCAATGTAGAATTGAATAAACTAAATGATATTAATTTACAAAATATAAATAATGAAACGTTATTAAATTATGCTGTTTTTCAAAATAGAATTGATATGGTTGAAATTCTGCTTAAACGTGGCGCTAATCCCAATATACTAAATAATAAAGGAATCATTAGTTTGCATTGTGCTATTCATCTAAATAATTTAAAAATGATCGAACTTTTGTTATCTTATGGTGCTAATATCAAGTATACATTTACAAAGTTATATAATGATCAATCATGGTTGTATATTGCGATTGATAACAAAAACATAAATATAATTAAACTTCTTCTTAATCATGGTGCTGATCCTAATAAACACAATACAGATGGGAAAACACCATTAAATATTGCATTGAATAAATATAATCGTGATAAATATTTAATGCCTCATATAATTGAACTTCTTCTTAATCATGGAGCGAATCCTAATACACAAGATAGTGATGGAACTACTGCATTACATAAATCTGTGAACAATAATGATATAAAAATAACTGAGTTGTTTCTTAAACATGGTGGCGATCCTAATATAAGAAATAATAAAGGTGAAACTTCATTAATGAACATTATTAGCAGATGTAGACATGAAGTGAATTATATATATGATGTAAATATAATTAAACTTCTTCTTAATCATGGCGCTGATCCTAATATACAAGAAAAACTTAATGGATATACGACACTACATGAGGCACTATATTATGATCGATATATAAATAAGCCCAATATCAATATTTTAGAACTACTTCTTAAACATGGTGCAAATCCAAATATACATGATAAATTCAATCAATATCCATTGCAATTTGCTGTGTCAATTAATTGTATAAATGCAGTTAAAATTCTTCTTTCACCATATATGAATATTATTAATGATCAAAAAGAACATAATAATGACAAAAAAGAAGTAACCCAAATTATTAATGCACCTTTTGGTTATCAATATAACACTGTTTTACATGATGCAGTAAGAATATATAATATAAAAATGATTGAGATGTTACTTAGTTTGGGTGGAGATCCTAATATACGAAATATTAATGGAGACACGCCATTACATTTAGCCGTACTTAAGCTTAATAATAATAATAAATCAAAATATAATGAAAAAATTAATAAAATTATTAATTTATTACTAAGTTATGGTGCGAATGCTGATATTAAGAATAAAAAAAACAAATCATGTTCACAACTTTTGTTAAAAAAATAATTTTATTTTTATTTTTTACATGATAAAATAAATTTGAAATTAAATTTATTTAATTAAAACTTCTACCTAATATGTCATTTAATATCATTGAAAAGGCTATAAAAGATAATAACATTGATATATTCAATTTAGAATTAAATAATCTAAATGATATTAATTTACAAAATACAAATGGTGATACGTTATTAAATGTTGCTATTTCTCACAATAGAATTAATATGGTTGAAATTCTGCTTAAACGTGGCGTTAATCCTAATATAAAAAATAATAAAGGATTTACTAGTTTGATGTATACTATTAAGATTACTAATTTAAACATGATCGAACTTTTAGTCTCTCATGGTGCTGATATCAAATATACATTTAAATTTATATATGATGATAGTTATACATGGTTGTATTTTGCAGTGGATAGAAATCACATAGACATAGTTAAATTTCTTCTTAAACATGGTGCTAATCCAAATAGTACTAATAAAGATGGGAGAACACCATTATCTTGTGTAATGTATGATTATAAGCCTAATATACATATAATATATCTTCTTCTTAAACATAGAGCTAATCCTAATAAACAAGATAGTGATGGATCTACGCCATTACATATATCTGTGGAAAATAATAATATAAAAATAACCGAGTTGCTTCTTAAACATGGTGGGGATCCTAATATAAAAAATAATAAAGGTGAAACTTCATTACATTTAGCTATACATACGCTTAATAAAAGTAAAAAAAAGACAAATAATAATGAAAGTATTAATATGATGATTAATTTACTACTAAGCTATGGTGCGAATGCCGATATTAAGAATAAAAAAACAAATCATGTTCACAACTTTTGTTAGAAATATAAAATTTTATTTTTTACATATTTTTATAAATTTAAATTTGAAATTGTATTCTATATAATTTTTAATTATACCTAATCATGTCATTAAGTAATATTGAAAATGATATTAATTTACAAAATGCAAAGGGTGAAACGACAAATCAACTTTTTTATTTAAATATGGCTATGATGCAATGTAATAAAAGGATCAAAAAATACCAGATGAAATGATTAATATGACGATTAATTTACTACTTAAACATGGTGCAAATTAAGAATAAAAAAGGAAAAACATATAGTCAGATTATATAACTCATAAATTTGTTTTTTTTTCATTAAAAAATTGAATTTAAACTAAGATTAGTACTAATTACATTAATTAAAACTAATATTTTAACTATGAATGATGAGCAAAATAGATATTGTTATAATCAATATAAAGCGGACTTGTATTCAGCTGCGTGGAAACATGATTTTCAACGTGTTGAATTTCTTATTAATTCTGGTGGTGATATTAATGGTTTAGATATGCATCAATATACATTGTTACATCATGCTGTAATTAAAAATTTTGAAAAAGTAGTTGAATTTCTTCTTAATTTAGGTGCTAATCATAATATAAGAAACATTGATAATAATACTCCACTACATTTGGCCGTGGAATTAAATAGAAAAGATATACTTGAAATTCTTCTTAAACATGGTGTTGATCCCAATTTACAGTCTGGGGGACAATATATAACGCCATTATTTAAAGTTATATCACAAAAATTCAATACATCAACGATTGATTTACTTCTTAAATATAAAGCAGATCCTAATTTACAAAATTATATGGGCGAAACACCAATTCATATTGCTATATCAGGAAATTCTGATCATAAAAAAGTAGTTGGATTACTTATCACATATGGAGCAAATGTTAATTTACAAACTTATAATGGCGAGTCACCATTGCATTATGAAATACAATGTAATTGCAACATAGAGGTGATTGAATTACTTCTAGATGCAGGCGCTATTTATAATATAAAAACAAAAAATGGAAAAACGCCATTGGATTATGCAATAAAATTAAAGCGCGATCCAGAAGTAATTGATTTATTTGTCAAACATGAAGCAGAACAGCTTTGGTATTCAGCTGAATGAATTGTGCTTTCATTTTAAATTTAAAATGATCTATTTTTTTTTCATATATAAAAAAATGAAAATGAAATGTAAATTATAATTAAAAACTAAAATGAATGGAAATTTCAATATTGAAAATGATATTTTAGAAAATAATATTGATGTAATATTTATTAATCTACCCAATGATTCAGGCGATACATTGTAAAATATAATTCATTTTGATGATTTATTAAACGTACTTTTCGTGAAACAAAAAGTTTAACGTTTTTGATAATTTAGCTATACGTACACTTAATAAAAATATAAAAAAATCATATAATAATGAAAGTATTAATATGATGATTAATTTACTACTTAGTTATGGTGCAAATGCTGATATTAAGAATAAACAAGGAAAAATCATGTGCACAACTTTTATTAAAAAAATAAATTTATTTTTTACATATTTTTATTTTTTACATGATAAATAAATTTGAAAATGTAATTTATATAATTAAAACTTCTACCTAATATGTCATTTAATATTATTGCAGATGCTATAAAAGCAAATAATATGGAATTATTCAATTTAGAATTGAATAATCTAAATGATATTAATTTACAAAATACAAATAATGATACGTTATTAAATGTTGCTATTTCTCACAATAGAATTAATAATAATAGAATTGAAATGGTTGAAATTCTACTTAAACGTGGTGCTAATCCTAATATAAAAAATATCAAAGGATTCAATAGTTTGCATTTTGGTATTAAATTAATGAATATAACAATTTTAGAACTTTTGATATCGCATGGCGCTGATATCATTGGTATAATTAATGTACCAATTGTCGGAGATTCATTCCTGTGTTTTGCAGTGAGAAAAAAACAAATAGATATGATTAAATTTCTTCTTAATCATGGTGCTGATCCTAATATACAAAATAATGATAGGGAAACACCATTAATGATTGCAATATGGCTTTTTCGGCGTAAACCTGATATATATATAATTGAACTTCTTCTTAATCACGGAGCTAATCCTAATAAACAAAATAATATTGGAAATACTGCATTACATCATGCTATGCGGCATTCTAAACCCATTATGTTAGAACTACTTCTTAAACATAATGGTAATCTAAATATACCTAATAATGACAATCAATATCCATTGTATACGGCAGTGAGATTAAATAATATAAATGCTGTTAAAATTCTTATTTATCACAATGTGAAAAATAACAATGTTTTAAAACAAATTATTAACACACAAAATACTAATGATAGATATAATACACATGACACTGTATTACATCATGCTGTGAGATATAATAATATAAAAATTACCGAGTTAATTCTTATTCATGGTGGAGATCCTAATATACAAAATATTAAAGGTAACACACCATTACATTTAGCCATAAGTAAATGTAAAAGAAAATTAAATGACAATATTAATACGATGATTAATTTACTACTTAGTTATGGTGCAAATGCTGATATTAAGAATAAAAAAAACAAATCATGTTCACAACTTTTGTTAGAAATATAAAATTTTATTTTTTACATATTTTTTATACATAATTTTATTTTTACATATTTTTATTTTTACATGATAAAATAAATTTGAAATGTAATTTATATTTATAAATTTGAAATCACTATAATTAAAACTTCTACCTATCATGTCATTAAGTAATATTGAAAATGCTATAAGAACTAATAACATGGAATTATTCAATTTAGAATTGAATAATCTAAATGATATTAATTTACAAAATACAAAGATCAAATCGTTATTAATGTATGCTATTAGCTATGATAATATTGAAATGGCTGAACGTCTACTTATTCATGGTATTGATACTAGTATATATGATAATAATTTTAAAATGATTAAACTTGTTAAATTGCGTGGATGGGATTTGAATATTAAAGATAAAAAAGGCGAATCATGTTTGCATTGGTCAGTGAACCATAATAAATTGGATACGTTTAAATTTCTTATTAAACTTGGTGCTGATTTGAATTGTACGGATAATGATGATAGGACAGTTTTGTCTAATATAGTGTTCTATAATAGGTATGATATGCTAGAATTTATTATCAATCATGGATTTGATCTAAATAATAAAGATAATCTTGGTAAAACTATTTTACATTATATATTTGCTTGTCGATCTCTACCATGTCTACATTTATATAACATGGCTAAACTGGTTCTTGCTCATTTACCTGATCCTAATATACAAGATAAATATGGTAATACACCATTAATGTGTGCAGTAATGGAACGGAATAATAAGATAGAATTACTTGAATTACTGCTTAAATATGGTGCTAATCCTAATATACAAAATAATCAAAATAGTAATATACTACATTATGTTATGTGGTCGTTTGATATCGACATTATAAATATATTTCTTAAATATGGTGCTAATCCTAATATACAAAACTTTGCCAATCATTATCCATTGTATATTGCAGCGGTAAATAATAATCTAAATGCCGTTAAAATTCTTCTTACATATATTGGGAATGTTCAAAATGATTTAAACCAAATTATTAACTCACAAAATACTACTTATAATGATGGTGAAACTATGTTACATCATGCAGTTCATCATAATAATTTAACAATGGTAGAATTGATTCTTAAATATGGTGGGGATCCTAATATACAAAATAATAAAGGTGAAACTTCATTACATTTAGCTATACTTAAGCTTAAGTGTAAAAAAAACAACAAAACATTATCAAATGATATTTCTATTACTAATATGATTATTAATTTATTACTTAGTTATGGTGCGAATGCTGATATTAAGAATAAAAAAGGAAAAACTGCAAGTGATTGTTTAAAAATAAAAAAATAATTTATTTTTTATCAGTTCAAGTTCAATTCAAAATTAAAAATTGAAATTATATCTTTATAAATTTAAAAATCATTAATCATCTATATAACAATATGAATATTGCTCCTGATCATGTTACTGATTTACATAATGCTATAAAAAATATTAATATCGAATTAGTTAAAAAAATTCTCAATAATGGTATAGATGTTAATTTGCAAAATGCTAAAGGTGATTCTTCATTACATATAGCTGTAAAGAGATATAGTATATGTATGAACCCAGAATTATATGAAATTAATCATATGATAATTGATATTCTTCTTAAGCATGGTGCGAATCTTAATTTACAAAATAAAAAAGGAATTACTCCATTGCATGATGCTATGTTAAATGGTCACAATCCAAGATCTGCTATAATGATTGATAATATTCTAAAATATGAATGTGATTTCAACATAAAAGATAATAATAAGGGTGAAACACCCTTTCATTACGCTGCTAGCTTAAATTTAGAAATTGTTAAGAAAGCTATCAAACATAATGGCAATCCGAATATTCAAGATCATATAGGTAATACACCATTAAATATTGCTATAGAATTTAGATTAATAGATATAGTCGAATTTCTTCTCAATTATGAATATATCGATATTAATATAAAAACTAAACAAGGATACAATCTCATAAATTACGCATCATATGATAGTACCATAGAGATTATTGATCTACTTATTAAAAAAGGTATTGATATCAATGACCAAGATAAAGATGGTAATACATCATTACATAGTGTATCATTATATTGGAGATTAGATATTATTGAATTGTTACTTAAACATGGTGCGAATCCTAATATTAAAAATAATGATGGGGAAACATGTTTACATAGTATTATGAATTCAAGAATTAAATATGATAAAATGCGTATAACTCTTGGATTATTTCTTAATAGTGGCGTTGATCCAAATATACAAGATAAAAATGGTAATACAATTTTACATTTGTATGCAAGTAAACGTTATTTGTATAAAAAAGATAATAATGATATGTTAGAATTATTATTTAGACTTGGCGTTGATTCTGAAATTAAAAATAAAAAAGGAAAAACTGCAAGTGATTGTTTAAAAATAAAAAAATAATTTATTTTTTATCAATTCAAGATTAATTCAAATGTAAAAATAATTATTTATATTTAAACAATCAATTCAAATATAACGATGATATCATCGTGGATAGTTTTTAACATACCATTATAATCATAAAAATTATACATCGAGGTTTTGAAAAATTCGTTGGTTTGTTTAATTAAATTTGAATGATTAAGTAATTGTTTATAACATGAGGTTGATGGATTATTTTTATGTAGATATATTTTAGGTATAGCTAGTATGATTTTAATTGATTTTTTTTCATATTTTATATAGGAGATTAAATTGCATACAAAATCAATACATTGAATTATAAATGTTTCAATATGTGGTGGATGTAACACCAATATTTTATTAATAAATGACGAAAATGACGTATTAAGAATATTTCCAGAAGAACCTAAATGAGTATCATCGAGTAATGAATAATATGATTCGGAAGATATTAATCTGCAAAAAGGTGAAGAATAACCATCAATAAATGGTTCATTATGTAGTATATATTGATTAATTACATTTGTATGTAACATCATATGTGCTTTTCTAAAATATAAATTATGGTATTTAAGTAAAGAAATTAAAATTGTCGATCGTTGTTGTAGAATATCTTTATAAAATTCAGCCGTTTTCTGCAAT
>Ga0075163_10004443_pt1 | contig 18837 bp, 15 predicted proteins | sample JI1023141ADNA_FD_71478 | JGI IMG/M metagenome (GOLD analysis project Ga0075163, IMG submission 71478) | Wastewater effluent complex algal communities from Wisconsin, to seasonally profile nutrient transformation and Carbon sequestration -... | ecosystem: Engineered > WWTP > Effluent > Algae...
GCCGCGGCAGCATGCTCATCTGCGCGCGGCTTTCCACCTGGAAGGTGCCGATGCTGTCGGCCCGACACAGCATCTGATAGACCGCCGGGTCCTCGGGCGGGATGTCCTGCATCCTGAATTCGGCGACCCCCATCTTGGATGCAATGAACTCGAGCGCACGCCGGATGGCCGACAACATGCCCAGCGCCAGGATGTCCACCTTGATCAGGCCCAGCGCGTCCAGGTCATCCTTGTCCCACTGGATGACGGTGCGGTTGTCCATCGCCGCGTTTTCCACCGGCACCAGGCGGGAGATGTCGTCGCGCGCGATGACGAAGCCGCCCGGGTGCTGCGACAGGTGGCGTGGAAAGCCGATCAGCTCGCGCGTCAGCTCGACCCATTGGCGGCACACCAGGGAGTCGGGATCGAGACCCTGCTCGCGCAGCCGATCGGCCGCGATCTCTCGTCCATCGAACCAGTGCTGGCCCTTGGACACCGCGGTGATGCGGTCGATATCGAGCCCCAGCGCGCGCCCCACGTCGCGCAAGGCCGAGCGCGGCCGATAGCTGATCATCACGCCGGTGAGCGCGGCCCGGTGCCGGCCGTACTTGCGATAGAGGTACTGGATGACCTCCTCTCGGCGCTGGTGCTCGAAGTCGACGTCGATGTCGGGCGGCTCGTTGCGCTCTGCACTGATGAAGCGCTCGAACAGCAGCGAGGTGCGCGCGGGGTCGACCTCGGTGATGCCCAGGCAATAGCACACCGCCGAATTGGCCGCGCTGCCGCGGCCCTGGCACAGGATGCCGCGGTCGCGCGCCCACTGCACGATGTCGGCCACCGTCAGGAAATAGGGTTCGAACTTCAGCTGCTCGATCAGCGCCAGCTCGTGCTCGAGGGTCTGCCGCACCGACGCCGGCGTGCCGGCAGGAAAGCGCCGCTGGGCACCGACCTCGGTCAACGCACGCAGCCAGCTGGTCGCGGTGTGGCCCTCGGGCACGATTTCCTCGGGATACTCATAGCGCAACTCGTCCAGCGAGAAGGCGCAGCCGGCCGCGATCCGCAAGGACTCGGCCAGCCATTCGGCGGCATGCAGTTGCGACAGGCGCTGGCGCGAGCGCAGGTGCGCCTCGGCATTGGCCGCCAGCGCAAAGCCGCCCTCGGCGACTGTGCAGCGCAGCCGCGTGGCCGTCAGCACGTCCAGCAGCGGCTTGCGCGAGCGGGCATGCATCAGCACGTCGCCGCAGGCCACCAGCCGCAGACCGGTCAGCACAGCCACGCGCTGCACGAGGTCGAGCAGTACCGCATCGGTCGGCCGCAGCAGCAGTTCGACCGCGATCGCGCAACGATCGGCGCCGAACCAGGTCTTCAGCCACATCGCGTGGGCGAACACGGTCTCGAACGACTGCGTCGCCGCATCGGGCAGCAGGATCGCAAAGCAGTCGGGCAGTCCGGCCAGGTAAGGTGCGTGCGGCACCCGTCCTTCGACATCGGAGGCCTGCGCCAGGTACTGCCCCTTGGCCGCGCGTCGCCGCGACACGCTGATCCACTGCGCCAGGTTGCCATAGCCGCGGCGCGACTGCGCCAGCAGCACCAGGCGCGGCGCCGAATGCCCGGCCAGCACCGACGAGGCCTGCCCCGACGCAGCGGCCGGGGCACTGAGCTGCATTTGCGCACCGACAATCAGGTGCAGCCCCAGTCGCTTGGCCTCGGCATGTGCGCGCACCACGCCCGACAGCGAGCACTCGTCGGTGATGGCCAGCGACCCATAGCCCCGGGCATGCGCCGTCGCGACCAGTTCCTCGGGATGCGAGGCACCCGTCAGGAAACTGAAGTTGCTGCGACAGTGAAGCTCGGCATAGCCGGGAAGGGAACGCGCTGGCACGGTGGAGGCTCGCGGTTCAACGGTCGTCGCGTCACAGGTGGGTGGTAGGCCGCCCGTGAGTCGAACACGGCACCAACAGATTATGAGTCTGCTGCTCTAACCATCATGAGCTAGCGGCCCACTGCGCAAACGCTGCCCGCAGTTTACGCAATGCGCTGGGGCGCCGCGCCGTCAGCGCGGTGACGACAGCGCGTTGGACACCATGCGCGCCGTGATGTCGACGATCTGGATCATGCGGTCGTAGGCCATGCGGGTGGGCCCGATGACGCCCAGTGTGCCGACGATGCGGCCATCGACTTCGTAGGGCGCGGTGACCACCGACAGCTCCTCGAACGGCACCACGCGGCTTTCGCCGCCAATGTAGATGCGCACGCCCTCGGCGCGGCTGGACACGTCGAGCAGCCGCATCAGCTCGGTCTTCTGCTCGAACACGTTGAACAGCTTGCGGAGCGACCCGAGGTCATTGCCGAAATCCTGCACGTCCAGCAGGTTGCGCTCGCCCGACACCACCACCTGCTCGCCCGAATCGGCCAGCGCATCGCTGCCGGCCTGCACGGCCGCCTGCATCAGGGCCGCGATCTCGCCGCGAAGCTCATCGATCTCGGCCTTCAGGCGCTCGCGCACGGCCTCGATCGTCAGGCCGGCGTAGTGGGCATTGAGGTGGTTGGTGGCTTCCTGCAATTCGCTCTGAGTGTGATCGCGGGCCGTGAAGATCACCCGGTTCTGCACATCGCCGTCGGGCGAGACCAGGATGACCAGCACGCGCCGCTCGCCCAGGCGCAGGAACTCGATGTGGTGGAACACGCCGGCCCGCTTGGGCGACGTGACCACGCCGACAAAGTGCGACAGGCTGGACAACAGGTGGGCCGCCTGGGCAATGACGCGCTGCGGCTGGTCGGGCTGCAGTTGATCGCGCACGCCGGCCATCTCGGGCACGAAGCCGTGCACGTCGATCTGCCGCGCCGTGAGCATGGTGTCGACGAAGATGCGGTAGCCGCGGGCCGTGGGCACCCGGCCGGCGCTGGTGTGCGGGCTGGCGATCAGGCCCATCTCCTCCAGGTCGGCCATCACGTTGCGAATGGTGGCCGGCGACAGCTCGAGCCCCGAGGCCTTGGACAAGGTGCGCGAACCAACGGGTTGACCGTCGGCGATGTAGCGCTCGACCAGGGTTTTCAGCAGGGTGTGGGCACGTTCGTCCATGGTGCCTTCTCATTGTACGGATACCCCTGGAAGGGGGCGTTCCGCACAGGGACCGCTGTGGTGTAATTCCGCGCATGACGGGCCGCTTCCAACATGCCGCGCTGGTAGGCAAGTACCAAGCCGATGGCATTCGCCCGGTGCTCGAGGACATCGCCCAGTTCCTGATGCGACAGGGCTTGGAGGTGTCGTTCGAAGAGCGCACGGCGCTGAGCGCGGGCGTCAGCGATTTCGGCTCGCTGTCGGCCGAGCGCATCGGCGCCGAGTGCGACCTGGCCGTGGTGGTGGGCGGCGACGGCACGATGCTGGGCATCGCCCGGGAACTGGCGCGCCACAACCTGCCGCTGGTGGGCATCAACCAGGGTCGGCTGGGCTTCATCACCGACATCCCGATCGGCCAGTTCCGCGAGGCGCTCACGCCGATGATCGCGGGCGACTTCGAGGAAGAGCACCGCGCCATGCTCGAGAGCGAGGTCTGGCGCGACAACGAATGCATCTTCGAAGGCCTGTCGATGAACGACGTGGTGGTCAGCCGCGGCGCCACCGCCAGCATGGTCGAGTTGCGCATCGACATCGACGGCGAGTTCGTGGCCAACATGCGCGCCGACGGCCTGATCGTGTCCTCGCCCACCGGCTCCACCGCCTACTCGCTGTCGGCCGGCGGGCCCATCATGCACCCAGGCATTGCCGGCTGGGTGGTGGTGCCGATCGCCTCGCACACCCTGTCCAACCGCCCCATCGTGCTGCCCGATTCAGGCGAGGTGCGCATCACCGTCGTGGCCGGCAAGGAAGCCTCGGCCAACTTCGACATGCAGGGCCTGGCCAGCCTGCTGCACGGAGACCAGATCCGCGTGCGGCGCTCGCCGCACCGCGTGCGGTTCCTGCACCCGCGTGGCTGGAGCTACTACGCCACGCTGCGCCGCAAGCTGCGTTGGTACGAGGGCGTGGTGTGACCGGGCCGGGACCTGGGGGCGCGTCGACCCTGAACCGCCAGGGCAGGCGTTGAGATGCTGCGCCGCCTCAGCCTGCGCGACTTCGTCATCGTGCCCTCGCTCGAACTGGAATTCCACGCCGGCTTTTCGGTGCTGACGGGCGAGACCGGCGCCGGCAAGTCGATCCTCATCGATGCGCTGCAGTTGGCGCTGGGCAGCCGCGGTGACGCCGGGGTCGTGCGCGAGGGCGCGGCGCGCGCCGAAATCAGTGCCGAGTTCGACACGCCGTCTTCCCTGGCGGCCTGGCTGGACGACGCCGGCTTCAGTGGCGACGATGCCCTGCTGCTGCGCCGCACGATCGACGCGCAAGGCAAGAGCCGCGCCTGGATCAACGGCAGCCCGGCCACGGTGGCGCAGCTGCGCGAGGCCGCGGATCACCTCGTCGACATCCATGGGCAGCACGCCTGGCAAAGCCTGACGCGCAGCGCCGCCACGCGCGAACTGCTCGACGCACAGGCCGGCGTCGACACCACCGAACTGGCAGCTCGCTTCGCCGCCCGCAAGGCTGCCACCGATGCCCTGCAGGCCGCCCGCGATCGCGGCGACGACATCGCCCGCGAGCGCGAGCGCCTGGCCTGGCAGATCGGCGAACTCGACAAGCTGGCACCGGCCGAAGGCGAGTGGGCCGAACTCGACGCCGAGCACCAGCGACTGGCCCATGCGCAGGCCTTGATGGATGCCGCGCGCACGGCACTGGAGGCCGTCTCCGATGCCGACTTCAATGCCGAGTCGCTCACCGATCGCGCGCTCGGCACGCTGCAGTCGGTGCAGGACCACGATGCCCGCATCGGCCCCATGATCGACAGCCTGCAGGGCGCCCTGGCGCAACTGCAGGATGCCGCCCACAGCCTCAACGCCTATCTCGGCCATGCCGAGCTCGACCCGCAGCGGCTGAACGAGCTGGACGCCCGCATGTCCGCCTGGATGGGGCTGGCGCGCCGCTATCGCCGCCCGCCGGCCGAACTGCCTGCGCTGCTCGCGCAGTGGCAGGCCGAGTTGAGCGCGCTCGACGCCGCCACCGACACTGCCGCCCTGGAGCAGGCCCTGGCGCAGGCCGAGCGCCACTACCAGCAGGAGGCCCGGCGAATCAGCGCCGCCCGCCGCAAGGCGGCCGGTCCCCTGTCCACGGCCGTCACGCAGGCCATGCAATCGCTGGGCATGGCGGGGGGGCGATTCGAGGTGGCCTTGCAGGCCTTGCCGCAGCCACAGGCCCATGGCCTCGAAATGGTGGAACTGCAGGTCGCCGGGCACGCCGGCAGCACGCCCAGGCCATTGGCCAAGGTGGCCTCGGGAGGCGAGTTGTCGCGGCTGGCACTGGCCATCGCCGTGACCACGCTGCGCCAGTCGGGTGGAGCGGGCACCTTGATCTTCGACGAGATCGACGCCGGCATCGGCGGCGCCGTGGGCGACACCGTCGGCACCCTGATGAAGCAGCTGGGCCAGAACCGCCAGGTGCTGGCCGTGACCCACCTGGCCCAGGTGGCCGCCTGTGCCGATCGACACTACGTCGTCTCCAAGCAGGCCCGGGCCGGCAGCACCTGCAGCGACGTGCAGGCCATCGGCGGCGAAGCCCGGGTGACTGAAATCGCCCGCATGCTGGGCGGCGAGCGCATGGCCGACACCAGCCTGGCGCATGCCCAGGCCATGTTGCAACAGGCCGACCTGGCACCAGAATCGGGCACCAAGCCGCGCAGCCGAACATGAGCAGCGAACCCTCGTCACCCCCCGCCGACGCGCCCATCGCCCGCCCCAAGGGCCGCGAACTGGTGCTGATCTCGGGCATCTCGGGCTCGGGCAAGTCCGTGGCCCTGCACGCCCTCGAGGATGTCGGCTACTTCTGCGTCGACAACCTGCCACCCGAACTGCTGCGCAGCTTCATGCAGCTCGAGCACCCGCGCTATGTCGAGCGGGTGGCCATCGCGGTGGACGCGCGCGCCGCACGGTCGCTGCCGGCGCTGGTTCCACTGATCGACGAATTGCGGCGCGAGGGGGTGCAGATCCGCCCCATGTTCCTCGACTCGAGCACCGACACCCTGGTGCGGCGTTTCTCCGAGACCCGGCGTCCGCACCCGCTCAGCCATCCGGCGCAAAGCAACGAGAGCGAGCAACATGCGCTGATCGAGGCCATCGAACTCGAGCGCCTGCTGCTGGCCGAACTGCGCGAGGTCTCCACCGTCATCGACACCAGCACGCTCAGGCCAGCCGGCCTGCGCGCCCAGGTGCGCAACCTGCTGTCGGCGCCGCACGACCGCCTGACCCTGGTGTTCGAGTCCTTTGCGTTCAAGTACGGCGTGCCGCTGGATGCCGACTATGTGTTCGACGTCCGCATGCTGCCCAATCCCTACTATGTGCGAGAGCTGCGGCCGCTGTCGGGGCGTGACGAACCGGTGGCCAAGTTCCTGGGCGAGCAACCCGAGGCCGACGAGATGCTGGCGCAGATCGAAGCCTTCCTGCGCCGCTGGCTGCCCGCACTGGCCACCGACCAACGCGCCTATGTCACCGTGGCCATCGGCTGCACGGGCGGGCAGCACCGCTCGGTGTACATCGTCGAGCAATTGGCCCGTCGCTTTGCGGGACATGGGGCCACGCTGATCCGCCACCGCGAACTGGACGCGATCGATTGAGCGTGCAAGGCGACACCCTGCACGGCCTGCCGCTGTTCCCGCTGCAGGCGGTGCTGTTTCCGGGCGGGCTGCTGCGCCTGAAGGTGTTCGAGGCGCGCTACCTCGATCTCGTCAGTCGCTGCCTGCGGGACAACTCGCCATTCGGCGTGGTGTGCATGCGCCAGGGTGCCGAGGTGAGGCGCACGGATGCCGATTCGGTCAAGCTCGAAACCATCGGCGTTCTGGCCCGGCTCGATACCGTGGACGCCGAGCAGCAAGGCATCCTGCAAGTCAGCTGCCAGGGCGGGCAACGCTTCGAAGTCGATGCGCCGAGGCAACTCGCAGATGGACTTTGGCTGGCCGATGCCCTTTGCCACCCCGACGACGAGGTGGTGCCGCCGCCCGCGGAGCTGATGCCCACGGTCAATGCCCTGGGCAAGGCCATTGCGTCACTGGACGAGCAAGGCCAGCATCCGTTCATCCGACCGCACCGCCTGGACGATGCGGGTTGGGTGGCCAACCGGTGGTGCGAGATCCTGCCGATTTCGCTGGCGGCCAAGCAAAAGCTGATGGAGCTGGATGAACCCGTGCTGCGCCTGAAGCTGGTCGACGACTTCCTGCGTGGCAAGGGCGTCGTGACCTGAGTGGGCGGGTCGTCAGGCTTCGGCCGACGGTGCCTCGACCATCCAACGCCGGATCGGCGCCGGCAGGCCCAGCGCCAGCGCCTGTTCCGGGCTGAACCACTGGCCGGCCGGCAGCAAGGCCTGCAGGCGGCGCAGTTCGGCGGCGGGCAATCGATCGGGCCAACGCCACCGCAGCGGGCGCAGGGACCAGTCGCGGTGGGTCAGCACATGGACGATCGGCTCCAGGAGATGCCCGTTGCCGGGCCAGCCTGCCGAGGCCCCAGCGATCGACGCCTCGTCCTCGAACTCCGCAAAGCTCCACAGGCCGGCCCACACACCCGTGGGCGGCCGCTGCACCAGCCACACCCGATCACGGTGCTCCAGCCACAGTAGCAGGTTCTCGCGCCGGTGGCGTCGAGTCTTGCGGGTCTTGACCGGAAAGGCGGACTGCCGCCCCTGCGCCCTGGCGGCGCAGATGCTGGCCAGCGGGCAGGCGTCGCAAGCCGGTTGACGCGTCGCGCATAGGGTCGCCCCCAGGTCCATCAGGCCCTGGGTGTAGGACTCGATGTGCTGGTGCGGCAACAGGTCCTCGGCCAACTGCCACAACGCCCGTTCATGCCTGGCCTCGGCCAGGTCGCCGTCGTAGCCCAGCGCCCGGGTCAGTACCCGCTTGACGTTGCCGTCGAGGATGGCCACGCGCTCGCCGAAGCAGAAGGCCGCAATCGCCGCCGAGGTCGAGCGCCCGATGCCGGGCAAGGTGGCCAGGGTCTGCGCCTGCATCGGAAAGGCACCGCCATGAAGGTGCACCACCGCCTGCGCGCAGGCGTGCAGGTTGCGCGCCCGGCTGTAGTAGCCCAGGCCGCTCCACAACGCCAGCACGTCGTCCAGCGGGGCCGCGGCCAGCGACGCCACATCGGGAAAGCGCTCCAGGAAGCGCTGGTAGTAGCCCATCACGGTGCTCACCTGCGTCTGCTGCAGCATGATCTCGGACAGCCACACGCGGTATGGATCGCGGGTGTTCTGCCAGGGCAAGGCGTGCCGCCCGTGCTGGCGCTGCCAGGCCACCACCCGTGCGGCCAGGTCGGGCACCGAGCCGCTCATGCCGCGCCGCGCGACACCTGCGGTGCGGTCGAATGCACCAGGGCCAGCCTGGGGCCAGGCTCGGCAGCGGCCGGTCGGTGGCCCGCGCGCGGCACCGTGGCGGCCAGGATGCGCAGGCCGTCGACGGCCGAGACGATGGACTCGCCCACCGATTCGAGGCGGAACCCCTGCTCTTCCACTTCCTGGATGCGACGCTCAAGCTCGTCCCCGGCCACCTGGATCCGGGCAAAGGCATCGCGCCGGCTCAGCAGGCCGCGGCGACGCTCACGCAGTTGCGTGTCCATCTGCGCCATGCTGGTCTTGCCCCACAGCTCGACTTCGGCCGCCGCGTTCTCGAACACCACCCGCAGGCGCGACAGCAGCACCTGCAGCACCTGCGACAGAAAGCCCCGCTCAGACATGCGCCACAGCCGGGTCACGCCGAAGTACTGGCCATAGGCCGATTCGACACGCTGCAGTTCGCGCCGGTAGGCGTCGAGTTGCGGCTTGGGTTGCGTGGACAAGGCGAAGCCGAATTCGGCGTTCAGCTGCCGATGGCTTGCAGCCAGCATCTGGTCGATCTCGTCAATGTTCTTCTCGGCAGCATCGAACAAGCCGGTCAACCGACGGCCGAGTTGCGCAAACGCCTTGCCCGCACCGAGGCGCAGCAGGCTGGCCTCGCTGTCGGACTGCATGCGGGTGACCTCGGCGCGCAGGCGCTCGCTGGACAGGTGGTGCATCGTGTCCTGCATCAGCCGGCTGTGCACCGAACGCATCGCCATCAGGCGGGGCAGGCAGTCCTCGAAGGCCGAGGCCTCGCGCTGGAAGCGCCCGCTGAGCATCTGCAGCTTGGAGGCGCTCTTGCCCCGCAGCGACGCCAACTCGGCCACCTGATCGGCCAACTGGCGACGCCGATCCGCCAGCCGCTTCATCGAGGACTGCTGCAAGGCCAGCACGCCGTCTTCGACCAGGCGCCCCACCACCGCGCCTCGCTCGGGAAGCAACTGGTTCGCCAGCGCCTGCTCCAGCGACGGCAGCCCGCTGGACTGCAGCAGGGCATCGTCGCCCGACAGGCGCGCCGACAAGGCCTGGCGCGCCGACATGGTGAACACGCGCTCTTCGGGCACCGCCAGCGTGGACGCCACGAGTTGGCGTTGACGCGCCACCTGGCGGGCCACCTGCTCGGCACTGAGCAGAGGATCGTTCAAGGTGTCGATCTTGTTGAGCACCACGAAACGTTCGAGGCCCCGATCGCCGAGGTGGTCACGCCAGATGCTCAGGTCCGAGCGCGTGACGCCCGAGTCCGCCGCCAGGAGAAACACCGTGGCATGGGCCGAGGGCAGCAGCCCCAACGTGAGCTCGGGTTCGGCGCCGATGGCATTCAGGCCCGGCGTGTCGATCACGATCAGCCCGCGCTTGAGCAAGGGATGCGGGTAGTTGATCAGCGCGTGTCGCCAGGCGGGAACCTCCACCCGGTCGTCGGCATCGCGCGGGGGGTTGTCGTTGGGGTTCTCGTCGTCCCAGAAGCCGAGGGCTCGCGCTTCTTCGAGCGACACGCGTTGGGTGCGCGTCACCTCCTGCATGGCATCGGCCAGGCCGTCGGCATCGGCGACGGGCAGGGGCAGCCGCTGCCACTGGTCCATCTGCGTCCGCAGCACCGAAACAGGGCTCGCGTCACGGCGCGTGCCGATCGGCAGCAGGCTCAGGCTGGGCACTTCGGCGGCATCCCATGCCAGCTCGACAGGGCACATCGTGGTACGCCCCGGCGTGGCCGGCAGGATGCGGCGCCCGGTGTCCGCAAAGAACATGGCATTGATCAGCTCGGACTTGCCGCGCGAGAACTCGGCGACGAAGGCCAGCACCAGCCGGTCGGATCCCAGGCGCTGGCGCAGGGCCTGGGTCATCGCGAGGCTCTCCGCGTCCATCAGGTCATGGTCGATGAGCAGCAAGCCGAGTTGCTCCATCCGACGATCGATGGTGCGCCGCCAATCGGCCAGCGAATCGAGGTCCCGTGAAAGCAGTGAAGGCATGTGCGCGTTGCAGGCCAGGGCAAGGGTGCGGGCCATGCTAGCGCAAGGATTGGCAGGCAAAGCGCCGAAGAAACATCTGCTGACACCGCCAGTTCCGCGCATGCGCAGCAGTTGGCATCAGCGGCGCTGGCAGACCGGACAGAAGAAGGTCGAACGCTGGCCCTGCACGATGCGCCGAATGGTCGACCCGCATTGCAGGCAGGCCAGCCCCTCCCGGGCATAGACCCGGGCCTCGGCCTGGAACGCGCCCGCCACCCCGTGCGCGTCGCGAAAGTCCCGCAGCGTGGACCCGCCCAACTCGATCGCCCGTGCGAGCGTCAACCGCAGGGCCGCGAGCATTCGGTCGCAACGCATCAGGCCGATCCGGTCGCAGCGGGTGCGGGGATCGATGCCGGCAAGGAACAGGGCCTCGCTCGCATAGATGTTGCCCGCCCCCACCACGATGTCGCCGCCCAGCAAGGCCGTCTTGATGGCCACGCGCCGCGACCTCAGGGCGCGGTGCAGCGAATGAGCCGTCAGGGCCGGATCGAAGGGCTCGGCGCCCAGGCGCGCCAGCAACTTGCGCGCCGGTTCGGCATCGAGCGACTCGGACCACACCACCGCGCCGAAACGGCGCGGGTCGGTCAAGCGCAAGGTGCCGCGATCGGTGAGCAGGTCGAAGTGGTCGTGGGGGCCCGCCGGACCGGGGGCATCGCTCAAGTTGAGCGAACCCGACATGCCCAGGTGCAGGAGCAGACCGCCCGCGCGGGGGAGCTCGGGCGGTGGGACCCCGCCATCCTGCCCTGCCAAGGGCAACCAAAGGTACTTGCCACGCCGGGCCATGTCACCGGCACGCATGCCCGCCAGGCTCGCGGGTTCACAACCCATCGCCCAACGCAGCGGTTTGCCGAGACGGACAGCCACCACCTGTGCGCCGAGGAGCCTTCGCGCCAGCGAGGCACGCGTCACTTCGACTTCAGGCAACTCGGGCATGGGCCGATTATGGTTGGCAGCACGCCACCTAGAATCGACCGACATGTCGGGAGTCGCGATGATCGGGTTGAAATTCCGCAGGCGCTCAATCAGGCGCGCCGCCTCAGTGGCTGCTGCCCTGGCGGTCTGGTGCGGTGCGGCCGGCGCGCAGTCGGAGCCGGCCACGTCCTCACTCGACGCGCCGTTGTTCTACCAGCTGCTCATCGGCGAGATGGAACTCAGCGCGGGCCGCGCCGGCAATGCGTACGAGGTAATCCTCGACGCCGCAAAGCGCCACAACGATGCCGGCCTGTTCCAACGCGCCACCGAGATCGCACTGCAGGCCCGCGCAGGAGAACAAGCCCTGACGGCGGCGCGTGCCTGGGGCCAGGCATTTCCTGCCTCGGCCGATGCGCCGCGCTTCCAGTCGCAGATCCTGCTGGCCCTGAACCGTGCGGACGAATTGCAGGAACCGCTGTCGAGTTGGCTGGCCAACTCGCCCGCCGGCGACCGACCCGGCCTGATCTCGGCCTTGCCCCGATTGCTGCAACGGATGACCGACCGCGCGCAAGCCACCGCCTTGCTCACGAAGACGCTGGCGCCCTACGCCGACAAGCAGCCAACCCGCGTCGCCAGCCTGGTGGCGGTCGGTCGCATGGCGTTGGCCGCGGGCCAGGCGGAGCATGCGCTGGCCCTGGCCACCCAGGCCGCGAGCGATGAACCCGACGCTCCTGGCCCGATGCTTCTGGCCCTGGAGATGCTGCCCGCGCCAGGGGCCGAGGCCATCGTGACTTCGCACCTGGCGCGCCCCGGCGTCGAGCCGGCGATGCGACTGGCCTATGTCCGTGCACTGACCTCGTCGCAACGCTACACGGAGGCGATCACCCAGTTGGAGCTGATCACCAAGGCCCGGCCCGAACTGCCCGAACCCTGGCTCACGCTCGGCGCACTTCACGTCGAACTCAAGCACGCCAAGGAGGCAGACCTCGCATTGCAGCGCTTCGTGCAACTGGCGGGGACCGAAAAGACCGCGCCCGCCCCACCCGCCGACGAGGACGATGAAGCGGCCGCGGCGCATGCCGCAGCCGCTGCGCCCGGCCGGGATCTCACGCAGGCCTGGCTGCTGCTGGCCCAGGCAGCCGAATTGCGCGGCGACGTGAAGGCTGCCGAGTCCTGGCTGGCCAAGGTCGACAACCCGCAAAGGGCGCTCGAAGTCCAGAGCCGCCGTGCCGGTCTGCTGGCGCGCCAGGGACAGGTCAAGCAGGCCCGCGCCCTGATCCAGGCCGTGCCCGAACGCACCGGCGACGATGCCCGGTCGAAGCTGCTGGCCGAGGCGCAGATGCTGCGCGACGTGAAGCGCTGGCGCGAGGCGGCGGAGGTGCTGACCACCGCCAACCAGCGCTACGCCAACGATGTCGACCTGATCTACGAACAGGCCATGGTCGAAGAAAAGCTCGATCGCTTTGCCGAGATGGAGCGGCTGCTGCGGCGCGTGATCGAGCTCAAGCCCGACCATCCACATGCGCACAACGCGCTCGGCTACTCGCTGGCCGATCGGAACCAGCGCCTGCCCGAGGCCCGCGAGTTGATCAGCAAGGCCCTGACCATGGCACCGGGCGATCCGTTCATCACCGACAGCATGGCCTGGGTCGAGTTCCGGATGGGAAATCGCGACGAAGCCTTGAAACTGTTGCGGCAGGCCTACCAGGCCCGGCCCGATACCGAGATCGGCGCACACCTGGGCGAGGTGCTCTGGGCCATGGGCCAGCGCGACGAAGCCAAGCGGATCTGGATCGAGGGGCGTCGCCGCGACGCCAGCAACGAGGTGCTGCGGGAGACCTTGGCCAGGCTCAAGGTCGGCCTGTGAGGCCGGCCTTGGGGTCGAGCGCGGCATTGGGTCGCGTCGGCGGCCTGCTGCTCCTGCTTGGGCTGCTGCTGGCGGGATGCGCGAGCCGGCCGCCCGTCGGCGCCGAGACGCTCTCGGGTCGCATGGCGGTGCAGATCGACGGCCAGCCCGAGCGCAACGTGAGCGGTGGGTTCGAGCTGGTCGGCAATCCACGGCAAGGGAGCCTGTCGCTCACCGGGCCGCTGGGGACGGTTGCAGCGCAGGCCGAGTGGTCGGCCGGTGAAACCTGGCTGGTGGCCGACGGCCAACGCACCCGCTACGACGACCTCGATGCACTGGCCACGGCGGCCCTGGGCGAATCGATCCCGATTGCGGCCCTCTTCGACTGGCTGCGTGGGCAGGCCTGGCCCGGCGCACCGAGTTCAGCCCTGGACGGCGGGCTCGCGGGCTTCATGCAACTGGGCTGGCGTGTCGACCTCTCGCGCTGGTCCGAGGGCTGGATCGAAGCCCGTCGGGAAGCGCGGCCGGCGGTGACGGTTCGCGCACGAATGGAGCGGCCCTGAGGGCATCGATACCGTGGGTTGCAAGCGATGACAGTGCGAGCCTTGTGGGACGTGCCGGCGCCGGCCAAGCTCAATCTCTTCCTCCACGTCACGGGCCGGCGGCCTGACGGCTACCACCTGCTGCAGTCGGTGTTCGTGCTGATCGACTGGTGCGACACCTTGCACTTCGAGCGTCGCGACGACAGCGTCCTGCGACGACACGATATCGGCCCGGCCTTGCCCGACGACGATTTGAGCCTGCGTGCGGCGCGGTCACTTCAGGCGGCCAGCGGCACGCGGCTGGGTGCCGACATCACCGTGCAAAAGCGCGTGCCCTGGGGTGCCGGCATGGGCGGAGGCAGTTCGGACGCCGCAAGCACCCTGCTGGCACTCAATCGCCTTTGGGGCTTGAACTGGCCTCGCGAAGCGTTGCTGCGCCTGGCCCTGCCGCTCGGCGCCGACGTGCCCTTCTTTGTCCGTGGGCACAACGCCTTCGTCGAAGGCATCGGCGAGCAGCTCACGCCGATCGCCTTGCCCAGGCAATGGCTTGCGGTGGTCAAGCCGGCCGAATCGATCGCCACCGCGTCGATCTTTGGCAGTCGATTGCTCACGCGCGACACTGAAGCTGTTATAGTCATGGACTTTCTCGCAGACGCTCAGCTGAAGCAGATGCTGGTCGACGGTCACGGTCACAATGACCTGCAGCCAGCGGCCGAAAGCCTCTGCCCCACGGTGACCCAGGTCGCCGCGTGGTTGGCGGCCCGATACGGCAACAGCCGCATGACGGGCTCTGGCAGTGCAGTGTTTGCGAGAGCCGGCACAGGTGACCAGCCTGTGGCGATCTGGGGTGAGGGTGAACTCCCTTCCTCCTGGGTCGGTCGCATGTGCCGCAGTCTGGATTGCCACCCGCTGGTTGGGTGGGCCGACTGAAAGCCGGTTCGAGGGTCGAGCGCAATCTCGATCCTGTGTAGGGGAGTCGCCAAGTTGGTCAAGGCATCGGATTTTGATTCCGACATGCGAGGGTTCGAGTCCTTCCTCCCCTGCCAAACCATTTCTTTCCATCCTCAGCGGTTCCAAGTCCTGACGGAGCGCATGCCGTGCTGTTCAACACCGTGCTGTTCACCGGCAATGCCAATCCTGCGCTAGCGCAGGAAATCGCGGTCAGCCTCGGCGCCGAATTGGGCAAGGCCACCGTCGGTCGCTTCTCCGATGGCGAAGTCACCGTCGAGGTGCATCAAAACGTCCGCGCCCGCGACGTCTTCGTCGTCCAGCCCACCTGCGCGCCGACGAACGAAAACCTGATGGAACTGTTGATCATGGTCGATGCGTTGAAGCGCGCCAGCGCGCGCCGCATCACCGCCGTGATCCCCTACTACGGATACGCGCGGCAGGATCGCCGCCCGCGCTCGATGCGCGTGCCGATCAGCGCCAAGGTGGTGGCCAACCTGCTCGAAACCGTGGGTGTCGAGCGCGTGCTCACGATGGACCTGCACGCCGACCAGATCCAGGGCTTCTTCGACATCCCGGTGGACAACATCTACGCCTCGCCGGTGTTGCTGTCCGACCTGAAGAGCAAGGCCTATCCCGACCTGGTGGTCGTGTCGCCCGACGTCGGCGGCGTGGTGCGGGCACGCGCCCTGGCCAAGCAGATGGGTTGCGACCTGGCCATCATCGACAAGCGCCGTCCAAAGGCCAACGTGTCCGAAGTGATGCACGTGATCGGCGAGATCGAAGGCCGCAACTGCGTGATCATGGACGACATGATCGACACCGCCGGCACCCTGGTCAAGGCTGCCGAGGTGCTGAAGGAACGTGGCGCCAAGCGCGTGTTCGCGTACTGCACCCACCCCATCTTCTCCGGTCCCGCCATCGAGCGCATCGCCGGCAGCCAGCTCGACGAGGTGGTCATCACCAACACCATTCCGCTGACGCCCGCGGCCAAGGCCTGCAAGAAGATCCGCCAGTTGTCGGTGGCTTTCCTGTTTGCCGAGACTATCCGCCGCATCTCGGATGGCGAATCGGTGACATCGCTGTTTGCCGAGCAGAACAACAATTTCTAGACGAAGAAACGGGCTCTCTTCGGGGAGCCTCTGAAGGTGATGGGCCATTTTCGAGGCCCGTCTTTTTTATCGGGTGGCCTGGTCGCGGGCACCCATTCACTTGGAGTGAAACATGAAATTTGCCGCCTTTGAGCGCACATTGCAGGGGACCGGAGCGAGCCGCCGCCTGCGCATTTCCGGCAAGGTGCCCGGGATTGTCTATGGAGCCGGCGAGCCGAAGACCATCGAGCTCGACCACAACGCGCTGTACTTTGCGCTGAAGAAGGAAGCCTTCCACAGCTCCATCCTCGAGATGGAACTGGCTGGCGCCGTCCAGAAGGTGCTGCTGCGCGATTTCCAGATGCACCCCTGGAAGCAGCAAGTGCTGCACGTCGACTTCCAGCGCGTGGACGACACCACCCGTCTGCACAAGAAGGTGCCGCTGCACTTCTCGGGCGAAGAGAATTCGATCGCCGTCAAGACCGACAAGTGCCTGGTCAGCCACATCGCCAACGAAGTGGAAATCGAGTGCCTGGCCACCCAACTGCCCGAGTTCATCGCCGTCGAACTGAGCGGCCTGGTCAAGGGCCAGTCGCTGCATGTGTCCGACCTGGTGCTGCCTGCCGGCGTCAAGGTGGTCACGCACGGCCGCGTCAACCCGGTCATCGTGTCGGCCACGGCCCCGCGTGTCGAGGAAGAAGCGGCGCCTGCCGCTGTGGCCGCACCGGCTGCCCCGGCCAAGGGCGGCAAGGCGGCTCCCGCCAAGGACGCCAAGAAGAAGTGATGACGGCAAGTCCCGCATGGGGCTTGCATCATCAGCGAAAAACCCCGCCTCGGCGGGGTTTTTCGTTTCAGGGGCGGTGGTCCGGGCGCCCGGTCATCCGATCAGTGCCTCTGCGGCCACGTACTCGTAGCCCAACTGCCGCGCCACGGGCTCGCAGGTGACCTGGCCGTTGGCCACGTTGAGGCCTTCGCGCAGGTGCAGGTTGTCGCGCATCGCCTGCCGCCAGCCCTTGTCCGCCAGGGCCAGCGCGTGACCGATGGTGGCGTTGTTGAGGGCAAAGGTCGAGGTGCGGGCCACGGCTCCCGGCATGTTGGCCACGCAATAGTGCACCACGCCATCGACCACGTAGGTCGGCTCGGCATGGGTGGTGGCATGCGAGGTTTCGAAGCAACCACCTTGGTCGATGGCCACGTCGACGACGACCGAGCCCGGCTTCATCCGCGAGACCATGTCGCGCGTCACCAGCTTCGGCGCCGCCGCGCCGGGAATCAGCACGCCACCGATCACCAGGTCGGCATCCAGCACCGCCTCCTCGACGCTGTGCGCGTTCGAGTACACCGTCGTAATGCGATTGCCGAACACCAGGTCCAGGTGGCGCAGACGGTCCACGTTCTTGTCCAGCACCACCACGCGTGCGCCCATGCCCACGGCCATCTGCAACGCATGGGTGCCGACCACACCGGCACCCAGGATGGTCACATGCGCCGGGGCAACGCCCGGCACGCCGCCCAGCAGGATGCCCATGCCGCCCTTGGACTTCTCGAGGTGCGCCGCGCCAGCCTGTACGGCCATGCGACCCGCCACTTCGCTCATCGGGGCCAGCAGGGGCAGGCCGCCGCCCGGACCGGTCACGGTCTCATAGGCAACGCAAACCGCGCCCGATTTCACCAGCCCCGCCGTCTGGTCAGGGTCCGGCGCGAGGTGCAGGTAGGTATAGAGCAACTGGCCCTCGCGCAGCATCGCAATCTCGGACGGCTGGGGCTCCTTCACCTTGACCACCATCTCGCCGCGTGCAAACGCCTCGGCCGCGTCGGCAACCATGCGGGCACCCGCTGCCACGTACTGCTCGTCGGGCAAGCCGATGGCGGTGCCTGCTCCGGTCTGAACCCAGACCTCATGCCCGTGGTTCACCAACTCCCGGACGCTGGCAGGCGTCAGGCCGACCCGGTATTCGTGGTTCTTGATTTCCTTGGGAACGGCGATGCGCATGGTGGTCTCCGGTGAGTGGGTGCGCCGATTGTGGAAACCGGCGGGCCAAACATGAAGCATCATCACTGTTTATGTCAGTACATTAGCGTTTCTGATGATCGCCTTCGACCCCGCATCGCTCGATTGCCTGGCCGCACTGGCCGATACAGGCAGCTTCGACCGGGCAGCGCAACAACTCAGCATCACGCAGTCAGCCGTGTCACAACGCCTGCGTGCCCTCGAAACCGGGCTGGGTCGATTGCTGGTGGTCCGGTCCCGACCGCTGCGGCTGACCGAACCGGGCAAATTGCTGCTGCGACACGCGCGCCAGATCCAGGCCCTGCAGGCGGACATCGCCCGCGAACTGGGCACTGTGGTCGGCCAGCCCGAGCGCCTGCCCATCGCCGTGAATGCCGACAGTCTGGCCACCTGGGTGGTGCCCGCACTGAGCGACTGCGTGCTCGAAGGCCACCGACAGGGCTTTGGCCTCGAACTGATCGTGGACGACCAGGATTTCACCCACGACTGGCTGCGCGAGGGCGCGGTGCTGGGCTGTGTGAGCACCGTGGCCGACGCCTTGCGCGGCTGCAGCGTGACCCCCCTGGGCACCATGCGCTACATCGCCGTGGCGAGCCGCGCATTCATTGCCCAAGCCATGCCAAATGGCCTGAACCGCGCCAACTTCAGCAAGCTGCCCTGGCTGGTGTTCAATCGCAAGGACGACATGCCCACGGCCTGGGTGTCCAAGGCATTCGGACTGAAGGACCCTCGGTTGACGGCGCGCTCGGTGCCCTCGACCGAAGCGCATGCCCGGGCTGCAGCCATGGGCTGGGGCATTGGCGTGATGCCCGAGCAAATGGCCTCGCAGTGGCTGGACCGGGGCGAACTGCAGGCCCTCCACCCCGACGTGTACATCGACGTGCGCCTGCACTGGCATCAGTGGAAACTGCGCGCGGACGACATGCCGGTGCCCAGCCTGCGGGTCGGCGCGCTGGACCAGGTGGGCCTCGCGCTGGCGGCGGGGGCCAGGCGATTCCTTCGACCGACACCGGGATAATCGCTCCCATGATCAGACTGCTGGTGGGACTGGGCAACCCGGGC
>Ga0075163_10004447_pt1 | contig 18824 bp, 16 predicted proteins | sample JI1023141ADNA_FD_71478 | JGI IMG/M metagenome (GOLD analysis project Ga0075163, IMG submission 71478) | Wastewater effluent complex algal communities from Wisconsin, to seasonally profile nutrient transformation and Carbon sequestration -... | ecosystem: Engineered > WWTP > Effluent > Algae...
CATACCACACTGGCTAAACAACTTGCATTATACGTGACCATGTACAGTCCGCTGCAAATGGCGGCCGATCTGCCGGAGAACTATGAACAAAAACCCGATGCCTTCCAATTTATCAAGGATGTGGCAGTAGATTGGGATGAGACAAAAATTCTCGATGCCGAACCGGGAGATTATATTGTGATCGCCAGAAAGGCTAAAAGCAAAAACGACTGGTTCCTGGGAGCGATTTCGGATGAACAGGAAAGAACCATCAGTATCAAACCTGGTGAGTTTTTGGATAATACAAAGTCTTATGTGTTGACGATTTACCGTGATGGCCCCAATGCACACTGGCAGAATAATCCGGAAGACTATGTGATTGAGAAAAAAGTCATCTTACCGGGAACGGCCCAGCCCTTTGATATCAAACTGGCAGCCGGTGGGGGATGTGCGATCAGTTGTGCTGCAGTATCAAGAGAAGATGCTTCCCGTTTATTGAAATCAATCAAAGACCTTTTTAGAAGAAAACCAACAAAAAACTAAATATGAGTTCAGCAGACATTCTCGGGTATGCGGCCGGTGCATTAACGGCTTTTACCTTTCTTCCACAGGTGATCAAGACATGGAAATCCAAATCAGCCAAGGACATTTCCCTGAATATGTTCATCATTGCCTTTGTGAATGAAATCATGTGGCTGGTCTATGGTTTTATGCTGGATAACTGGGTAATTATCCTCACCAATGCCGTGATGCTGGGGATGTCGGGTTTTATGATTGCCCTCAAACTAAAATACAATCACCAATAATATGGCGGTGAATACGATTATCTGGGACCTGGGCGGTGTACTGATCGACTGGAACCCACAGTATGTTTTTACGGATAACTATTTTGAATCAACAGAAAAGAAGGAGTACTTCTTTTCGCATGTTTGTACCCACGACTGGAATGAAAAACAGGATGAGGGCCGCTCGATTGTGGAGGGCACGCTTGAACTGGTTGCGCAGTTTCCGGAATGGGAAAAAGCCATCCGAGATTATTATGGCCGCTGGACCGATATGCTGAATGGTCCTATCCATGGAACAGTTGATATTTTTCGGCAGCTGATCGATTCAGCAAAATTTCGTCATTATGCGCTTACCAACTGGCAGGCGGATTTGTTTAATATCGCACTGGTACGTTATAATTTCCTCCAATGGTTTGATGGGAGGGTGGTGAGTGGGGTGGAGAAGACCAGAAAACCTTTTCCTGCATTTTACCAGCTCCTGCTGGATCGATATAAAGTCAATGCTGCTGAAGCGATTTTTATTGATGATAATCTGCGGAATGTAAAGGCTGCAGAAGAGCTGGGTATTCGTTCGGTGCATTTTCAGTCACCGGAACAATTGAAGAAAGAATTAGAAGGGTTGGGGGTTATTTAGAGGAGAAAAAAAATCAAACAAAAATGCCGGTCCAAAGGACTCTTTTGGAGGTCAAGCCCGGCATGACGTAGTGGAGGCCTGTTGTGAGTTTAAAAATATTTGGAGTCTTGCCACACTCTTAGAGTACGTCACCCCCAACACTTGCTGTTGGGGGTCTTTTGAAGCGTTACGATAATAGCTTATCATTTCAAAGATGCCGGATCAAGTCCGGCATGACGTAGTGGAGGCCCGTTGCAAGCGCCAAATAATCGGAGACTCGCTACGGGCTTATAGTTTGTCACCCCGGCCCTGAGCGGCTATCATCAATGAACAGGGACAAGACGGCGGCAGTTTTTTTAATTCATACGAGTCATTGTTATTCCCGGCTACTTTAAAAGAGTTAATTGTAAATGATGCTGAAATTAGCTTAATTATTGAAGCGCAAAAGGGGCTATCCACTAAATTTTACGAAAGAGTTGAACAAATAAGAAAGGATAACGGCCTTTCCTACAATGACATTTCTACGCCTTTACAAGTTCAATGTAAAACGTCTGCTGTTTCTGGTGATTTGCATTAATAAAAGCAATTTTTAAAGAATGCTCGCTGATCCATATTTGATGCTGCGTTCTAAATGCAATAGATAACCAGACTAAATCAATAAAAATGCTATTCTCATTAACCCATATTACTTCATATCCCATAAATCTTCCGGGTACGGGATTCCCTGTCCCGGCAATTAATAAATTTCCTACTCTTTTATCGGCTTCAATGGAGTAGAAAGTCCAAGTTTCATTGTTTTTAGCCATCCATAACCCTGCAATTAACTTTTCTATTTCTTCTGTTTTTGATTTTATAAAATTTTCACTTTCTGTCATTCTATATATTTTTTATTCTTTTAATTGGTTTGAGACAATCTAAAATTACTGAATATGTTTAATAACCTTAGAGAACTGATTTTATCCATGCCAACCGAAGAAACCTGCCGGGATTATTTGGTACAGCAGCGTTGGGGCGGTAGTCCTGTTTGCCCGTATTGTGGAAGCGGGAAGGTTTACAGGATAGAGAACGGTCAAAGGTTTAAATGCGGGAATCCTGAATGTTATAAAAAATATAGTGTAACCGTGGGGACAGTCATGGAGGCATCAAAAGTACCATTGGTAAAATGGTTCACTGCTATCTATGTTATATCAGCACACAAAAAAGGTATTAGTTCATATCAGTTAGCAAAAGATGTAGGGGTGTCACAGCAAACAGGCTGGTTTATGCTGCATAGAATTAGAGAAATGATGCGGGATAAATCAGGTCAAAAATTGGATAACATAGTAGAAGTAGATGAAACCTATGTGGGCGGGATTGTGGGGAATATGAGCAAGAAAAAAAGAGCAAAACTTAGAACCGCAGCCGGGGGGACGGTTCAAAATAAAACAATGGTTGTCGGTATGATCGAAAGAAGCGGGAACCTGAAACTTTTGGCAATGGGTAAAGAAACCGGAGCAGGGGTTATTCAGCCATTAGTCCGGGCTAACGTTGATACCGATGCCGTACTGATTACCGATTCATCCTACAACTATGACGGGCTTAATAAAGAGTATGCAGGGCATGAGATCGTAAACCATTCTAAGGAGGAATATGTACGAGATAGCGTAATACACACAAACAGCATTGAAGGGGCTTTTAGCCTACTTAAAAGGTCTATAATTGGCATATACCACCAAGTAACCCCAAAGCACCTTGCCCGATATTGTGATGAAACAATGTTCCGGTATAATTCCAGAAAAATGACCGATGCCGCCCGGTTCAGCCTGTCCCTCACAAAACTTGAAGGGAGGCTGAAATACAAAGACCTGATAAAAAAGGATATTGTCCACAACGAGCAAGAAAATACCACCTATGTAAACCTCGAATATGGCAAAAAGAAGCCCGTAAACCAGTACAAAGACGGGGTACTAATAAACACCTTCCCCTCAATCACAGAGGCCGCAAAAGCCGCAAATGTCTCCAAACAAAGCCTTTACAAAGCATTGACCGGAATCCGCAATTCAAGCGGTGGATTTCATTGGGGATATGCGTAAGGAATTAATTTTAAAAGAGTTGTAGAAAATTTATGTTTAGATATTTAACTAAAATTATTTTTAAAAAATTTTGAAAACGGGTGTTACCGTATTACCTTTACACTATATTTGAAGCCAATTACTTAAATCCGACGCCAGTAGGCTGGCATAAATTTTACGCCGCTGTGGGTCTGTGTATAACGGGCAAACGGCGGTTTTTTTATTATTTTCACAGTATGTCAACGAATAAAGTAGCTATATTAATTGATGGAGGATTTTTTCTCCAAAGGTATAAATCCATAAATGGCAACTCCCCCAGAATTGCGGATATGCAACCATTTATAAATGATGTAATGGTAAAAGTTGCAGCTACTACGCCCTCCACTACCGACATATTGTTTAGAACATACTATTATGATTGCAGGCCAAATGGTGATACAAAAGTTGACCCTAAAGGTATTACAGTCGATTTTTCAAAACATCCCCAATTTTATGCCGCAAATGCGTTTCATGCTGATTTAAGAACATTTCCTCAATTAGCATTAAGATTAGGAGAGTTATCATTTGATGGTTGGAAAATAGACCCTAAAAATCCGGCAGCATTTGTGCCTGATTTTAAGCAGAAATCCGTAGACATTAAACTTGGTTTGGATATTGCTTGGATGTCCAGTAAAAAAACAGTTGATAAATTAGTATTAGTAGCTGGCGATAGCGATTTTGTTTCACCAATGAAGTTTGCTCGTAGAGAAGGCTTATTGGTGTACTTATACCCAATGGGGCAATCCCAAATTAAGTATGTATTAAAGGAACACGCTGATTTTATCTTAGTATAACATAAATGGCAAAAGCTAAAAAAGCAAAGAAAAAAGAGATAGTTTTTAAGACTACCATCACTGCCGATGAATTATTCAAAAAGGCAATATCTACGCCGATAAAGAACAGTAAGGCTAAAAAGAAATAGTAATTACCCCACACTTTAGTTGTTTTGAAGAAACTTGTATTTTTACAATACAAGCAATTTTTAATGGATAGATACCAGTTAATAAAAGAAATATTGGAATTAGTAGATAGCGACCCATTAAATGACGTTGATATTTCCGTTATTATCAGTCGGCATACTGAAAACATGGGAATAGAACAGCAAAGAAATGTAAGGGGGGTTATTTTGGCTATAATTAGAGAACTTCAAGAGGACGGCGAAATTAAAACGGCTGACGAGCGTATGCTATCTAACATAACTACTACTGCGGCAGGAGTTTTTTTAATGAATGGAGGTAAGATTAGAAGCACCAGAAAAAGGGTAAAAGAGAATGAAGAAAGTTTGGTGAAAAATGCCACTAACCCGGCTATCAAAATCGAAGGGGATGTAATCGGCTCAATTATCGGGGATCAATCTTTTGATAGTGCCTTAATAAGTCCGGCAGTACAAAAAACTACTAATAAAAGCCCCAACAAACCGCAAATAAAGTCTTGGCTGGAAGTAGTTGCATGGATTATAGGCATTATTGCGGGAATTGTTGCAGTCTATGAATTTTTCATAAAAAAATGAGTTTAAACCGCTTTTCCCAATTTTAGGACTTCAGCCCGGCCATTATTGGCGCAGTCGGCCTACTCTCTTGTCCCATATAGTAGGTTGAGACCCCCTGAGCCGGGGTCTTTCGGAGGCAATGCTAAATTCTAACAAAAGATACCGGGTCGCGATTGCCCGCATCATACCCGGGGCCATTTGTTCTTACAGTGAAAGATATAAAGTAAGGAGAGTAGACTTTTTTAATGCAATCTTGCCCGGTATGACATACGATAAGTGTGCTATGAGCTCCAGATATTTGGAGTCTTGCAACGGGCTTCCTACACGTCATCCCGGCCCTGAGCCGGGATCTTTCGGAGGCAATGCTAAATTCTAACAAAAGATACCGGGTCGCGATTGCCCGCATCATACCCGGGGCCATTTGTTCTTACAGTGAAAGAATAAAGTAAGGAGAGTAGACTTTTTTAATGCAATCTTGCCCGGTATGACATACGATAAGTGTGCTATGAGCTCCAGATATTTGGAGTCTTGCATCGGGCTTCCTACACGTCATCCCGGCCCTGAGCCGGGATCTTTCGGAGGGAATGCTAAATTCTAACAAAAGATACCGGGTCGCGATTGCCCGCATCATACCCGGGGCCATTTGTTCTTACAGTGAAAGAATAAAGAAAGGAGAGTAGACTTTTTTAATGCAATCTTGCCCGGTATGACATACGATAAGTGTGCTATGAGCTCCAGATATTCGGAGTCTTGCATCGGGCTTCCTACACGTCATCCCGGGCTTGACCTCCATAGGAGTCCCATGGACCGGGATCTTTAAGAGAAGATGAAATTGTCTTTCAAAGGTGAAAAAAACAGGAACAGTGCCACCAATCATTCCAGCACCGGCCTCAGCCATTTCTCCGCTTCCTCCAGACTCATCCCCTTGCGTTGCGCATAGTCTTCTAACTGATCGCGGTTGATTTTACCCAAGCCAAAATAATGGCTTTGCGGATGACCAATATACCAGCCGCATACAGATGCAGGCGGATTCATGGCCAGGCTTTCAGTTAAGTCAATACCGATATTCTCCGTAACATTCAACAGTGAAAACAGTTTCAGTTTCTCTGTATGATCCGGACAGGCAGGATAACCCGGAGCCGGACGAATACCCTTGTATTTTTCACGAATCAGTTCTTCATTGGAAAGTTGTTCAGCAGCATCATAACCCCAGTATTCCTTTCTTACTTTTTCATGCAGGCATTCGGCAAAAGCTTCTACAAAACGATCGGCCAGTACCTGTACCAGGATCTTATTGTATTCATCATGCTCGGCCGCAAAACGATCAATATGCTGTTTGGCACCATGAATGGTAACGGCAAAGGATCCCATGAAATCTTTTCCCAGTTCTGCGGGACAAACAAAATCTGCCAGGGAGAAATTGGGTTGCCCCACCGCTTTTTTCAATTGCTGTCGGAGCATTTCCAGTTTTACTTCACCCTTATCAGTTTCAAGCGTAACCGTATCGCCATTATTGCTGCTGGCCGGCCAGAAACCAATCACCCCATCCGCACTAAACCATTTTTCTGCCACAATCTTCTCCACCAGTTTCTGCGCTTCATTGTACAAACGGGTGGCTTCTGTTCCGAAGATCTTATCCGTTAATACTTCAGGAAAATGTCCCGGCATTTCCCAGGCAATAAAGAAAGGACCCCAGTCAATATAACGGGCAATGGTACCCAGGTCATATCCTTTCAGCACTTTCACCCCATCGGTTTTGGGTTGGACGGGTTTATAATTTTTCCAGTCAAAATATTCTTTGGTAATCACCGCTTCACTGTAAGGAATCAGGTTCTTCTTATCCTTATTCCCAAACTGAGTACGCAGGGCATCATATTCTTCCCTGGTTTTTTTCAGTAACACTTCTTTTTCCTTGCTCAGCAAAGTACTCACCGCGGTAACACTTCTGGAGGCATCGAGGATATGCAGCACCCCATGATCATATTGCGGGGCAATTTTTACGGCAGTATGCATCCGGGAAGTGGTCGCACCACCAATCAGCAGGGGCTGGGTCATCTTGCGGCGTTTCATTTCATGGGCCACATGCACCATCTCATCCAATGATGGTGTGATCAGTCCGCTCAAACCAATGATATCTGCTTTTTCTTTTTCCGCCGTATCCAGGATCTTATCTGCAGGTACCATCACACCCAGGTCAACAATATCATAGCCATTACAACCCAGTACCACGCCTACAATATTTTTACCGATATCATGCACATCACCTTTCACAGTGGCCAATAATACTTTTGGTGCATTACCCTGACCGGCAAGGGGATTGTTTCTTTTTTCTTCTTCAATAAAGGGCGTGAGCCAGGCCACGCTTTTCTTCATCACCCTGGCGCTTTTCACCACCTGGGGTAAGAACATTTTGCCGGCCCCAAATAAATCACCCACCACATTCATCCCTGCCATCAGCGGCCCTTCAATCACATCCAGCGGGCGGGGATATTTCAAGCGGGCTTCTTCCGTATCCGTATCAATATAATCAGTGATACCATTGACGAGAGCATGTTTCAGTCTTTCTTCTACTGTAGCATTTCTCCAGGCCTCATCTTTTACTTCCACCTTGCCCTTGGCCTTGACGGTTTCCGCAAAGCCGATGAGTTTTTCCGTGGCTTCGTTATTATCATTGTTCCGGTTCAGGATCACATCTTCACAGAGATCGCGGAGTTTGGGTTCAATTTCATCATATACCACCAGCTGACCTGCATTCACAATGCCCATATCCATACCGGCTTTGATGGCATGGAAAAGGAAAACAGAATGCATGGCTTCCCTTACATGATCATTACCCCTGAAGGAGAAGGAGAGATTACTTACCCCGCCGCTTACTTTCGTCAAAGGCATCAGGGCCTTGATTTCGCGGGTGGCTTCAATAAAATCAACGCCGTAATTATTATGTTCTTCCAGTCCGGTGGCTACTGCAAAAATGTTGGGATCGAAAATGATATCCTGCGGATCAAATCCCACCTGTTCAGTTAAAATTTTATAGGCACGATGACAGATCTCCACTTTCCGGTCCTTGCTGTCGGCCTGTCCCTTTTCATCAAAAGCCATCACGATCACGGAAGCACCATAACTCTGACAGGTAATGGCCTGTTCGATGAATTTGGCTTCTCCCTCTTTCATCGAGATAGAGTTCACGATACATTTTCCCTGTACACATTTCAAGCCGGCTTCAATGATCTCAAACTTAGAGCTGTCGATCATGATGGGGATCCGGGCAATATCGGGTTCGCTTTGAAGCAGATTCAAAAAAGTAGTCATGGCCTGCACCCCATCGAGCAGGGCATCATCCATATTTACATCCAGTACCTGTGCGCCGCTTTCCACTTGCTGGCGGGCCACACTCAGGGCTTCTTCATAATTATTTTCGCGGATCAGGCGGGCAAATTTTTTAGAACCGGTTACATTGGTTCTTTCTCCCACGTTCACAAAATTGGTCTCGGGTCTGATGACCAATGGTTCTAATCCTGCTAATCTTAAAAATGGCTTGATAACAACAGTGTCGGACATTAGGTATTCTTTTTTGTAAACAGCTTTCTCAGGAATGAAAAATTGTTGACAATGAGTATTGCAATGGATAATATGAGTAGTAGTTGCGCGGTGTTCATGCAAAACTGGTTTCAACCAGCGGCAGCCGGCGGGGACTGATTTTTTTTACTTCTTCGGCGATATGGCGGATATGATCCGGGGTAGTACCGCAGCAGCCACCCACAATATTCACCCAGCCTTCATTGGCCCAGTCTTCCAGATAATGCGCCGTATCTGCCGGATGTTCATCATATTCTCCCATCGCATTGGGTAAACCGGCATTGGGATAAGCGGATACATAGCAGGAAGCGATCTGTGCCAGCTCTTCAATATGCGGTCGCATTTCTTTGGCACCGAGGGCACAATTCAAACCGATGCTCAATGGCTTGGCATGCATTACGGAAGTATAGAATGCTTCCAGTGTTTGTCCGCTCAGGGTACGCCCCGACGCATCGGTGATGGTACCGGAAATAGATATCGGAAGTGATTCTTTCTTCGTATCGCGGAAATATTTTTTAATGGCAAAGATGGCGGCCTTGGCATTCAGGGTGTCAAAGATGGTTTCCACGAGCAGGAGATCAACACCTCCATCCACCAGTCCTTTTACCTGCTCATAATACGCAGTTACCACTTCATCAAAAGTGACTGCGCGGAAACCGGGATTATTGACATCAGGTGATAAGGACAGTGTTTTATTCAGTGGTCCGATGGCACCGGCAATAAAGCGGGGTTCGCTACCAGGATGTTCGGCATAATATAAATCGCGGGCTTTGGAAGCGCATTGGGCAGCGGCCACATTTAATTCGTAAGCCAGGGATTGCATTTCGTAATCCGCCATGGCAATCGTCGTGCTGCTGAAAGTATTGGTCTCGATAATATCGGCTCCGGCATCCAGGTATTGTTTGTGGATACCGATGATGATATCGGGTTGGGTGATATTGAGGAGGTCATTATTCCCTTTTACATCGCAGTGCCAGTCTTTAAAGCGTTCACCGCGGTAATCAGCTTCCTGTAATTTATGGCGCTGGATCATGGTACCCATGGCGCCATCGATGACCAATATGCGTTCTTTCAAACAATCCTGGATTGTTTTCATACTTGATAGTTTGTGAACTGATAAACGCTGGGAAACCAAAGAGGAGTTTCGTTGACGTTTATTAGTTCCGTTTTTAACCCATTTGGAGGGAAGGCCGAACAATAAACAAATCCGCCTGTGAAGATGCAAAGTTACATTATTAGGAGTTAAAAATCAACCCCCGGATAGCGCCCTGATCCTAGGTCATTTGAAAGAGATCGTTTTCAAAAGATACCGGCTCGGGGGCCGGCATGACGTAGTGGAGGCCCGTTGTGAGCTTAAAAATATTCAGCGTCTTGCCACACTCTTAAAGTACGTCACCCCGGTCTTGACCCGGGGTCTTTCGGAGAGATGAAATTGTCTTTAAAAGATACCGGCTCGGGGGCCGGTATGACGTTAGTGGTGGCCCGTTGTGAGCTTAAAAATATTCAGAGTCTTGCCACACTCTTAAAGTACGTCACCCCGGGCTTGACCCGGGGTCTTTCGGAGAGATGAAATTGTCTTTTAAAAGATACCGGCTCTGGGGCCGGTATGACGTTAGTGGTGGTCCAGCATGACAATAATGGAAGCCCGGCCTTAACTACGAGCGACATAATTTTCAACCGGCAGGCGGTTCTGGAGGCTTCGGCCAAGGGTCATTTCGTCGGCATATTCGAGTTCCCCACCAAAAGCGATACCCCGGGCGATGGTGGTGATGCGGATGGAGCGGCCTTGAGTGCTGGCGACAGCGGCCAGTTTCTTTTGCAGGTAATAAATAGTAGTATCTCCCTGGATATTGGGGTTGAGGGCAAAGATCAGTTCGTTGATTTCTTCTTTTTCGGCCCGGTGGATCAGGGATTCGATATTCAGCTGGTCCGGACCAATCCCATCCAGCGGGGAGATCACACCACCGAGTATATGATAGGTACCGTTGAATTGCTGTGTGCTTTCGATGGCGATCACATCGCGGATGCTTTCCACTACGCAGATGACATCCTGTTTGCGCATGGAATTGGCGCAGATGGAACAGATATCGCCATCGGCCACATTAAAGCAGCGCTGGCAGAAGCGGATTTCCTTTCTCATCCGGGCGATCACTTCACTGAAATGACCTACTTCCTTGCTATCCTGTTTCAGTAAATGTAATACCAGTCGCAGGGCGGTCTTTTTACCGATCCCGGGCAGTTTGGCAAATTCGTTCACTGCATTTTCCAGAAGGGAGGAGGAGAATTGCATGGGGCAAAGATAGGGATTAGAGAAAGGCTAGTGGCTAGTGGGAAGTGGCGAGTGGGGATGAAGTCCGGAAGTCGGAAAGTCCGGAAGAAGGAATGACTGCGCCCGGGCCACAAAGTTGTCATTCTGCTTGCCTGCCGAAGCCCAAGCGTAGGCAGGAGCTTGTCGAAGAATGTTAAGTAGGGAAGAGGCGAGTGGCAAGTGGCGAGTGGGGCTGTGGCCCGGGCGTACTTTTTGTCATGCTGAGCTTCTCGAAGCATGTTAAGGAAGGAGATGAAAGATTAGAGAATGGTTTATTAAAAAATGCCACCCTTAAAAACCAGCACGGTCGCTACAATCGCTACCAGCAGTCCAATGATATTGGCCGTTGTTTTATTCTTAATCAGATTTCGGATAACAATATCAATCACCAAAAGCAAAACCCCGAATCCAACAAGTCCGATCATACCGACAATGCCCCAGCCTTCGCTATGAGAGAGCTGGTCATATTTATAAATGGTGAATACAATACATGCGGCCATGAAAAATAGCGCATAGATATTGAGAATGCTGGGTCTGAATTTCATGAGAATTATATACAATTATCGGAATAAAAAAGAAATCACCGGTTATCATTGCTTCCCGCGGAATAATATTTAAGATAATTTAATGAGTTGGTGCTTAGCTGCAACGGTAGCAAAAATGATTTTGTACAACAGAAATAAAAAAGCAGATGCAAAAGGCGGTCTAAATGCCTTTTGCATCTGTGAAAACGAATATTCAGAAACTGTTAGTGGAATTACTACCGGTTACTTTTTTTAATTTTCATCCCTGGTGATTGTTCGTAGAGTTTTGTTTCACTCATAGGCAATTCATCAATTTTCTCAAAGCTGAAAGTCTGGAAAGGCTCGTAGTCGTTGGCATCCTGGCGCTTTGGCATCCACAAAATAAGCGGTTCGCCATTTTGACTGGTCAGCAGACCCGATTGCAATTGGATGGGACTTGCATTTTTATTTTCAATAACCCATCCTGGTTTGCCACCCTGATTGCTATAGTAAATCCGCCATTTTACATTATCCTGGTTGGCAAAATCCCATTGAATAACAGCTGTGTTATCTGCTTTGGATTGACCGGCAGCATTTAAATAGCGTTTGCTATGCACTGCACTGATGTCGTAATAGCCGCCCCCGATATTCCTTACATAAAACTGATGATTGGCCTGATCCACATAATCCCACTGCACTAATCTGGCACCATTGTCTTTACTTGCTCCTTCAATCGCTAAGTATTTACCGGTATGGTTAATCCTGATCTTATACTTGCCATTTGCAATAGGTTCTTTTGGAAATGATGTCGTTGTTTTTACAACAGGTCCGGTATTTTCTTTAAACAGTTTCGACTGACGCATTTTTTCATAGTCAGATTTAAAAGCTACCAGCGGAGTTGAAGTATTGTACCAGTAGGCATCATTGACTCCTTTCAGATCTCCGGCCGACATGTCAGATCCCCCCATCGGACAATCCGAGATGGTACTGCCGGATTTACAACGAAGAGTAACCGTGCCCTGTTTTGCAAAAGAGCCAGAGCTGTAGTGCATAATACTCAGGTAGTCGTAAGGGCCATTAGGGGTACCGGCCTCCAGCTGAAAATTATGTTTGTTATCCTCGCTTGCAATATTATCCCAGAGTATTTCCACATGATTATCCCTGTCCGGCCTGCTTTGTTCATGCCAGAAACCAAGGGCATGCAATAGTTCATGTAATATGGTTCTGTAATTACTGGTAGAAAGGTTCAGCGACTGCCTCCCGCCATGCCTTCCCACCCAACTACTGCCACCCGAAAAGCCAAGTTCCATGGTGGACATATAATTTACATAGATAAAATCAGTTTCATTTGTTCTGGGTTTAAACTTTGCCCTTGTGTTATTATTCAGAAATTCAATAGCACTATACAGGTTTGCATCAAATCCAAACATGAATATGGAGTCCTCAATTTCAATGGGTATGTATCCTTTCGGCCATATGTAATTACCGGGAGTATTCCCCTGCAAAATGGCATTTTTATTGTGTTGATCAACAATGATATCGCCATTCATAAGATAATCGTTTCCGGAACGGCTTACATATATATCTCTGTATTCCGTTGTTCCGGGTAGCTTTACTTTCTGAAGACTTACAGGCAGCTGAGCAATGCCGTTCTGGTGAATGAGAAAAAAGCAGCAGCAGACAAATTTGAAGAATTTCATAATGAATAGGTTTAAACTGTTATTTTCTTTCTTTGGTAATCGTATAAAATACATCGAGCCAGTTATCACTTCCGTCTTCATCCTGCAGGTTTACATGCACGAGGCAACTGGCCGGAATGTCGGCTATCGAAATATATTGCACCGAGTGATCTAACTGGGTCCGAAGACATTTCGTAAACGAATTTCTTAACTGATAAAAATCATCGCTTCCGCCACCTACATACGCTTTCTCCTGTACCCTTATCCCATTTGGGTTTTTTTCAGCACCGGTTGCACTTCCAAATGTGGTAAAGAGAGCAGCAACGTCTGCATCATTTTCGTTTATTCCGTATACAATTTTAAGTTTGGCTCCGGGAATTTCCTCAGCCGCAATTTTAAACTTCAACTCGCCGCCAAAATCCATCACCCGGTTTTTATCCATATCAATGGCGCGTTTCTCGTATACATTAAAGAAAATATTATCACTGTCCCAATCCGCCCGGTATGGACTTTCATAATACCGGTTGTAGCTGTTTCCGTGTTTATCGATCAAATAGATTTGAATGACCCCATAGAATGCCAGATCTCCGCCATGTGGCACTGTAAAGCGTAAGTTTTTAACAGTAATATATTCCGTAAACGCATGCGCCCGTGCGGGCAGCAAATTAAAGGACTGCGTGCCGCCGCTATTGATGATCAGGGGAGTGCCATTTTGTGCATTGTTGTTACCGGCAGATAATTGAAGACTCTTGCCACTGGCCACACTCACAATACTATAGCCTTTGGACGTATTGTAAAATTTCCATTGCTGGTTGCTGCCATTTAAGTCATCCCATTGCTGAATTTGTGTACCATCATCCGAACGCATATCCACCACATCCAGTACTTTTTGGCTGTGAACCGGGCTGATGATATAGTTGCCATTGTTTATTTTTTTTATGGTAAAAAGGTGATTATTGCGTGGGAGCATATCCCATTGTATAAGCCTCATGCCATTGTTCATGTCTTCCTGTCCGGCAATGGCCAGGTATTTACCGCTTTCATTAATCCTGATTTTATAAACACCATCTGCAACATCTGCCAGCATGGTCTGTTGCATGGATGGCAAGTCGGTATTTATTTTTTTAGATTCATTCCTGTAACCAGTGCCCGTAGGCAGTTTTGTGGTTTGAGCCGGTTCATTCTTCTTAAAGTCAAGAATCATTTCCGGCATTACTTCATCATCAGTAAGCATAAAGCAGGACCCGTTTTGCGGGGTAGCGGTAGCAGCATTCCAGTTCTGCATAATCACCTTCAGGTAATTTTTAAGGCTTCTCATTACATAGCCTTTTCCGTTTTTGTGAGGAACAATAATCCATTTTTGATTATCCTGATTCAGCCAATCCCATTGCAGCAGTTTGGCTCCCCTGGCCGGATTGCTCCCCTCTGTACTCAAATACAGGCCGCTGTGTGCAGCCTTTAGTGTATAAAGACTGTTACCGACTGTAGTCAGGATGAATTTATAATTGCTCTCAAACTGAGTATCCCATTGTACTGCCAGGGCACCATTCTTTTTATCGGCTCCGAGAATACCCAGGTATTTTCCTGTTTTTACCACTTTAATGTAATATTCCCCATCTGACAATGACTGGGCATTGATCCGGCATACCGCTGAAACAAACAATAGTGTAAGAAGTGCTTTTTTCATATTATAAGTTTATAATCTTTGATACGTTATAGTCCCTTGTCCCTCTGTGCCAACCCAAATCATTTTATTACCTGTAATTGTATACTTATATTTTTGGCCAATTCCAGGAGCTTTTTTATTCCCAATTGAAATTGTGTTTCCTTTTATGGTCCATACTGATTCGGAATAAATTTTTTCCTGAATTTTTATAAATCGCTCATCACAACCACTCCCCGAGGCATTCAGCCGGTAGGTGCCGTCGGCATTTACTTCGTACACAATTTTCGCAGCACAGGGCCTTTGTGTGAGCAGGGCCTTGTGGCTGTCAAATTTTTCGCCCTGGAACTCGTTCATGTGGGAGATTATTTTCCATTTGCCAACCGGGACTTGCGCATCCGGTGCAGTGGAAAAGAAATTAATCAGTAAGAGGAGAAAGATCGTTTTCATAATTTTTTATTTTTTAGTGTGTTGAAATTATTTTTCCCGCCTTCAGGCCATACTATCTGTTACCCATAACCGGAGCGGATTGTCTTCTTTTTGGGAGCAGGAAGCCTGAAGTAGTGAAGTGGTAAGTCCGGATAATTCATGCAGAAGGCAGATCTTCATGGAGATAAGTTTCAGCAAACATCCTGTCATTTTCGGGGTTGGAAAACCCTGAATCTGCCAACGACCGGGAAAATCGCTAAACAGCAGAAAATGGTAACTTCACCCAAAACCTGAAACTGCCTTATGGCTATTCGTTATACCTGTATTATTGCTGACGATGATGAAATTGACAGGCTTACCACCCTGTCTTTTGTCAGGAAATATCCCCACATACAGGTAAAGGGAGTTTTTGCCTCCGCTGAAGAAGCGCTTAGTAAAGTGAACACTCCATTGCCGGATATCGCTTTTCTGGACGTGGATATGCCGGGTATGTCGGGGCTGGAGTTACGGAAGAAACTCATGAATATCCCCGCCTGTATTTTTATAACAGCTTATCCGGATTATGCAGTGGAAGGATTTGATCTGGAGGCCTTGGATTTTCTCGTAAAACCTATTCAGGCGGAACGGTTTCAGAAAGCCATTCATCGTGTTGAGGCCTTTTTGATGTTGAGGGAAAAAGCAGGATTATTAGAACATAGTTTAGGTGCGGATACTATTTTTATTAAGGAAGGGCATCAGCAGGTTAAAATTCATATACACGATATTATATATCTGGAAGCACTGAAAGACTATACTCAGATTGTCACCGGGACAAAAAAGTATTGTGTGTTGTCTTCTTTGGGTAATATTTTAAAAGAAAAGGAATTTGAATCCTTTATCCGGGTTCATAAAAGCTTTGCCGTACAAAAAAATTATATTGAACAAATTAAAGCACAGGAGCTGATTGTAAAAAGCATCACTATTCCTGTAGGCCGTTCTTTCAAGGAAAAACTTTTATCCATTACAGGAAAATGAGAATCGGAATTGTTTTTTTATTCTTGATCATTCAGCTCTCTGCCAGCGCACAGGATCTGGACGCCACGGAGTTAAATGAAAAATTAGCACTTCTTACAAGTGACAGCAACGACACAGCAAAGGCAAAGAGCTGCAATCAATTGTTACGGTATTATCTGAACCGGAACCTGGACAGTGCAAAGCTGATTGCCGGCATGGGGTTAAAGTTTGCAAAGAATATACAATGGCATAAGGCGGAGGCGGTTTTCACAGCTGGCTTCGGGGAAATTCATAGCAACAGGGGCTTTTATGATTCAGCTATGTTCTACTATGAGCAGGCATTACGTCTCAATTTAAAACACGGCGAAAAAAGAAATGCCGCCTCCACTTATAATAATATGGCATCAGCAGCCAGTAACCTGAGGGCTGATTATAATTCAGCTGCCACCTATTTTTTCAAAGCGCTGGAGCTGGCAGAGGAAGTGAAAGATTCATTGCTAATAGCTACCTGCCTGCATAATATTTCCGGTATTTACTTAGCTCAGGAGGATTTTGACAAAGCGTTACGATACGAGAACAAAGCCTTTGCCCTGGCGAAAGAGTCTGGCAATACTTATGAAATGGCCAACTCTTTGATTACAATTGGCAAAATCCGCTATTCATTAAATGATGCTGATAAGGGGAAGGTACAATTTGAGCAAGCCCTTTCCCTGTATACACAAAGCGGTAACATTCAGGGTATGGCCAATGCCTGGTCGGCTATTGCACTTGGGGCAGGAAATGATTATCAGAAAGTGATTGAAGCGAGATTGCAATCAAAAGAATTATGGGACAGTTTTAATCCGCTCTATAACGAGGCCATTGTTAACACCGGCAACCTGGGCATTGCTTATCTGGATGCGGTGCGGTATGATACATTACATCGGTTGCGCCCGGGGAATAAAGCAAAGTATTTACAATTCGCAGAACAGTATTTAAAAAGCGCAATACAGTATTGCGAACAAACCGGTGATGAAGATAACCGCTCCTTTTTTAACGGATCCCTCTCGGAATTTTATGACTATACCGGGGATTATAAAAAAGCATACTATCACTACAAGGTTTATAGTGAAATACAGGACTCTCTTTACTCGCAGGAAAATAAAAATAAAATAGCTGCTGCTGAAAATCAAAAGGAAATAGATAAAAGGGAGACTGAAATAAAACTGAAGCAACTTACCATTTCCAGTCAGCAGAAAACGGTTTGGATTTTAGCCGGAGGACTTAGCTTGCTGGGGATAATCGGGTTTTTATTTTATAAACAAAGCAAGGCAAGGAAAAAGAGCAACGAGGAACTGTACCGGTTGAACCAGGAGTTGGATTCCGCTAATAAGATAAAAGCCAAATTTTTCGGCATCCTGAGCCATGATTTAAGAGGCCCCATCGCCAGACTGATCAATTTTTTGCACTTACAAAACGATGCACCGGAACTTTTTACCGGACAGGAAGCTGCAAAACATCAGCAAAAAATAACAACAGCGGCTACCAGTTTATTAAGCAATATGGAGAATATGCTGCTTTGGAGCAAAAGCCAGATGGAACTGTTCTCTCCTGTAAATCATCCGGTAGAGGCAGAAGAATTATTTGGGCATATCCGTTCATTTTTTAACTCCGTTGAAAATATTTCATTCCGTTTTCAGTCACCTGCGGGAATGAGAATGAATAGCGACAGGAATTATGTACAGACTATTATGCAGAATCTGACAGCCAATGCGGTACAGGCTTTACAGCAAACAAATAATGCCGAAATTGTATGGAAAGCCTGGCAACAGGAAGGGGGATCATATTTATCCATAAGTGATAATGGCCCTGGAATGAAAGCTGAAATTCAGAACAATTTTGAAACCGGTACAATTCCTTTTCGGGGTGATACCGGATTAGGTTTATCCATTGTTAAGGATATGGCCAAAGCAATTAATTGTAAAATAGAATTCCAGTCAAATGAAACCGGCACTACTGTTATATTAAGTTTTGCAGCAAACGCTTAATCGTATTTGTTCACCGGAAATTATACACAGGCCACTTCACTGGTTTAAAGAAAGGGAATCCTGTTTGGTGAATATCTGGATACTTTGAGTATCAGATTACCTATACCTGTGATACGGTCATTTCTTCATACTGCACACTATCTGGTATAAGTGTTTATAAAATCATAGGACTTAAAATTATGCGAAAAAATTCAGTTGTTTATATTTTGTAAGTTGGGGGTTTTTTTAAGAAAGTCGGAAAGTCGGAAAGTCGGGAGTCGGAAAGTCCGGAAGAAGGAATGGCTGCACCCGGGCCTCAGGGTTGTCATGCTGAGCTTGTCGAAGCATGTTAAGAAGGGAGGGGCTAGAAGGGAGAGGCTAGTGGCGAGTGGGGGTTGTGGCCTGGGCCTAGTTCTTGTCATGCTGCTTGCCTGCCGAAGCCTAAGCGAAGGCTTTGCCTGCCGAAGCTTAAGCGTAGGCAGGAGCTTAGTTTACCCTGAGGGATCGAAGGGAAGCATGTTAAGTAGGGAAAAGGCTAGTGGCGAGTGGGGATTTTGCGCCTGGGCCTAGTTTTTGTCATGCTGCTTGCCTGCCGAAGCCTAAGCGAAGGCAGGAGCTTAGTTTACCCTGAGGGATCGAAGGGAAGCATGTTAAGGAAGGAGATGAAAGATTAGAGAATGGTTTATTAAAAAATGCCACCCTTAAAAACCA
>Ga0075163_10004448_pt1 | contig 18823 bp, 7 predicted proteins | sample JI1023141ADNA_FD_71478 | JGI IMG/M metagenome (GOLD analysis project Ga0075163, IMG submission 71478) | Wastewater effluent complex algal communities from Wisconsin, to seasonally profile nutrient transformation and Carbon sequestration -... | ecosystem: Engineered > WWTP > Effluent > Algae...
GTCTATGACAAACTCATGACGCACAGCGTCCCCTACTCGATCTGCCACACCGTCATCGCCTACCGGAAGGATAAGATCGCGAAGATCGACCCGACCTGGGCCGTGTTCGAGCGGCCCGACATCAAGGCGCGCTGCACGCTGCTCAATGACATGCGCGAGACGCTCGGTGCCGCGTTGAAATTCCAAGGCCACAGCATCAACACCCGCGACGAGCAGCACCTCGCCGAGGCCCGCGATCTCGTCATCAAGTGGAAGCACAACACCGCCAAGTTCGACAACGAAGCCTACAAGACCGGCATCGACTCCGGCGAGTTCTCCGTCGTCATGGGCTACAGCGGCGATCTCTTCCAGGTCATCACGGACAACGACAAAGTCGGCATTGTCGTGCCACAGGAGGGCATCGTCATGTCGTGCGATGAGTTCGTCATCCTCAAGCAGGGGCACAATCCCCTCCTCGCCCACCACTTCATCAACTACATGCTCGACCCGAAGATCTCCGCCGAGAACATGCAGTGGATGGGCTACATCTGCCCGAACAAGCCCGCGCTCGACTTGGTTTCGCTCGACTTCCTCAAACACCCCGCCATCCAGATTCCCGACGAGGTGAAGCCCAAAGTCGAAGTCATCGAAGACCTCGGTGCCGATCTGCCGAAGTACACGAAGGTGTGGGATGAGATCAAGGCGGCGCGGTGAGCTGGTGAATAGTGAGTCGCCACTGCGAGCGCCAATCCACGATCACCATCCACTCCCCCGGCTACAGCGCCCGCGCAAAAGCGCCGCCGTCCACCAGCAGCGCCTCGCCGGTGATGTAGCTGCCGGCTTCGCTCGCCAGCATCAGCGCGGGGCCGGCCAGTTCGCGCGGCATGCCCCAGCGGTTGAGCGCTGTGCGGTTTGAGAATTGCTCCTTCTCCTTGTCGCTCAGCAGGCTCATCGGAAGATCGGTCATGAAGGGTCCGGGGCAGATGCAGTTCACGGTGATGTTGAAGGGTCCCAGATCCAGTGCGCTGGCCTTCGCCATCCCGATGAGGCCGGCCTTGCAGGCGGAATAGACATTGCGCTTCTCCTTCGAGCCCACGCCGAGCACCGACGAGATGTGGATCACCCTACCCCACTTCCGCTCCTTCATTGCTGGCACGAGCGCGCGCGTCAGCGCCATACAACTCGTGAGGTCCAGTTCCACGATCCGGTCCCATGCCTCGTCCGTGATCTCGTCGATGGCCTGCGGTTGATTGGAACCCGCGTTGTTGATGAGGATGTCGATCTTGCCCAGCCGCTTCACCGCCTCGTCCGCCAGCGCCTTCACCTGCGCGCGGTCGATCATGTCCGCTGCCATCCACTCCACCTTCACGTTCAAGCCCTCGCCGATCTCCTTCGCCGCCGCTTTCAGTTCGTCTTCATGCCGGCTGGAAATGAAGACATCGGCCCCAGCCTCGGCAAAACCGCGCGCCATCGCCTTGCCCAGCCCCTTGCTGCCGCCGGTGACGAGTGCGCATTTGCCTGTGAGATCGAAAAGAGGATGCATGTTCATGGTGAGCGAAGCGGTTAGCCGGGAATGAGATCAAGGCAAGCGAGTTGACGCAGTGAAGGCACGTCATCCAATCCATTCGCGCCTGTCAGCAGCAGCACGCGCTCCAGATGCAGGCTTTCGAGTTGACGCAGCCGCCAAGTTCCCTCACCTATCCGCCACTTTTCCCCAATGAAACCAACTCTACTCATTCTCGCGGCAGGCATGGGCAGCCGATACGGCGGCCTCAAACAACTCGATGGCATGGGCCCCTGCGGTGAGGTTGTGATGGACTACTCCGTGTTCGACGCGATCCGCGCAGGCTTTGGCAAGGTTGTGTTTGTCATCCGTCGCGATTTTGAGGAGCAGTTCAAATCTCAGCTCGGCAACCGATTTGGCGCTCATATCAAAGTGGAGTACGCATTCCAGGATCTGAACGATCTGCCAGCAGGATACACCGTGCCCGAAGGCCGCACCAAGCCTTGGGGCACCGCGCACGCGATGCTGGCCGCCGCTGGCGTCGTGCATGAGCCCTGCCTCATGATCAATGCCGACGATTTCTATGGCCGCGATGCCTTCAAGATCATCGCCGACGACCTCGTCACGCCGCGCCCAAACGACGGAAAGTCGCACTACTCGATGGCGGGCTTCCTCTTGAAGAACACGCTCTCCGAGCACGGCAGCGTGGCGCGCGGCGTCTGCACGCGCGATGCAAAAGGGATGCTGGCATCGCTTACCGAGATGACCAAAATTTTCAAGACAGCCGACGGCGCAGAGAACCGCGAGAACCCCGACGCGCCTGTGAAGCTCACCGGCAACGAGCCTGTCTCAATGAACTTCTTTGGCTTCACGCCTGATTTCTTCCAGCACCTGCGCGAGGCGTTTGTTGAGTTCCTCCGCGAGAACGGCACCGACCCAAAAGCCGAATGCTATGTGCCAAAGGTCGTGGACTCGCTCATCGCTGCTGGCAAGGCCGACGTGCGGGTGATCGACACCAGCGGCAAGTGGTTCGGAGTGACCTATCCCGAAGACAAAGCGGAAGTCGTCGCCTCGATCAAGGCACTCGTCGATGCCGGCGAGTATCCGTCTCCGCTCTGGGGCTAGCCGCTCCCGACACTCGCAGGTAGAACCACACTCGGAGCTTACGCGCCTGCGTTTGCGTCAGCACCTCGCTCTCTCACGTCGGCGGCGCTGATTTCGCCCTTGTCCACCCTTGCCAGCAGCTCCTTCTGCGCGAGGTAATCCTTGTTCATGATGCCAGCCTTGCTTTGCAACATGCGCCAGGCTTTGCGGCGCTCGACGCAAAAGAGAACGGCCTGACGGCTGACGGCGAAGCTCTTGATCTTGCCACTCACCTCGGAGCGGATGACACAGCCGAAGTTTGGCACATGACTGCGGTGCGTGCCGTCGAAGACGCGGCGGTGCGTGATGTCGTCTTGCGTGATGAGCAGCAATTGATTGTCGAGCGGGATGAGCTTCGCTGCCTCCTCGTCGCTCACGGCTTTGACATGCTTGCGGAAGCGCCCTTCGGTCAGTGCCCAGTGGGCGACGGTGTAGTTGTACTCCTCGCCGTTGCTGGCGAATTTGGTCCGCCACCAGTCGCGCTCCAGTGAGGGATTGCCTTTCAGGTCGAAAGCCTCCTGCGCGGTCTCGCCCTTGCGTGGGTTGAAGATGAACTCGGGCATCCCTCGCGCATCGCGCACAAGCTTCGCCTGATCGGCGCTCATGTTGTCGCCGACAGCGTGCTCGGGCTGGCAACTCGTGTAGCACTGGTAGAAGGCGGTGCCGCGATACTCGAGTCCGTCGAGCATGGCTTTGTAGAGCTTGGCCGCATTCGCGATGCTGACCTGCGCGACGAATGGCGAGCCATGGCCGCTGGTGAAGGCCTCGGAGACGTTCTTCTTCTCGATCAGCTTGCCCTGCGAAGCGACTCCGAACTGATTCATGTCGTAGCCACCGAGCATTGTCGAGCTGTCAGAGTTCTGGCCGCCCGTGTTGGAGTACACCTGAGTGTCGAGCATCAAGATCTTCACGTTCGGGCGGTTTTGCAAAACAACCTTGGAGACGTTCTGGAATCCGATGTCGCCGAGTGCGCCATCGCCGCCGATGCACCACACTTTGGGAAGCTCCTTGATCTCCTGCTCGGTCATGTGGGCGTCGTCGAGATGCGTGAGCGTGAAGTAATCGGCCTCGGAAAAGTCGTGCGAGTCGTTCAAGAGCGCGTCGGCAAGCCGCTCGGGCACGACGGAACGGCGGGAGTGATTCAAGATCGCGCTCTCGGCCATGAGCCATGAGATGGTGGAGCCGTCCTGGAAAAGGGAGTTCATCCACGGATACGGATGTGGATTGCCCGGAGGCGTGGAGCCATACACCGTGTTGCAGCCTGTGCTCGCGCCCATCATCATCACCGACATGCCATTGGCGCGTCGGCCATCGACAGCTTGCAGGTCCTTGTGATTGAAAGCATCCTGCTGCAGCACGGCAGCGAGACCACCGGCGATGAGCGCGTCGCTGATCGGGCCGTTCTTCGCCTCATAGTCGGCGATGCGCTTTGCTGTGTCCGCCTCATTCTCACCGCCGAGGCCCATGATGATGTGGGCGACGACCTTCATATAGAGAGCATGCTGCACCTCGTCCTTCGCCTTGAGGGCGGCGAGTTTTGCAACGCCCTCGGCTTCGATGCGATCCGCCTTCGCGCGCAGACGATCGGCTTTGCGATGATAAATCGGACGCATGTGCGCCTCCGTCACGCTGGCCACTGCGCGCAGGATGCTCTTCTCCCCGCAGCCGGCACAGGCGCCATCCCCGGAGACGAGCGCCTCGTAATTGCGGCGCACCATGAGGTGGTTGCGCAGAGCGGCCTCGCGTGAGTTGGCCGCGTCATCATCATTGTAGAGGCCGAGATACTTCTGCGGCGTGTCAGGGAGCAAGCGCGAGAAAACCTGCGCGGTGGTGAGGCTGGCGTTCAGCTCCTCGGTCTCCTGCGTCATCCTCAGCGCGTCGTGATCGCCGCAGACCTGCACGCACTCGCCGCAGCCTTTGCAGAGGTCGCTGACGAAAATGGAGAAGACGCCGCCATTGCCTGCCGCTTTTTGCTCAATCGAACGGAAGATCGCAGGGACGTTGCTGTAGGCCAGCGGCAGTTTGTCGATGATGCCGGTGAACTGCGCCTTCGCGTCTTCAGCAATGCCCGCGAGCAACGCGACCTCATCGCGAATGATGTCCTTGAATGGCGTCTTGCCCTTGGCTTTCACCACCTCGCTCATCTTCGCCCTGGCGCGATCCTCCACGCCCTTGAGTTCGACCATGAGCTTCTTGCGCTCGCCGCTGTCCTTGACGTAATGCATCACAGCGGTGCGTAGAACGGTGCCAACTTCCTGTGCGGTATTCGGCAATGCGGTGTCGGGGCACGCGGTGATGCACTCCATGCATTGAGTGCAGTTCTCCGCGATGTAAACCGGCGTCTCGCGCCGCGCGACGTACTTCGACTGAGTCGCACCCGATCCGGCAGCGACGATGCCGACGGATGCGTAAGCGCCCGAGGGCTGATGGTAGCCGAGTCCGGCGCGGAACTCGCTGTTGAACTTCGCCATCGTCTGCACCGGCGCGCGCGCGGGCTGCGCATCGGGCATCGCGAGACCGGTCGTTACGCTGCCGCACCCGGCGGTCGCGAGCATCGCTGGCGCTTCCACCGGCGGCAGCAGCGGATTGCGCATCGACGAGCGATCCACGTCTGCCGTCTCGCCGTATGTGATCTCGGCGACACGCGAGAAGCCCTCGATCATCACTGTCATGTTTGAAGCCACGACGGCATCACCGAAACGGCCGAACTTCTTCTGGTACTGCTTCTGCACGCTCTCCTGAAACTTCTCCTCGGTAATGCCGTACTCCGCGAGGAACGGACTCACGCGGAAGAACGCACCAAGGAAGGAATTGCCCTGCATGCGCAATTGCAACTCGGCCTGCTGCGTGGCTTTGCGCGCGATCTCGAATCCGGGCAGGATGAAAACGCGGATGTTGTTCTCCCTCACGAATTCACGGTACTTCGTCGGGATGCGCTGCCAGGCATTCTCGGGTGTATCACTCGATTCCCACACGAGACATCCGCCCTTGTTGATGCCTTCGAGCGGGTTCGTGTGCGTGAACGCCTTTGGGTCGCAGCACAGCACGACATCGACGTGATTCAGCTCGCAGTTCACCTTGATGGGCTCCGGCGCGACGGTGAGGTAGTAGTTGGTCGGCGCGCCCTTCTTCTCCGAGCCGTACTTCGGATTCGCCATCACGAAGAGCCGCTCCTTCAAGCGGCCATCTTCGTCGTATTCGGGTTTCTCGTTCGAGAGGAAGGTGCCAAAGCCGCCGATCAGCTCGCCGAGATTCTTGCCCGTCGTGATCATGCCCCAGCCGCCGATGGAGTGGAAGCGCACGGCGATCGCGCCCTCGGGCAAGAGCGAAGGCGTCGTCTTGCTGATGACCGAATACGGATGGTCGATGCCGAGGGTGAAATACGTTTCGCCGTTCGCCGCGCTCCTGCCGTCTTTGCGCTTCGTTTGCCCGATCGCGAACTCGTAAGCGCCAATGGTGTGCTCGGGGCGGAAGTCACGCGAGCCGATGCCGTAGCTGCCTCGGAAGATGCGCGGCGTCTCCTCGGATTTCAACGCGGGCAGCACGCCGCCAAACTTCAGCGCCTCGTGCGCCTTTCCAAAGGCAGTGCGGATGTCGCGCGCCAGCGGATTGTCCCCAGCCATGCCCTCGTCGGTGCGCTCGATGACGATGATGTTCTTCTTGCCGCGCAGCGCATTGATCACGGCGGCTTCCGGGAACGGACGGATGACGTTGATGTGCAGCGAGCCCACTTTCGCGTTCCGCTGTCCGCGCAGGTAATCGCACGCAGCCTCGACATTCTCCGCCGCGCAGCCGAGCGAGACGAACACCGTGTCCGCATCATTGCAGCGATACTCGCTGATGAAACCGTATTGGCGACCCGTCAGCTCGCCAAACTCCGCGTAGCACTTCTCCAGGATCGGCAGGATGGGCTCGTTGAAATTGTTCCGGCGGGCCACCACGCCATTCATGTGGTGCTCCTGGTTCTGCACCGGGCCGAGCAGAATGGCGTTTTTCAAATCCATCATCGCGGGCACGCGACGGCGTTTCGGACCAAACAACTCGATCTGCGCGGGCGTCGGGCAATCGATCATGTCATCCACCGCACCGAGATACTCGCGCAGCAGCTCAGCCTCTGGCGAGCGATACATCCGCTCGCTGTGCGTGGTGAGCATCCCGTCCTGAATGTTCATGCCGGGGTTCAGCGACAGCTCATTGCACTTGCGCAGGATGATCGCCTGATCGGCGGCCTGCTGTGCGTCCTTGGCCATGAGCATCGTCCAACCCGTGTCGAGCGCGGCATAGAAGTCATCATGACCGCAGTGGACATTCAGCGCGTGCTTGGTCAGCGCGCGCGCACCGACTTCGAGCACCATCGTCGAGAGCTTGCCCGGTGCGTGGTAGTACTGCTCCATCGCATACGCGAGCCCCTGCCCTGACGTGAAATTCACCGCACGACGACCCGTCACCGCAAACGCCGTGGCACCGCCTTGCGCCGCGTGCTCGCCCTCCGTCTCGATGGCGATCTTTTGCTGGCCCCACACGTTCAGCTCGCCCTGCGCAAAGCTTTGCTGGTAGATCTCACCGCCCTCCGTCGATGGCGTGATCGGATAAAAGATGCCGCCCTCGGTGATGCGCGTCTCCACATGCTGCGCCGCGAGTTGGTTGCCGTTGCAGGTGACAGGGATTCCGGGGAAGCGGTGTTTCTTCGCGTGGTTGTCAGACATGACTTCAGTTTTGTTCCGACTGGGTTGGGCCAATCGGGCCATCCGGCGAATGGCAGTGGGCAGGATAAAAACTTGCTCCCCCAGATACAATCGCAAAAGCGCGGTGAGTCAGTGAATCGCAAGACACGCACAACGTCCGGCCGCTGAATGGCAACTACATTGCCGACAGAACGACGAGCCAGATGATACACCTGTGGATTCCCGAGTCAGAGGATCCCTGCCCTGATCATCGCACTGGCGCGGAGCCGGAGGTCTTGCTGGGCACGCAGCGCGCGGAGGCGGACATTGCCGCTGCTGAGTCCCGTGCGGGCTGCAACCTCGTCGGCTGAGAGGTCGTGGATGCGGTAGAGAACCAAGATGAGCCGATCCTGTCGCGGCAGCGTGGCGAGGAGACAACGAATCTGCCAGGCGCGCTCGGCACGGAGCACGAGTGCATCGGCCGATGGCTGGTGAGTATCACCATTGGCGTCGATGACATCATCCTCCACCGGCACACCAGCCAGCGAATGACGCGAGGCGCGGAGCGTCTTGGCGCACGTGTTTCGAGAGATGGCTGCGAGCCAGACATCAAAGGAACGCTCGGGATCAAAGCGATGGAGCGCGGCAAAAGCGCGGGAGAAGACATCTTGCATCACATCCTCGACCATCCACCACTCGGGCAGCCAACGGGACACGATGCGCCGGACGTACGGACGGTAGTGGCGCACGAGCCACTCGGCGGCACGCTGATCACCCTGATCGAGCCAGCGACGGATGGCGACTGCCGTTTCGTCGTGTTGGGTGCGCTGGCAGTCGAGATCGGCGATCATTTCTGTGCGTCCCCTTTCGTGAATTTGCTGTCCGTCAGAGCGCGGAGAAAGGCGACGAGCGCGCGTTTGTCGTCGGCACTGAGATGGAGTCCGCCGTCGGGATGCTTGGCGAGGTTGGGATCGAGCGTGTCGGTGCGCTTCACGCCCTCGCTGTAATGATCCATGACTTCCTCCAGCGTGGCAAAGCGGCCATCGTGCATGTAGGGCGCGGTGAGCGCGATGTTCCGCAGGCTGGGCGTTGAGAAGGCACCGCGATCAATGGATGCCTTGGTCACCTTTGACCGGCCAAGGTCAGCCTCGGTGATGGCGAGGCCGTTGTTGCGGAACTGATGATCGGTGAAGAGCGGGCCGCCGTGGCAGTGGAAGCAATCGGCACCGAGACTGCCCATGCGCGGCTCGCGCTCGGTCATGAAAAGCTCGAAGCCGCGCTGCTCTTCGGCGCTGAGTTTTTCTCCACCACGCTGCGCGAGGTCGAACTTGGAGTCGTGCGAGGTGAGGGTGAGGAGGAAGTTTTCGAGAGCCAGACCAATCTTCTCCGCTGTGATCTCCGAGGAACCAAAGGCGCGCTCAAAAGCGGTGCCGTAGTCCTTTGAAACGGCGAGCTTGCCCACCACGCCGTCGAGCGTCTCGCCCATCTCGCGCGGGTCCTGGATCGGAATGAGCGCCTGGGCGCGGAGGCTCGGTGCTCGGCCATCCCAGAAGAACTCGCGCTTCCACGCGAGATTGAAGAGCGCCATGCCATTGCGATCGCCCGATTGCGCGCGGATGCCGATGCTGAAGCGGCGCGGATCACTCAATGCTGCTCCTGTGACGTGACACGACGCGCATGAGACAGTGCCATCGAGCGACAAGGCCGTCTCGTGGAACAACTGATCCCCGAGCGCCACGCGCTCATCGATGAGCGGATTGTCCGAAGGCAGGTCGGGCATCGGGAAATACGCCGCCATCTGGAAGCGGAACGGCGTGAACTTGGCCGGCATGTAGAGCGGCTTCGGCTTCGCCTTCACGATTTCGGCCCTCGCCACAGCGACGGGGTCCGCGCGGACGCTGAAGGCACGCGCGAGATTCTCCTTCATTGCGATGGCCAGGGGGTCACCATCTTTTGAGTGCGTGGTCGAGCCGTCTTTCTCGAACGACATCTTCTTGGGCCCGTTCAGAATAGCGCCGACATCCAGGAGCACTTGCACCTCGGCATCGTCGCGAAGATCGACGGGTTTCTCGATGATCACTTCCGTGAGGAAAGGATCGCGCGCAAGATGGAGCGCGTAGCCTTTGGGCTGCTCGTTGCCACGGCGATACATGCCCTCAAGCGCCATGTAGATGTAGCCGCCCTGCCAAGCCCAGTGCAGGCCGCAGACATTGGGATTGAGCGGATGCTCGGGCGCACGGGTGGCCGGGTCTGTTTCGTTCGCGACCTTGTCGAGACCGACGCGGAATCTCAGCGCCTGATATTGATCGGGCAGCACGCCGTCCACATTCATTGTGACGCGATGCGTGGCTGCGTTCATCCACGCGATGGAGTCCGGCACCTCATACCACGAGCCGTCCGCCCGGCGCACCGAGACGCCGCTGATGAGATAGCTCAACCGCGTGACCGAGCATGTCTCGCCCGAGGCATTTTCATAGCGCAGCGAATCCAGAAGCAGCGGCCCGTCGCCAAAACGATGCTGCACGGAGATTCGCAGCACGGAGGCATCGGCCAACGACGCGAACGCACAAGCGACCATGCCAAACAAGATGGCCGTCCTTTTGAAGTGCCGTGTGCCGATGCTCATGCCGGAAATTAGATCAATTGACGGTGAATGCGTTCGTAATCGTTCGGGTGACGCCGCCATTATAAGTGACAATGACGTTGCGCGCGCCGGGGCTGGCACCAGCTATAATGGTGAAAGTGGCGGTGATGAGCGTCTGGCTGTTGCGTGTAATGCCACTGACGGTGATGCCCGTGCCGCTGCCGAAGGTAACGCTGGTCACGCCGACATTCGCTGGAGGCAGCGGCAATGGCAGCTCGATGGCGACCGTCACCGCAGAGCCGAGCGCTCCGGTACTGGGCGTGACCGTGTTTGGCCCGCCGCCCGTGGGAGCAGGACTGTAGAAGTAGGTGCCGGCGTATCCGGTCTTGTCGTAGGTCGAGAGGGCCGTGCGCACGCTGCGGTAGAAGCGCGCCGGATGGCCCACGGCTCCCGCGCTCTCGCCAGAAGTGACCGAGTCGTCCCCCGTCGCCGTCACAGTGGGCACGATGGTATTCCAGGCACTGAGATTATCGGATGCCTCGACACGATACACTCCGCCTTCGACGCCGCTCCAAGTGAGCGTGACATTGCCCGATCCGGAGTTCACCGCAGGAGTCCCCGCCACATCGGCCTTGAACGGACCGGCCATCACCGCCGTGGTCACCGTCTCTTCAATGCTGGTGACTCCTCCACCCGAGGGGCTGCCATAGAACTGGCGGCCCGTGGTATAGGGATACGCGGGCGTGCCATTGGCATTGATCGTGGTGAAGTAGGCCCAAGTGCCCGATGGAAACTCCGGCGTGACGCAGAAGCGCACGTTTTGCTCGTTGAGATCAAAGTCGCGCACGACGGCTCCGGTCGTCTGCGTGAAACCGCGATCGCCGAGGTAGTCGAAGTCTTCGATGTAGTGCCCGAGCGCAAAGTTAGCGCTCACATTGGGGCCGGACAAAAAGGGCACCGTCTGTATTCTTTGCGCCCATTGAGGCAGAGATGTGCGGCCCGCCGTGTTGAGATTGGTTGTTCCATTGCTGCCATCTCGCAGCACAAAACCGGAAACCATGCGGCGCACTCCGCTCGCGGCATTGGTCGGGTCACTGTAGCCGTAGGGCCCGTACACTGGCAGGCCGTCCATGGCCCACGCGAGGATGGGCGAGTGCTTCGTCACGGGCGCGGTGCTCTCGGTGTACACATTCGTCGCTGCGTTGTAGTCCACATGATCGCCGAGCTGATGGCGCAGGCCAATGGGCTGCGCGTGGTAGTGGTAATTGTTCCCCGCCTGATGGGCGAGCGCGGGATCAAAGGTCACACCTTCATTGTGATAGCCGTCGCGATTCCAGACTCCGTCGCCGGTGAAAGAGCCGCCCGGAGTGGCGTCGGCAGTATTCGAATTCGAGTACGAGAAGGCATCGCGGCTATCGAACATCGACACGCCATTCACCATGCGCCCCGTGGCACCGAGGCCGGTAAGGGACTTCGACGCGGGGATGGTCGGGACGCGCGGGAAGCGGAACTTCGTGGCGGTGTTCGACGGATAATTCGGGAAGAGACCTCCGCCGGCTAGATACCACGGCCCCATGACGTGGCTGGCCAAGCCGGTCGTGTGAATGTAAACCCAGTTCGCCGAGTAATCGACCTGATGCACATCCGAGTACGTCGGCGTGGACTGCACACCCGTTCCACGACTCCAGGTGGTGACGGAGTTCCGTGCCGTCTGATCCGCCAGTGTGGGATAGATGCGCGCATACTCGCCGCTGTTCGCCGTGAACCACGACGAGATCAGTGGATCGCTCGGGATGCCGCTCGTCTGATAGCCAGCGAGCTGCACCTTAAGTGCTGCGTAGGCCGCCTGCGCCGTCGTGGTGATCGAGGTGTTGAGCAGATTGGTGGCCTGATTGGCGTCGGTGGTGGTGTTGAATAGCTCCTCGTGCCCATTGTCAAAGGTCAGCAGCGAGTAACCCGCGTCGTCCGTCACCACACGTCCCGAGACGCTTGTGGCGAGGTCGGCGCTGAACTCCTGGCTAAACGCCACGCGACTGCCAGCCGAAGTGTTTTGCAAAATGGGCATCAAGCTTTGTGAGTCGAGCTTGTTGGCCGCAGGCTGTGTGGCCGCCACGTTGATCCCCGCCATCTCGAGAATGGTCGAGTAGAGATCGACGCAATGCACACGCGCCGTGCTCGTGCGGTTAGGACTCACGACCGCAGGCCCGGCGATGAGCAGCGGCACGCGGATGCCCCCCTCGTAGATCGTCTCCTTTGAGTGCGCCGCATTGTAGGGCGTCTGGATCACATTCGACGGCGTTCCATTGTCGCCGATGAAGATCACATTCGTCGTGGCCAGCAGCCCCGGGATGGCGAGGATGCGCCCGACCTCGGTGTCCAGCGCCTCGCACATCGCCTCGTATTGGAGCCGATTCGTCGCAGGCGTGCCGTAGCTGTGCAGGCCCGCAGGCGGCACATGGAGTGGCGCGTGCGGCGCATTGAAGGCGGCCCAGGCAAACCACGGCGTGGTCGGTGGCTGCGCGGTGATGAAGGCGATCACGTCATTCGCCGTGTCCGTCGTGGCATACGTCGTGGACGAGGTTGTGACCGCGTTCGTGATCTTTGACCACGCGCTGTAGTCCGGCAGCGCGCCGATGATCGTGCCGGCAAAATGCGGCCAGCCACCGATGGTGCGCGGTGTGTCGTTCGTGCCCGCCCCGGAGTTCAGGTGCCATTTGCCAAACATCGCCAGCGAGTAGCCGAGGCCCGCATTGGCCGCGAAGGCATCCGGCAGGGTGAACTCCGACGCCTGCAACTGCGGACTCGTGGCCCCCGTGAGCTGCGCGCCGATCCCGGTGCGAAACGGATGCCGCCCCGTGAGAATCGCCGCGCGCGATGGCGAGCATGTCGGATGCGAATACGCCCGCGAGAAGAGCACGCCGCTGTTCTTCAGTGCTGTGATGTTCGGCATCGGCGGAACGGTGCCACCCGTGGCCGTCAGTGGAAAACTGTCCACCCCAAAGTCATCAGCAATGATGAGCAGGACATTGGCCGGTTGCGCCATCCCGTGCGTGGCCGCCGCGAGACACAAAACGACAAGCGCTCCGAGCGCCGCCCTCATAGACAATAGCATCTTGAATTTCATACCCGCCAGATTGGCATCCCCAACCTTTGGAAATCGTTAAGAAAGCATCATTTTTGTGCGAATCTCAACTCCTTCACCGCTCTCACCCCCACCCTCTGCGGCTGGCGGAGATTAGGGTGAAGCAGCGATCCTGCGATCGCCGGTTCAAATCTTCGATTGCTCGGACCTTCGGACTATCGGCCATTCGCCCGATTCACCGCACTGAGCACGGCTTTGATGGAGGCGAGCTCGATGTTGGTGTCCACGCCCGCGCCCCAAATAGTCTTGCCGTTGGCGAGCTTGATCTGGATGAACGCCAGCGCACTCGCTTCGGTACCGGAGCTGAGGCTCTGTTCTCGGTAGGTGGCGACTTCGAAGACTGGCGCGCCGGCATCATTGACGAGCGCGTGGACGAAGGCAGCGATGGGACCATTCCCCTTCCCTGTGATGCCGCGCTCCTTGCCATTCACGACTAGACTGCAGCGGCAGGTGAACACACCATCGACGCCGTCGGCGTGGAAGTGATGCAGTGAGTAAGGCTGCTCGCGCTCGATGTATTCCTTCCAGAACATGTCCTTCAATTCGGCGGCGGTGACTTCGCGACCGAGCCGGTCCACGATGTCGTTCGCCAGCGGGCCGAACTCGCGCTGCATGTCCTTGGGCAGTTCGATACCAAACTCGCTTTCGAGAAGATAGGCCACACCGCCTTTGCCACTCTGACTGTTCACGCGGATGACCTCGCGGTATTCGCGTCCGATGTCGTTCGGGTCGATGGTCAGGTAGGGCACGTCCCAGATGGCGTTGTGCTTGGCGTAGCCGGTGAGACCCTTCTTGATCGCATCCTGATGGCTGCCGCTGAAGGCGGTGAAGACCAACTCGCCAGCATACGGCTGCCGCGGCGGCACGGTCATGCCGGTGGTGCGCTCATACATGTGGATGAGGCCGCTCATGTCGGAGAAATCCAAGTCGGGCGAGATGCCGTGCATGTAGAGATTCATGGCCACCTGCACGATGTCGAGATTGCCCGTGCGCTCGCCATTGCCGAAGAGCGTGCCTTCCACGCGGTCAGCTCCGGCCAGCAAGCCAAGCTCGGTGGCGGCGGTGCCGGTGCCGCGGTCGTTGTGTGTGTGCAGCGAGATGATGAGCGAGTCGCGGTTCTTGATGTTCGTGCAGATCCACTCGATCTGGTCCGCATAAATGTTCGGCATCGCGACCTCGACGGTGTCGGGCAGATTCAAGATCATCTTGCGCTCAGGCGTCGGCTGCCACACATCCATCACGGCCTCGCTGATCTCCTTGGCAAACTCCACCTCCGTCGCGCTGAAGCTCTCGGGCGAGTATTGCAGCGTGACCTTGGTGCCGCCCTCTTCGAGACGATGGATGCGATCCTTGATCATCTGTGCGCCGCGCACGGCCACTCCAACGATCTGCTCCTTCGTCATGCCAAACACGTAGTTCCGCTGTGCCGGAGACGTGGAATTGTACATGTGGATGATCACCTTCTTCGCTCCCATGAGCGACAGCACGGTCTTCTCGATCAAGTCCTCACGCGCCTGCACCAGGCACTGGATCGTCACGTCATCAGGGATGCGCTTCTCCTCGATGAGGCGGCGATTGAAACTGAACTCGGTGTTCGAGGCGGACGGGAAACCGACCTCAATCTCCTTGAAGCCGCACTTCACGAGCGCATCAAACATCTCCAGCTTCTGGGAGACATTCATCGGCACGGCCAGCGCCTGATTGCCATCGCGGAGATCCACGCTGCACCAGATGGGTGCTGCGGAGATCGCTTGAGAGGGCCAGCGACGATTCGGCAACGAGACGGGATCGAAGCGCTGATACTTGGAGGCAGGATTCTTCAACATGGCAGATGGAAATTGGAAAAAGATGGCGTGACGGGACGATTGTTCACGAAGGAAAAGGCTCGTGGAACCTGAAGAGAGCCGCAGCGTGGCGACAAGAGCATGGCGAGGAAACGCGGGCCGCCTACCCTAGCGTAAGTCGCAGGGAAAGAAGAAGCAGAGCTGTGCTGGCGGCGTTCATCGGAGCGCCGGCAGAATACGACACGACCCCGTGCTGTCCAGCACGGAGTGCTGGACAGCACAAGGCGGTTTCGGACTGATCGTAGAAGTGCCTCACCGAATCCCAGCCACTGGCTGACCACCCATGGTGGACTCCATTACATCGGAAGCCGTAGCACACACGATTGTTCCCGAGCGAGGCACGCTCGATTGATGATGTGGAGGAACAGGCGGAAGCCGGGAGGCACCGCCACTTGGCTCCACCCGAACAACGAAAACTGTGCACCCCATGAAAACGAAAGCGAGATTCACCCCTTCTGTAATGAACAACGTTGTGCTCGTTGTTTACATCTCCTTGATGGCACCAGCACTGCTTCATGCCGTCAGCACGTTCACTCCCACTGGCAGTATGATCGCCGGACGGGGCGAGCCTTCGACGACCGTGCTGCAAAATGGTAAGGTGCTCGTCGCGGGCGGGTTTGGTCCGGGAACTTTGTCGCTTGCGAGTTCGGAACTTTACGACCCCGCGACTGGCACTTGGAGTCCAACCGGAGGGATGGCCAACATCCGCTACGGGCACACCGCTACGCTCCTGCCAAGTGGCAAGGTATTGGTGGCTGGCGGCTATACGGGGGCGACCTCCCTATCGGCTGCGGAGATCTATGATCCTGCCACGGGGGTGTGGACCCCGACTGCGCCGATGGCCGCAGCGCGCCGGATTCACACCGCGACGTTGCTCCCCACCGGCAAGGTGCTAGTGGCAGGCGGCTACGACGGGATCTCGGACTTGGGGAGTGCGGAGCTTTATGATCCGGCCACGGGAACGTGGAGTCCGACCGGAGCGCTCATCACCAAACGCTACCTCGCCACAGCCACGATGCTGCCCAACGGCAAGGTGCTGATGTCGAGCGGTTACAGCGAGACGGCGGGCTTTGCATCCATCGCAACCTGTGAACTCTATGACCCGGCATCCGGAGTCTGGACGGCGACGGGATCGCTCAACATCTCCCGCTACTACCACTCGGCAGTGCTGCTGCCCAATGGCACCGTGCTCGTGGCCGGCGGTTACAACACAGCAGCAGGCTATCAGGCAAGCGCCGAGATCTACGATCCATCCGTTGGAACCTGGGGTCCTACGGGTAGCTTGGCCACCCGGCGCTATTACTTTGGCATGACGCTGCTGCCGAATGGCAAGGCGATGGCCGTCGCGGGATACAATGATCTCAGCTTCTTCATCTCCAGCGTGGAAACGTATGATCCCGGAACCGGCATCTGGAGCTCCGCTGGATCAACGACCAACGTGCGCGGTGGGTTCACTGCCGTGATGATGCCAAACGGTAAAGTGCTCGCCGCAGGCGGTGCTACGACAGGCGGTGTGCTCTCGGGAGCCGAGGTCTATGATTCCGCCGTCGGATCGTGGGGCGGCACCGGCTCTCTCTCAACGCCGCGTCTTGACCATTCGGCAACCCTGCTTTCGGGAGGAAGAGTGCTTGTCACCGGAGGGGGCAATGGAAGTGCTGGTTCCGCATATTCCAGTGCTGAACTTTATGATCCGGTAGTCGGTGGCTGGACCGCCACAGGCTCGCTCACCAATGCTCGCAGCTATCACACTGCCAATTTGCTGCCGAATGGTCAGGTGCTGGTTGCTGGTGGAAAAGGAGTGGGATCCGGTGTTCTGAACAGCGCGGAACTTTACAACTCCACAAGCGGTTCCTGGAGTGTGACAGGTTCTCTTGTTTCATCGCGCAGGCAGCATACCGCAACATTGCTGGCCAATGGCAAAATCCTTGTGTGCGGAGGGTATACGGTAGCTCCCTTCACTTCATTGAATTCGGCGGAGATCTATGATCCAGCCACGGGTGTGTGGAGCGCTACTGGCTCCTTGAACAACGCGCGGTATGATCACGTCGCGATCCTGTTGCCCGATGGCAAAGTTCTCGCCGCTGGCGGGGCGGGAGCGAGCGTGCTCGCAAGCGCTGAGTTGTATGATCCGGTTACTGGTGCCTGGACTTTGGTCGGAGCCATGACCGTTCGGCGCACCGGTCCCGCAGGTGTTCGGTTACCCAATGGAAAGGTGCTGGTAGTGGGGGGCGATAGAGGAGGCGAAACTCTCAGCAGTGCCGAACTATATGACCCGGCAACTGGCCTCTGGAGTGCCACTGGCGCTCTGCATCATGCTCGGAGCGACAAGACAATCACGCTTCTCCTCAACGGCAAGGTTCTTGTTACCGGAGGTAACATTGGCTCGATCATCGTGAACAATGTTGAGCTTTACGATCCCGAATTTGGTGCGTGGAGTGAAATCGCCCCCCTTCCCGTCGAACGGCAAAGGCACACGGCAACCCTGCTGCCGACAGGGCAACTGATTATTGCTGGTGGCTATGGGAACGCTCGGATCCCGCTTGGGCCTTGCCTGCTTTTTGACATTGGCCTCGGCTTCAATCCCGCATCGCGGCCGCAGATTACGGGCACAAACTCGCCGCTCGGAGTGGACGGAAATCTGATTCTCACCGGCGCGCGCTTCCGTGGCATCTCGGGTGCGACGGGAGGCAATTACTTGGGAGGCTCAACGAGCTACCCGATCGTCCAACTCCGCAGTCTGGAGAATGAGCAGACAGCTTTCCTGTCTCCCCTGCCAACGTCAGGGTGGTCGGACACCTCGTTCGTCTCTGTGCCGGTCAGCGGATTCTCGCCAGGCTTCTTCTTGGTCACGGTCTTCACGAACGGCATTCCAAGTTCATCCGCCATCGTGAAGATCGCCAAACCCGGCGCTCTATCCAGCCCGCTGGGCGATGTGGTAACGGGTGGCAACGCCCCCGACGGCACGGGCGCGGACAGCGGCTTGGACTTCGACCTCCTCACGCGCGGCGGTTTCATCGCCGAAAACGGACACCTTGCCTTCCCGGGTGAGATGACCGGCCCCGGCGTCGATGGCACGAACTTCAAGGGGTTCTGGAAGCACAATGGCACGCTCCTCTCGCGCCTCGCTCGCACGGGTGACAACGCTCCCGAGACGGGCGCAACGGCCGCCAAGTTCAGCGATCTGCCATTGATCCCCGGCATCAATGACGCGGGTCAAGTCACGCTCTTCGCGGCTCTGGCGACCAATCCGGGCAGCACACCGCCCACCACCATCGACAACGACACTGGCCTCTGGAGTGAACTCGGCGGCACCGGCTTCCAGATCCTCATGCGTGAGGGCGACGACATTCCCGGCCTTCCCCCAGGCACCCAGGTGGGCCGCTTCGGCAGCGGATGCTTTGCCACCGCTGACACGGGCGCTGGCACTGCTCAGGCTGCGTTCACCATCACCATGAAGGGCGCCAGCACCGACACCGCGCTGCTCCGCGCTAGCATCGCCGGTCCAACCGTCACCGCCGTCGGCATCGTGGCCAGGGAGAATGCATCGGCACCCGGCACAGGCGAGACCTTCGGCTTCCTCAACAGCACCTACACCGGTGCCGTGCGCATGGATGCGCAGGGCAACATCGTCTTCGGTGCCGCGCTCAAGCCGAGCAACAAGTCCAGCATCTGGTATCAACCCGTGGCCGGTGGCGCTCCCACCGCTGCCGTGGTCGGTGGCAGTGCAGCACCCGGCACGACGGGTGCCACCTTTGCTGCGCTCGACTTGCCCGTCATGGGCGGCAGCGGCACCTTTGCCTTCCGCGGCGTGCTCAATCTTGACGGTGACAATGCCGACAACTCCAAGAACGACGGCATCTGGCGCGGCACCGCGACAGGCCCCTTCACCAACATCCTGCGCCGAGGCGACAGCAACACGAACCGCCCCGGCCTCTTCACCGGAGCCATCCTCACCGCCAATCC
>Ga0075163_10004449_pt1 | contig 18821 bp, 12 predicted proteins | sample JI1023141ADNA_FD_71478 | JGI IMG/M metagenome (GOLD analysis project Ga0075163, IMG submission 71478) | Wastewater effluent complex algal communities from Wisconsin, to seasonally profile nutrient transformation and Carbon sequestration -... | ecosystem: Engineered > WWTP > Effluent > Algae...
CAAATCAAGGCGTATGCCATCGAGCAGGAGGAGCATGTGCGCTTCAACGCGACGAGCGATGCGCTCCGCAAGGCGACGCTGCATGTGATGCGCATCTGGGCCATCTACCGGCCCGGCATGAACTTCCTCACCAGTCTCGGCCTCGTGCTCGTGCTTTGGGTCGGCGCGGGCGATCTCATGCACGCGGCTGCATTGGGCAAGCCGGAGATCGGCAAACTCTCCGCGTTTCTCCTGCTGCTGAAGTTCTTCTACGATCCCATCGAGAGCCTGCATCAGCTCAACCAAATCTTCCAATCCGGCCGCGCGGCAGGCGAGCGCGTCTTCGAGATTCTCGATGCCGAGCAAGAGGCCGACACGACGGGCGGGCGCACGCTGCCGGCCATCACGGGTCATGTGCGATACGAGAACGTCGCCTTCTCCTACTCGGCGGCGACACCGACGGTGAAGCACATAAATCTCGAAGCACTGCCCGGCGAGACCATCGCGCTCGTCGGACCGACGGGCGCGGGGAAATCCACCCTGATCAATCTGCTCACACGCTTCTATGAATACGACGAAGGCGTCATCACCATCGACGGCGTGCCGGTGCATGAGTTGAACAAGACCTTCCTGCGCACAAACATCGGCTACGTCACGCAGGAGAGTTTCCTCTTCAACGGCAGCGTGCGCGAGAACCTGCTAATCGGTCGGCGCGATGCCACGGAAGCCGACCTGTGGGACGCGCTCACCAGCGCGAACGCGGATGCCTTCGTGCGCCGCCTGCCCAAGCAGCTCGATACTCACGTCGGCGAGCGCGGCGTGAAGCTCAGTGTCGGCGAAAAACAGCGCGTCTCCATCGCGCGCGCCCTTTTGCGCAATCCGCCGATCCTCCTGCTCGACGAGGCGACCGCGAGCGTGGACACGGAGACCGAGCACCAGATTCAGCAAGCTCTGGACCGACTGATGCAGAAGCGAACCAGCTTCGTCATCGCCCACCGCCTCTCCACCGTCCGCCACGCCGACCGCATCTATGTGCTGGAGCACGGGGCCATCATCGAGCACGGCACGCACAATGAACTCATCGTGCGCAATGGATTGTATGCCGCGCTCTGCCGCACATCGCTCATCGCGGTGGATGGCACGGACTAGCAGGCCGCTTCCTCTTCCTCGCCAGGGATGCGAGGAGCGGCGCAGCCATAAAGGCGCAGTGCCGCCATCGACTACCCCTTGATGCATGCAGCGATCTCGATCGCAGGAACTCTTGGTTCGAGGTCGCACAGGAACGACAAATTTTGTCAATCTATGCTCTGTGTTTGACCCGACCATCCTCATTTGAACATGGCGAAAACGCTCGTGATTGCCAATCAGAGGAAACCCGCGAGAATACCCATCCTTGATCCTGGTCGCGCCATGAGCTCTTGGAGAAAACTTATTATCGCTCTCTGCTCACTGGCCGCTCTGGCCGGGCTATGCCAGGCGCTACTGGGCTGGCCTTTGCAGCGCGAGTTGCATGTTCCGGCTGAGGGAATCTCCGTCCACAGCGATCGCGCATTTCGCGCCTCAATCAAAAGCGTTGTCAAGCGCCTTCCCATCCAGACATCGCTCCTTTCTGTCCGAGAGAACGGCGTGCCCCTGCATCGGGTCAACAGCTCGTCGCGGGTGCGATTCGGACCGTGGGGCACTTTCAACACGGCGGAGAAGACCCTATTTTTCTCTTCAACGGACGGCTCGGACCCTCGCCATAACGGCCGCACTTATACACTCGTCGCACCAAAGATTCAGAACAGCACGGCATGGTGGCTGAGTTTGATGGCGCTGGTCGCTCTGGGATTGGCGCTCGGGAGGGAGGGACTGTTTGAGATCGGAAGCTTTTGCCGGATTCTATGTCAATGGATGCTAGGCAAGTGCAGGCTCTTCGCGAGTCTTCGCTGGCTACAAGGCTCCGAATGGCCGCTCAGTTACGCCATCGCCCGCGTCGCGGTCGGTCTGGCTTTCTGGCTGCTCAGTCCGGTGCTGGGTCCAGGTGCCGAGCATCTGATGTCGCACGACATGGCGTCATACACCCCCGTCGGACCGTTTTGTTTTCTGTGCCCAAACACCCCTAGCCCGCTGCTGATCGACATCAGTAGTGTGCTCCTACCTATCACCTCTATGATGGTGATCGCAGGCTTACTCACTCGACTGAGTTTGATCGTCAGCATCTTTAGCCTGTGGGTGCTGACATCGGGAGTTTGGTTGTTCGGAGCGATCTCTCATGGCTGGCAGCCGTTTCTCCTGGCCGCGCTGCCATTGCTAGCCGCCCGTAGCCAACAGTTCTCAATTGATGGCCTGTTTCGCCGCTATTGGAAGCCGGGGCCGCTGCCGCCCCCATCGGGCACACGACTCGCTGTCCTTGGAACCCAGATCATGGTCAGCCTAGTATTTCTCAGTGCAGCCGCGCACAAGATTTATCTCGGCAACGGCGAGTTCATGAGATGGGCCTTCTCTGACTCTTTGCGCAACTTAATTCTCGCCCAGTACTTTGTGACAAGGGAGGAAATGCACCCCTTTCTAAATTGGACGCTTTCCCACGAACCAGTCTGGCGGGGCTTGGCGCTGACCGCCATCGTCTGTCAAACGCTGCCGTTCGTCGGCGTGTTCTTCATTCGTCGTCCATGGCTAAGATTGCTTTGTGGTCTCGCACTCATAATGGTGGTAATCTCGCTTCGTCTGGTGATGGGTTTGTTTCCACAGGAGTTTCTGCTCATCGCTGTGGTATTCGTCGAGTGGGAGTACTTTGTCGATCTGGTCTTGCCTGCAGCCAGATGCTGGCTGAAACCGCTGTTAATCTCTGAAACCAGTGTCACCCAGCGATCTTACGTTATCGCCATCCTCATCCTGGAGGCGATCGTCGCATTTGCCACTCCCAAGCCTATTCCATGGTTGTTCCCGTTCACATCATTTCCGATGTTTAGCACGATCAGCGCCTCCCCACCGTGGACAATTCACAAGCCATACATGCGCAGGGAGTCCACCTGGAAAGTCACCTCCGACCCGCCTTTGCCCCAATCTGGCCTAGATTACCTGTGGAGAGGTTGGCACGACCTGCCATGGAATGCTGGCCAGAATCCCACCGCCGCCGCCGCCGACGTGCTGGCCAACATCGAACAACTCTACCATGTCAAAGTGACTGGATTGGAATTGAACGGCGCCGTGTTTGAGATTCAGCCTCATCCTTCCAAAGACATCGTACTGCGCTACGAGGTCGGCTTCGTCCGCCACGAGAACGGGCGCACCCGCGCGATGAAGTGGCAAGTCAAACAGATTGACGATCATTTCCATCTCGAGTTTGAGCCCCAGGGATTCAGCAGCGTCTCGGTCAAGGTTTACAACGTCCCCTTCGGAGAATGGAAGGCCGTTCCAATAGCCTGTGAACCATCTGGCAATCGCGTTGAATTGACCTCCAACCTTTACCGCCCAGGATGGATTGTGTTTGTCTCAAAGGACGCTGCCGGTCGCGAGGAAACCTGGGCGGGACCTTATCTCTATTGATTGCTCGTCTCACGGCTGGAGTTTCGCATCAGGATTGAGCGACCATCGCCAAGCAGCGCAATTTCACGACAGGCGATGGCAATGCAGACATCTGTCAGCCGTGGTGGTCGGCAACAGGCACAAAGGAACTCGCGCCTTGACTTCGCATCACCACGACGAACACTGGGCCGCCAATTTCGGGTCGACCCCTTTTTCACTCTCACATGTGCGGCATCGCAGGACTCTGGAGCAAGACGCAACCGATCACCGCATCGGCCCTCGCGCCCGCGCTCACTCGAATGCGGCATCGAGGGCCGGATGACGAAGGATTCCTGGTCATCGACACTCATTCTGGCAAGGCCACCGCGCTGGCAGGCGACGACACGCCGACGGAACTCGGACTCAAATCCTGGCGTGACGCGGATGGTGAGAAAGGTCAGATCGTCCTCGGTCACCGGCGGCTCTCGATCCTCGATCTCTCCCCACGCGGCCACCAGCCGATGCGCTCGACCGATGGCAGGTGCTGGATTGTCTTCAACGGCGAGATCTACAACTACATCGAGCTTCGCGACGAGCTTAAGGCTGCGGGGCATGAGTTTCACTCCGGCTCGGACACGGAGGTGATCCTCCATGCGTGGCAGCAGTGGGGCGAGTCTTGCCTGGATCGCTTAAATGGCGACTGGGCCTTTTGTATCGCTGACCTCTCCGGCAGCGAGCCGACCTTGTTCCTCGCGCGCGACCGCTACGGCATCAAGCCTCTGTTCTTCGCCGAGACAGCAGAGGCGTTCTGGTTTGCGTCGGAAGCGAAGTCGCTCATCGGCAGCGCGGTTCCATTTCAACCGCGAGAGCAAGCGGTACTACGCTTCCTCCAATCGGGCGAGCTTCCCGCCGGACACGGGTCGGACACATTCTTCGAGGGCATCCAGCAACTCTCGCCCGGCGAGTCGATGCGTGTGACGACGGCTGGCAACACGCGGTCGCGCTGGTATGATCTGAGGAAAGCGGCGGCGAATGTGCAGCAGCCAGACGAAGCGACGGCGGTCCGGGAGATGACCGCCCAGGTGGACAATGCCGTGCGCATCCGGCTGCGGGCCGATGTGCCAGTCGGAAGCTGTCTGAGCGGCGGAGTGGATTCTTCGTCCATCGTCGGCACCATGCGGCGGCAGTTTGACGCGACGGGCTCCGGTGAGCTGCACACATTCAGCGCCGTCTATAAGGAGACGGGTTCATTCAACGAAGACGAGTGGATCAAGCTCGTGGTCGCGCACAGCAAGACGCAGCCGCACTACACCTTCCCCGATGACGAGCCGCTGGATGAGATGTTTGAAAAGATGGTGTGGCATCAGGACGAGCCCTTCCAGACCGCCAGCATCTTCGCGCAATGGTGCGTGATGAAGACAGCGCGTGCCAACGGCGTGGTGGTGCTGCTCGACGGACAGGCGGCTGATGAACTGCTCGGAGGCTACCAGCCCGGCACTTATCAAGAGCGGTTTCTGGAGAAGCTGGCCACGGGCCGGCGGATCGAGTTTCTGCAAGACTGGATCACGCGCAAGCACGCCACCGGCCTGCCGTGGATGAGGCTTCTGTGTGAGCTGTCGCAAATCGTCGTCTATGGCGCGACGGGCTCGCTGTGGATCGAGCGTGACCAGATCGATCCGCGCCAGCGCCTGCGCAATCTCGCCTTCCGGGACGAAGTGGCGGATCAACTCTGCCCGAGATCGCAGTCCGATGAAGCGGAACTCCGCGCAAAGCTGGCCGAGGACCAGGAGAAGCTGACAAAGTGGACCGAGAAGCTGCGCAAGAAGCCCGATGACGCGGAACTGAAGGAGCGCATCGCCCGGAAGAAGACGCACATCACATCCTCGCGCAGAAAGCTCGCGATGCTGAACCCGTCCAGCTTCCAGGCCCGCCTCCAGGGTTGGCGTGAGCGCGTGCGCGTGGCGTGGAACCGCATCAACGGCACGCCGCGCCATGATTTGCGCGACTACCTCCTCGCCCAGACCACGACCACCAGCCTCGCGCATCTGCTGCGATTCGAGGACCGAAACTCGATGGCCTTCTCCGTCGAGGCGCGCGTTCCCTTCACCGATTTTCAACTCATCGAGTGGGCGTTCACACGTGCAAACGAGTTCAAGATTCATCGAGGCTGGGCAAAGTGGATCCTGCGCACCGCGATGAAAGGCCGCGCGCCGGAGGACATCCTGTGGCGCCGCGACAAGACGGGATTCGAGACGCCCGATGTGACCATGACCCGTCGCCTGATCGCCCAGTGTGGCCGCCATCCCGAGGACTCGCCCCTGCTCCAACGTTACCTCGACCGCGACCTCATGCGAAAAGTGTGTGACCGCATCAAGGACGGCAGCGGCGACCGCGCCGATGGACGTCTCGTCTGGCGCTGGCTTGTGCTTGACGCATGGTATCGCCTGTTCGACAGCGCATCACGCACCAACTCTCCTTTAGACGCACGATGAGCGACACCAGCACCGAACTCGAACACATCCTCATTCTCGCCTTCTCTCCGGTCGAACGGGATGCGCGTGTGCTGCGGCAGGCAAGGTATCTTGGAGAGAAATTCAAGGTCACGCTCGCCGGTTTCGGCCCCGATCCCTTTCGCCATGCGCCTCTTCCCAATGTGACATGGTTTGAGATCGACACGAACGGCACCGTCTCGAAACACTACAAGAAGATCCAGCTCATTGCGGCCAATCTCTGCCGCATCTCGCCGTGGTTCCTGAAGCTTTACTACAACCAGATTCCCTACTGGCGCTACGCTTGGCATCTCGCGCAGTCGGCCCGGTTCCGCGTGATCTACTGCAACGACGCCGACACCATGCCCATAGGACTCGCCGCCGCGAGCGCCAGCCGGTCGGCAAAAATCATCCTCGACCTGCATGAATACGCCACGCGCGAGATGGCGGATGGATTCCATTGGACATGGGAGCGCAAGCCCGTCGTCACCCGCATCCTCAAAAGCATGGCGCGTCATGCCAATGGCACCGTCACCGTCGCCGACAGTTTTGTGCCGCTGATGAAAAAGGAATTCCGGATGCGGACACCCATTGTCGTGCACAACGCACCCGAGCTCGCTCCCCTGCCCCCACGCTCCGCACGCACCGACGACAAGATTCATCTCATTCACCACGGCGGCGCGGCGCGCTCGCGGCAATTGGAGCGCATGATTCATGCCGTCGCACGAGCGGAAAAGCGGTTCGTCCTCCACTTCATGCTCACCGGTGGGCCCGACTACCTCGCTGATCTCAAAAAGATCGCCGCCGAGACCTGCCCGGATCGTGTCGTGTTTCATCAGGCGGTGAAGCCAGGGGAAATCGTCGCCGCCATCTCGGGCTTCGACATGGGCGTTTACATCCTGCCGCCCCATTCGTTCAACGATCTCCACGCGATGCCAAACAAGTTCTTCGATTTCATCGTCGCCGGACTCGCCGTCGCCGTCGCTCCATCGGTGAACATGGCAAAGATCACGCAGGAAAACCACATCGGATGGGTGGCGGACGACTTCGAGCCGGAGTCCTTTGCCAAGCTGCTCAACACGATCACGCTCGACCAGATCGAGACCCGCCGCGCCGCCAGTATGAAACTACGAGAGACTGTCAACGCCAAGGCGGAGATGAGCAAGCTGGTCGAACTCGTCCAGCGCGTGGCCGCACGGAAGCCAAAGCCTGCGAAGGGCTAGTGCTGTTTCGTTTCTTCACTCGCAAAAAACATTTTCTTCTCTACACTCCGCCCCTGTCTCAACTCCACTCGTTAACGACACCCCAAACCCGCATTCATTAACACCATGGGCATGATGGATTACCTCAAAGGCCAGTTCCTCGAAATCATCGAGTGGACGGATGACTCACGCGACACGCTTTCCTGGCGCTTCCCGGATGAGGATAAGGAAATCAAGAACGGTGCGCAGCTGATCGTGCGGGAGTCGCAGACATGCCAGTTCGTGTATCTCGGCCAGTTCGGCGACACGTTTAGCCCTGGCAAGCACACGCTGGTCACCGACAACATCCCAATCCTCTCCACGCTCAAGGGCTGGAAGTATGGCTTCAACTCGCCCTTCAAGGCCGACGTGTATTTCGTCAACACGCGCCTCTTCACGGGCAACAAGTGGGGCACGAGCAATCCGATCATGATGCGCGATGCCGACTTCGGTATCGTCCGCGTGCGTGCCTTCGGCACCTTTGACTTCCGCATCGTCGATCCAAAGCTCTTCCTCAAGGAAGTCGCTGGCAGTGATCATCACTTCCGCCTCGACGAGTTCGCCGAGACCATGCGCTCGCGCATCATCAGCGTGTTCAGCGATGCGCTGGCCACCGCCAAGATTCCCGTGTTGGACCTCGCCACGCGCTACAGTGATCTCGGTGACGCGCTGCTGCCGGTGATCAATCCGATCGTCGCCGGCAAGTACGGCATCGAGATCGCGAGTTTTATTCTCGAGAACGCATCCGTTCCGCCAGAAGTAGAAGCCGCGATCGACAAGCGCAGTAGCATGAGCGCCGTGGGCAATCTTAACGACTATGTGAAGTTCCAGATGGCCGAAGGCATGGCCAAGGGCGGCGGCGCTGGCGCGCCCGCCGAGATGGCGATGGGTTTCGCCATGGCGCAGGAGATGATGAAGAACACCAATCTCGCCGCGAGCGGCCCGGCAACCCCAGCGATTCAGACGGCCACACCCGTAGCCGATGTGCTGACACCCGCTCAGGTGGCGCAAACACTTGGCGTCACTGAGGCTGATGTGATTGCGAGCATTGATAGCGGCGATCTCAAAGGCAAGAAGATCGGCAGCCAGTACCGCATCACAAAAGCGGCGCTGGATGAGTTCTTGAAGCACTAGGCTTGATCGACAGAAAAGGGCATTTGCGGACGCAAAGGGTGGTTTTCGCCAGCCTCTGTCGGTCTCCAGAACCATAGGTTCTGGCGGGGCGGCCCTGTATTGCACGAGGCCTCAGTGAGGTTCGGGTTCGCCGTGCCGTTGCGACTCGATCCACCAAACGCCTCAACTAACGACGCAAGGGGCTCGTGCTCCCGGCCATTGGTCTGCTCAATGACATGGGCTGGAATATCAATTCCCTTCCGCCATCCTGATCTGGTAGGATCGTGGCCATTATGGGTGAAATCATTGGTCTCCTGCTGTTCGTCGGCCTCATCGTGCTGGTGTTTGTTCTGCCGATCCGCGCGGCAATCCGATCCTCCGATGCCTTGAAGCGCGCTGATGAGGCGCAAGGCAATATCCGCGAGCTTGTGGCGAAAATGATTTCCCTGCAGGACCGCATTCGCGAGTTGGAATGGCAGGTCAAATCAGCCCCCGCATCGGCCGAGAAGGCGAAGCAAGCGTCGGAGACTGCGACGGAGCAAACGGCAAAGTGGGAGCCGAAGCTGGAGGCCGCACAGCCTGCGGGCGTTGCCATTCCGGAACCAGACCGCAAGCCAGAGTCAATCGAGAAACCGCCAGTCACGATCGAACCATCACCACTCCCACCCCAACCGCAGCGAACCTCCATTGCAACGGAGCCTCCACCTGTCCGGGTGGCAGCACCCCTTGCCCGCCCCGCAATCAATCTGGAGCAATTCATGGGCGCGAAGCTGTTCGCGTGGATCGGAGGACTGGCGCTGTTTCTCGGCGTCGTGTTCTTTGTGAAGTATGCGTTTGAGCGCAATCTGATTCCGCCGGCGGTGCGCACGGCGATTGGCTTTGTCACTGGCGCTGCATTGCTCGTCGGCGGTGTGCTCACGCATCGCCGGAAGGCTTACATCGTGCTGGGGCAGACGCTTTGCGCGAGCGGCACGCTGATCCTCTACGGGGTGACCTTTGCGGCGCATACGTTGTACAAGTTCCCGGCATTCGGCACGGTCACGACGTTCCTGCTGATGACGCTGATCACGACCACGGCGTTCTTGCTGGCGGTGCGGCTCAATGCGCTGGTGATCGCCATACTCGGGATGGCGGGCGGTTTTCTAACTCCGATCTTGGTTTCGACGGGCCAGGACAATCCGTTCGGGCTTTTCGGCTACATCGTCCTACTCGACATCGGACTGATCGCGGTGGCCAAACAGCGGCGCTGGCTCTTCCTCACGGCGTTGGGCGCGGTGGGTACCATCATCATGCAAGCGGGCTGGTTCGCGAAATTCTTCTACCGCGAGCATTACTTCGAGGGCTCGGCGACGCTCATCCCGATTGGCATCTTCGTTCTCTTCGCGGTGCTGTTCCTAGGCGGAACCTGGTGGTCGCGCAAACGCGATGCGGACGACCTCTTCCCTGCCGGTTCGGCATTCGGGCTGTGCGCCAGCGCGCTGTTCATTGCCTTCACGTTCCTGAATTTCGGCACGATCACCAGTAGGCCAGCGCTGCTGTATGAATTTGTGTTTGCGATCAATCTCGTGGTGCTCGCCACGGCGGTCATCCAGCCACGGCTGGCGCTCGCGCAAATCATCGTGGCGGGAGTGACGTTCATTCATCTCGCGGCGTGGACGCAAGCAAGGCTCACGAACGAGATGCTGCCATCGGCGCTCGCGTGCTATCTGGTCTTTGGCGTGATGCATGCCGCGTTTCCCGTCATGTGGCGGCGGCACCGGCCCGAGAGCACGCCGAGCCTGCCGCTGGGGCCGTGGATTCCGCTGTTCTCGCTCGCACTGATGCTGCTGCCGATCGTGAACCTGCCGGAGGTTTCCTTCATCATCTGGCCGGCGATTTTGCTGATCGATCTCCTGCTGATCGTGCTCGCCGTGGTGACGGCGGCGCTCGCGCCGGTGCTCGCGGCCATCGTGCTGACGCTCATCGCCGCCGCGCTGTGGCTCTTCAAGCTGCCCGTTCATTCGGCGAGCCTGTCGCCATTCCTGCTCGTACTCGGTGCCTTCAGTGTCATCCTTGCGGGCGCGGGTTGCTGGCTGGCGCGGCGCTTTCTACCAGTGCAAAAGGATGGCTCCGTTTCACTGCGCAATCCGAATGATCAACTAGCGGCATCGCTGCCGGTCGTCTCGTCGGCGCTTCCGTTTCTGCTGCTGATCATGGCCGTCGCGCGCCTGCCAGTCACGGTGCCGACGCCCATCTTAGGCCTCGGCCTGCTGCTGGTCATTGTGCTGCTCGGCTTGGCAAAGATCGCAAAGCAGCCCGTGCTGTGCATCGCGTCTCTCGGATGTGTGCTGGCACTCCAGTTCGCATGGCATCACTACCGCTTTGATGCCGCGCATCCGAACGTGCCGCTCGTCTGGTATGTGGGCTTTGCCACTTTGTTCATGGCTTACCCGTTCATTTTCCGCGCGGCGTTTCGCGACAGCGTCATACCCTGGGCCGCATCCGCTGCCTCGGGCATCGGGCATTTCGTGCTCATCTACGATCTGACGATGCAATCGTATCCAAACAGCATGATGGGCCTGCTGCCTGCGGTCTTCACCCTGCCGCCGCTTGCCGGGCTGATCACCATTCTCCGTACTTCTCCTCCAGGTCACACGCGCAACACACAGCTCGCGTGGTTTGGTGGCGTGACCTTGTTTTTTATCACGCTGATCTTTCCCATTCAGTTTGACCGTCAATGGCTCACGCTCGGCTGGGCGATGGAGGGCGCGGCGCTGTGCTGGTTCTTCAATCGCGTGCCACACCAAGGGCTGCGTTACGTTGGCATCGGCTTACTGACAGCGGCGTTCCTGCGGCTCGCTATCAATCCCGCCGTGCTGACTTATCAAGCGCGCAGCGGCACGCCGATCTTCAACTGGCACTTCTACACCTACGCGATCGCGGCGGCGGCGCAGTTCGTCGGCGCGTGGTGGCTGCGACCACCGAATGACCGAATCGAGAACGTAAACGTTCGCGCCGTGCTGCTCTCGTTCGGCGGTGTGCTGCTGTTCCTGCTGCTGAACATCGAAATCGCGGACTACTTCACACCGGAAGGCGGACGGTTTGTTTCATTCGACTTCAGCGCCAACTTTGCGCGCGACATGACCTACAGCATCTCATGGGCGCTCTACGCCTTGCTGCTGATCGCGATCGGACTCTGGAAACGCATCGGCGGCGTGCGCTACGCCGGGATCGGCCTTCTGGCCGTGACTCTGCTGAAGCTCTTCTTCCATGATCTCTCGGCCATCGAGAGCATCTACCGCATCGCCGCGCTCATTGTGGTCGCCGTTATTGCGCTCGCGGCTTCGTTTCTCTACCAGCGCTTCTTCGATCAGGAGGACAAATCATGAAACACACCGCCATACTCGCATCATTGATCGCCATTCCGTCGCTGGCGGCGGACTACACCGCGTGGCAGTTCACGCAGTCGCTCGATGTGACGGAAGGCGGACTGCACAGCATCGTCCTGCCGCCGGAGACTCTCAATGCCTCAAGACCCGCACTCGAAGATCCGCGCGTGATTTCACCGGCGGGAGTCGAGACGCCGTTTGTGATCGAGTGGCCGGAGATCAAACCGGCGCGGCTTGTCGATCCCGCGCGCTTTGACATGAGTCTGGGCGACGGCGTGACCGAACTGCGGATCTCGACTGGAACGACGGAGCCAATTCGCGCGATTCATCTGCGACCAGCGGCGGCGAAGTTTCTCAAATCCCTGCGCATCGAGACCTCGGCAGACGGTGTGAACTGGCAAGAGTTCGTCTCCAACGGAATCATCTTCCGCGAGCCTTACAGCGCCGAGTCCACCACGATCAAACTGCCGCCGCAAAGTCATGGTCATCTGCGAGTGATCGTGAACGACAAGGATTCAGCAGCCATTGCCTTCACCTCACCGCGCCTCGAGCTTCAAGCTTCCGAGGCGGAGACGGCACCTCTCAAGGCGACCTTGAGGAAGACGGAGGCATTGGTGGGCAAGACAAGGCTCACGGTCGATCTCGGTGGCAAGAATGTATTCATCGCATCACTTCAACTTGACACCGCCGATCCAGTGTTCAGTCGGAGAGTTGTCGTGTCGATGCCAGGCGATGGCGGGCCGGACTTGAGAAGCCGGAACGTGGCGACCACCACGGTTTTCCGCATCGCGCTGGGCACGCAGACAAGTTCATCGCTCGAGATTCCGATCCACCAATCCATTGCCAGTGACACGCTCTTGATCGAGATCGACAACGGCGACAGCCCGCCATTGAAGATCGCCGATGTGCAGGTCGTGCAGCATCCGGTGCAAGTATGGGTTCATGCGGGAGAAACGGGCCAATGGCAGGTCATCTCCGGCAACCCTCTCGCTGTGGCACCTCGCTACGACATCGCCGCGATCAAGACGCAGCTCACGACCGCACCAGCCAAACGCCTCGCGCTCGGTGCGCTCACGAGCAGCGATCAATTCAAGACACCAACGGCGCTGCCGGAAGTGGACGCGAAGGGCATCAACGTCGATGTCGCACTCTGTCGCTACCGCAGGCCCGTGGAGATTCGGTCACCAGGTGTGATCGCGATTGAACTGAGTGCTGAAGTCTTGGCGCATTGCCAACTCTCACGCGGGGACATCAGGCTTGTTCAGCGAGGCGAGCAGCTCCCGTTCGTCGTCGATTACGAGAGCGGCCCGTGGGTGCGCTTTGTCGAGGCTACGACCACAGCGACGACAGACGAGAAACGACCATCCGTCACGCGCTGGACGGTCACGCTGCCAGTGGATTCGTTGCCGGCCAACCGGCTCTCCTGCACATCACCCACGCCGTTATTTGACCGGCAGATCAGCGCTTCTGCCACGACGAAGGATTCGTATGGCAATGACACGCGAACTCACCTCGGGCGTGCCCGTTGGTCTCAGAAACCGGGAGACTACGCGCGTGAGTTTGAGCTGCGCTTCGCCAGGGATCGAGTTCCGGGCGTCTTCGAGTTGGAGACCGACAATGGCGACAATCCTCCGATTCAGCTTCAGCGCGTCCGCGTTCATTACCCGACCGTCCGCCTCATTGCCAAGGTGGCTGACGCATCGCCTGCGTTTCTCTATTACGGCAACGATCGCGCGGTGCAGCCGCAATACGATCTTCAACTCGTCCGGGCGGAGCTGATGTCTGCCCCCAGAGAGTCAGCCACTCTCGGCGCGGAGGAACAGCTCATCGTGAGCAGGAAAGATGAACGCACGAGCAGCACGGGATCGCCCTGGCTATGGCTGGCGCTGGCGGCGGTCGTCGGTGTGCTGCTCTGGGTGGTGGCGAAGATGTTGCCCAAGTCAGCCGATGAACAAGGCAAGGCGTGATGGCGCGCCCGACTCGTTTTGGCGAATCACCTGCCCTTAAAGAAGCCGCGTTGCTTCTCGGAGATGGGCAGACCAGCTTTCTCCATCGCCATGAGCATGTCTTCCCACGACTGGCGTTTGGCCTCGATGCCGCGCCCCTCTTGTTCCTGACGGAGCAAATAGGACGGGTGATAAGTGACGACGACGGAGATGTCTTTGACCGAGTGGTAGTGCCCACGATTCCGGCTGACGGATCCCTCGATTCCGAGCCCTTCTGCCGCAGTCGCACCAAGTGCGATGATGATTTTTGGTTGAATGATGTCGATCTCGGCCAGAACGAACGGCAGGCAGGTGCGCATCTCCTCCGGTGTTGGCTTGCGATTGCCGCTGCCTTGATTTTCGATGGCCGGGCGGAACTTGCAGATGTTGCTGATGTAAACGTCGGGGCGCTTGAGTCCCATGGCGGTGATGATCTTGGTCAGCAACTGGCCGGCCGGCCCGACAAAAGGCTCGCGCTGACGCTCCTCCTCAATGCCAGGTGCCTCGCCCACGAACATGATCTCGGCATTCGGATTCCCCACGGCGAAAACCATCGTGCCGCGCAAGGTGCCCAGCGCGCGGGCTGGCTGGTAGTCCTCGGCCTGCTGCGCGAGGCGGGCGAGTTTCTCCTCGCGAGAACTGCCCGAAACCGCCATCGCTGCCGGGAGGGCGGGCTTTGACGGACTGGCTCGCTGCACCGGTGCAGCGGCCTGACTGGTTTCCGACTGTTCGTCCGTCCGACCCGATGAGACCGCCGATCCAATCGGGCGCTTTCCCAAACCATTCAGCGTCTCCCGCGCATGCCCATCGAGCAGGATGTGCGTACGCCCGTGGTCGGCTTGTTGCTGGAGATACTGCCGGAGCAGCGGCATGGCTTGGTTTGACATGGCAGGGAAAGAAGTGCAGGACGCTCGGTCTGTCCAGAGCGGCAAATCAAGATTAGGGACTGATCGAGCAGGGTACAACTGACTCAAATTTGCGTGAATGGTTTTTATATTCAGTGCATTCATTTTACTCCAAATATTTTGAACCCCAGCAGCACAGAATTCGCGTGATTTCCATGATTGATTAAATCTCCGATTTACCCCAAACTGGCGACTCATAAATCGGAAAACAAACCCAAAACCATTCCTCCGTTTTAATGCGATCCCTCCAAATCTCCGCCTTGGTTCTTGTGTCGATCTCAATGGTGTCTTGTAGCACCACGGCAGACAAGAAAGTAGCCAGCAAAAGTGCCACTCGGATCAACTCCGTCCGCACGACGGCTTACACCCACACCGAGTCGGACCATATTCAGTACGGAGCTGCGTCAGCCACAGGCGAGCGCTTGAAATACGGTCGGGTGCGCAGCGCGGCGACGGATTGGTCGGTTTACCCGGTCGGCACCGTTTTCCAGATTGATGGTGACCCGTATGTCTATGAGGTCGATGACTATGGCTCCGCACTCGTGGGCACCAACACGATCGACATCTACAAGCCCGACAAGTCCGAAATGCGGAACTGGGGCGTGCGGAACGTGAATATCAAAGTCCTGCGCTGGGGTTCCTTTTCCAAGAGCCTCGCCATCATGCGTGACCGGACGAAGAACGATCACGTGCGAAAGATGGTGCAGCGCATTGAGCGCAGTTCATAGGCCCGCTCGACAGCCGTGACCAAAGCGGAGCGCGCCCGATACATCCAGCAGCGACTCCGGGAGCTGTATCCTGATCCTCCCATCCCACTGGACCACCAGGACGCCTACACACTTCTGGTGGCCGTGCTGCTATCGGCGCAATGCACAGATGTGCGTGTGAACCAAATCACCCCGAAGCTCTTCGCCCTGGCTGAAAGTCCCGCTCGGATGGCCGCTCAGTCGGTCGAGCGGATCGAGAATATCGTGCGTCCTTGTGGGTTGGGGCCGCAAAAGGCAAAGGCGATCCGCGAGTTATCGCGGTTGCTGATTGAGCGACACGGTGGCGAGGTGCCCCGGACTCTTGAGGAGCTTGAGGCGTTGCCGGGGGTGGGGCACAAAACAGCGCAAGTGGTCATGGCCCAGGCATTTGGCGTGCCCTCTTTCCCGGTCGATACCCACATCCACCGGCTCGCCCATCGCTGGAGACTCAGCAATGGGCGCTCGGTCATCCAGACAGAGCGCGACTTGAAGCGGCTGTTTCCCATCGAAGCCTGGAACAAGCTTCACCTCCAAATCATCTTCTACGGTCGCGAGCACTGCTCCGCGCGTGGTTGCGACGGCTCCGTGTGCGAGATTTGCAGGCACCTCACCTCCTCGCGCTCGCGAGCAAGGCGGACGGCCAACTAGATTTCAAAACTCACCGCCGACTGAGGCGGATCATTGGCAATGACATCGGCAATACTGGTGCAGTTTAGCCAGTCGAGCACCCGTTTCTGCAAGCCGGAGAAGGTTTTGCCTAGGGAGCAACCACCTGGAACTCCGCATTCGCAGGCCGAGCGGGCCTGAGTCATCGCGCGGGTGCAGGTAATGGGATCGAACGGACCGTCGATGGCGATGACGACCTCACGCAGTGTGATCTGGGAGGGCGGGACATCGAGCTGATAACCACCACCCACTCCGCGCCGGCTGCGGAGAAGTCCGCTGTTCTTCAAGACGACGAGTATCTGCTCAAGAAACTTGAGCGGGATGCGCTCGCCGGAGGAAATCTCCTGAATCGAGAACGTCGTGCCCATTGGCGAGCGCCCCATCGCCGTGACGGCGCGGAGGGCATACTCGGCTTTCTTGGAGAGCTTCATGGGTAGGAGGGGCGCACAGTCAGCAGTCGCGGCGGGTCGGTCAACGGTGAATCAGCGCGATGTCCCCCGCGAGAGTGGTCATTGACTCTACCCGCCAGCCTGCGGATTTTGGCGGCAGCGAATGAGCGACGATTTGTTTGGCACAACCCCAACTGATGACGAGGGAAAATCACCTTTGAGCGCACCGCTTGCCGCGCGGATGAGGCCGCGCTGCCTCTCCGAGTACATCGGGCAAAAGCACATTCTCGGTGAGGGCAAGCTGCTGCGTCGCGCGGTGGAGTCGGACCGCTTTTCATCGCTGATTTTCTACGGCCCGCCTGGTGTGGGCAAGACGACGCTGGCGACGATCATCTCCCGCGAGACCAAGTCGCGCTTCGTGACGCACAGCGGAGTTGAGAGCAACGTCTCGGACATCCGCAAAGAGGCGGAGATCGCGGCGCAGCATCTGCGGCTGAATGGGCAGACGACGATTCTGTTTGTCGATGAGATCCACCGCTTCAACAAGGCGCAGCAGGACGTGCTGCTGCCGCACCTGGAGCGCGGGACGCTGCGATTCATCGGTGCCACGACGCACAATCCCTTCTTTTATGTGAACAGTCCGCTGGTGAGCCGATCGCAGATCTTCACGCTGGAGCCACTCAGCGTCGAGGACCTGGAGACGCTCATCACGAATGCGTTGGCGGATGAAGAACGCGGGCTGGGCAAACTCAACGTCGAGATCACCGACGACGCGCGCAGACATCTGGCCACGGTCGCGGATGGCGACGCACGAAAATGCCTCAATGCGCTCGAGCTTGCCGCGCTGAGCACGCCGATGAGTGCGGACGGCGGTGCGTGCATTGACCTGAAGGCTGCGGAGGAGTCGGTGCAGCAAAAGACCATCGTCTATGATGGCGATGGCGACGCGCACTACGACACGATCAGCGCTTTCATCAAATCCATGCGTGCCTCCGATCCAGATGCCGCCATCTATTGGCTGGCCAAAATGCTCTATGCCGGAGAGGACATCCGTTTCATCTCCCGTCGCATCGTGATCGCCGCCAGCGAGGATGTCGGCATGGCGGACTCCAATGCACTCCGCGTGGCTGTGGCGGCCCATCAGGCGGCCGAGTTCATCGGTATGCCGGAGGCGCGGATCATTCTGGCGCACGCCACGATCTATGTGGCCACCGCTCCGAAGTCGAACCGCGCCTACACGGCCATCGACGCGGCGCTTGAGGACGTAAAGAAGGGCCGCACGCTGCCGGTGCCAAAGCATCTTCGCGACGGGAGCTACAAGGGTGCGAAAACCTTCGGCAATGGAGAAGGCTACCAATACCCGCACGACTTCGAGGGCGGATTCATCCCCCAGCGCTGCCTCCCTGCGGGCGAAGGTCGCGTCTATTATGACCCGACGGCCAACGGCCTGGAGGCGAGGATCAAAGAGCGGCTTGACCACTGGCGGGCGCAGTTTGCCAGCGCGGAAAAGGCCTGATAATCCGAACCGGACTCGGCAGAGACAGCCCTAGCTGCAACGCGAGGTGTTTAGCCGTACTTAAGTTTCAATTCATATGAATTGTGCATTAATTATGGTTTTTGTATTGTTATTCGAGGTCTGATTGGTTAAAATTATCAAAATTAAACCAAGCGACCTATGAAACACCATCTCAAAGTCTGCTCCCTCGCCTTCTGTCTGGCCACATTCCTGCCCTCTTGTGCTCTTCGGCAAGAGATTGCCGTTCGGTTCCAGAGGCTTAAGCCGGGTGAGACCTACGAGGTCCGAAAGGCGGTCGCCGCGAGTGCCACGTTTCAGCCGCACTTGATGACGAGCTACTTCTTCATGGTGAACTCCCCCAGTGCTGAGGTGCCGCGGCCTCCACTCACCGTCGCCGAGTCTGCTCCTAGTTTTGCCTCCTCCGGCGGGGATCAACTCTCCAATGTCCGCACGACAGCCTACTGCCACGATGAATCAGATCACATCCGCTACGGACACATGAACGCTGTGGGCACCTTCCTCAAATACGGTGCCGTGCGCAGTGCCGCCGCAGATTGGTCACGCTATCCGGTCGGCACCCGCTTCCGCATTGCCAGCGAGCCGGGCGTGATTTACGAGGTCGATGACTATGGCAGCGCGCTCGTCGGCACGGGCACCATCGATCTCTACCGACCGACTCAAGGGCAGATGAATACTTGGGGCGTGCGCAATGTGGACATCGAGGTCGTGCATTGGGGCTCGTTCGAGCGCAGCCGCCAGTACCTGCAAGGCCGCACGCACTACCCGCATGTGCGCCAGATGTTCCATGACATCCAGCGCCGCTTGAGCGATCAGCCCGCAGTCAGTACCAATACGACGCCGATCACTGCGATGACCGAGCCGAGCACCGTCACGACTCCCGGCCTGTCGCCATCCACATAAGCGGCCATCGGAAT